>Ga0080013_1003871_pt1 | contig 15197 bp, 13 predicted proteins | sample ETNvirenome_6_85_FD_69236 | JGI IMG/M metagenome (GOLD analysis project Ga0080013, IMG submission 69236) | Marine viral communities from the Pacific Ocean - ETNP_6_85 (SPADES assembly) (version 2) | ecosystem: Environmental > Aquatic > Marine > Oceanic | place: Pacific Ocean | collected 2013-06-19
TGAAAATATGGCGTTGAATAAAGTAAACATAGAATTTTTAAGAAAACAAATGGATAAAGTTTTAGAAGACATAGAAAAATTAAAAGATGCTAATAGAGAAATGCATTATAGAAATGGGAATCAACACTAATGGCTAATACCTATAAAAATAATGTATCCACAGTAACATCAACAGGATCTGATGTGGCGATTTATACGTGCCCTTCTGATGCTACAGCGATTATAAACACAATCTTTGTTTATAATGGCTCTGGAGGAAGTACTGATTTTACTATTAGTTTACATGATACCTCAGCAACCAGTTCGGCTAAGATTTATTTCAAATCTACCCTAGCTAATTTAGCAACGGATACCGTTTTAGGTTCAGGAAACGTTGTAGTTCTTGAGGATTCTGATATATTGAAGATTAATACAACAGCACAACCCATTGACGTGACCGTGAGTGTGCTTCAAATAACTAGGTCTTGATTTTAAAGGAAAATATGAGTAATAATGAACAAGAGTACAGGATGATAAACGGGAAAAAGGTCCCGGTTATGCCTGCTAAAGCTACGGTGACCGTTAAACATAAAAGAACTGGTGCTGCTTATACAAGTAAAGCCCATTTCGACGCTGACGTAGCCAATCCAGAAACAGATACGAGTGATGAAGACTTCAGACAAGACGTACACATTCAAGTTGCAGAGGTAGTAATAAAAGAATGACACAATTTATAAAATCAACTCCCGGTACAATAGCAGCGGCGATGGGATATCAATCCCAAGCTCCACAAAGCCAATACGCAACAGGTCAACTTGCATTAGCTGATGGAGGTATTGCTAGACTTCCTTATGCAGGAGGAAGCGCTATCGGAGGTGGAAATTATACTGGAATCCCTATGGGTAATAGAACAGGGTTTGGAATTCTTAAAAAAATTGGTAGACGTATTAAAAAATTAATCCCTAAAGAAATAGCTCCAGCTATGATGGCTGCAGCTCCTTTCATGGGACCCGTAGCTGGTCCAATCATGGGTGGTTTAGGTTCTTATAAAGCTACAGGAAAATTAAATCCTTATGTGATGGCTGCTTCAATGGCACCACACATTAGATTTGGTGGACCAACAGGAATTGGTTATGGAAACTGGGGTGGAGGATCGAGTATTAGAAATCTTTTAACCGGTCAAGGAAGAGGAACAAGTGAAGGAATTTTAAATAAGTATGGAGACTTTGGAAAAAAATTAGATGCTAATGTTTTTGGGAGCCCTGATCAATGGGTAGACCAAGAAGGAGTTCGTGGTCAATTTTTAGGACAACATAAGATTCCCGGTAAAGAAGGAATATTTAATTTAGGGGGAGACACGGTAGAAAAAGACGACCTACTCAAGATATTTAAAAGCAAAGTTATGGGTGGAGGAAATAAATTAAACCAAGCTGAAAGAGTAATGGGTATAATGAAACTATCTTCTACTTATGCAGACTTGTTAGAGAACGCTGCGAAAGCAGGTATAGGTAATGATGAGATTGTAGCAGCAGGGATTACAGGTCCTGATGATTTCACAGAATGGTTAAAAACACAGGAGCCTATTGAATTAAAAACAGGAGGAAGAGTTGGATTATTTCAGGGAGGCCCCGCATCAGGAGAAGAAATTTTTGTTAAAGTGATGACAGAAAATTATAAACCTACAGATGATGAAACTATAATTTTAAATGAATACTTAAAAACCCTTCAAGGAGGTAATGCAGAAGGTGGACTTCCAAGAACACGATATGCTATGGGTAGTGCACAGTTTCCCCCACAAAAAAGAACTGGATTAAAATGGGGAAGTGATCAAGGTGAAGGACTTGGCGGAGAAGAAGTTGAAGCAGATATGAGATACGAAGGAGGCTTCATGCCTTATGGTGAAGAGCCTAAGGCTGATGATGTCCCAGCAAGATTAAGTAAAGATGAATTTGTCTTTACAGATGAAGCAGTAGCCGGCGCAGGAGATGGAGATATAGATGTAGGCGCTGAAAGATTGTACAATGTAATGAAAAATTTAGAACAAGGTGGTAGACTTTCAGAAGAAACTGAAGGACAAACTGCACAAGGCATAGGAGCAATGATATAATGGCTGAGAATATTCAAATAAATAAACCCGCACCGTATATAGAATCGGCAGGGCAAGATTTTTTAAAGTCGGCACGTACACTGGCACAGACACCAAGAACGGCAACTCAATTAGGAGTTCCTTCTCAAGCAGGAGTAGATCCATTCTCCCAACAAGCACAAGATTTAGCTGCTTCTCAAATGGGATTGGGAGCGTACACGCGAGATGCTCAAGGAGCTGTTACAGGAATTTCTGGTACCCCCGGAGTAGCAGGTTATGAACAATATTTATCAGGCACAGGAGGAATTAGTGCTCCCACTTATACTGCACAATCTTTAATAGGACCTTTAACTGGACAACAAAAAACAGATTATATGAGTCCTTATCAAACAGCGGTAAAAGATGCTGCCCTAACAGAGTTTGATGCACAAAAATTAAGAGACCAACAAAAATTACAATTCGATGCCTTACAAGCAGGAGCTTTTGGAGGAGGAAGACACGGTCTAGCTGAGTCTGACTTCTTAACTCAGTCCGCATTAGATCGTCAAAGAATTGCTTCAGGTTTTGATCAACAAGGTTATCAAGATGCACTTAACCAAAGAGGATTAGACTTTGGAAGACTTACAGATTTAGCAAGACAAACTCAAACACAAGGACTAGGTTCTCTAAGCGCAATAGGATCTTTAGGCACTCAAGGACAACAGTACGGTCAAGCAGGACTAGATACATTAGCTCAAGCAAATAGAATGCAAGGAGCAGAACCAATGGAACGAGTAGGTTGGTATGGTAATATGATATCTCAACTTGCAGGTGGAATGCCAGCTCCATACTCTTCACAAAATGTAATGCCTCAAGGAAGTCCAGCGATGCAAGCAGCACAAACTGGATTAGGACTAGGTAATATTTTTAACACAGTAAGAAACATTTGGAACACGGCATAATATGAACCCATTAAGAAGACCCATGTTTAGATTAGGAGGACAGCCCAACGCTGATGGCGTAGGGATTACTTCTGGTTTGAATAGAAGAAACTATGCCTTTGGAAACCCCGAGGTTGGATCTATTGATGAAAAAATCATCGAAGGAGGCGACCAAGAAAAAATTATAGCAGAACTTCAAAAACAAAGCTTACAAAAACCTAAGTATGGTTTTAGTGAAATAATAGCGGATGCTTATGAAACTTCTAAAGGAGCAACCGATTGGAGAGACTGGGTTAATCAAGCTTCTGATAAAGCTTTAGAGTATCAAGACATAGAAAAAGCTAGACCCGATAAACAATTAGCGACCATGATGAACATTCAAAAAGGTAGAGGGGATTATTTTAAAGCAACACGTCCATTAGAAGTTGAAAGAATAAGAGAATATTTTGATCAAGGGATGGCACTTCTTAAAGACTTTGAGACATGGGAAGAGTTCTCTACCTCACCAAAATTTGCTGAGTGGGAATTTCAAATGAAGAGAGCTATAGGAAAAGATTTCCCAAGCTCTTTTAAAGTTACTCAATTAATACAAGAAGAAGTGCGAATGCAAAATGAAATTAGAGCTACGTCAGGATTAGGTCCTCTTAAAGGAGATAAGCTTGACACCTATAAAAAAAGAATACTCTACGATATTTATAGAAGATACTTACCTGACCTAGACTTCCCAACACTTGGTAATGCATACGGAGGAAAACCAAGAGTCGCTAGAGCTTTAGGAAATCCTAATCCAAGCATGACTGAGAACATAGGAATGACAGAACAAATTGATACACCTCAAGGAGACATGAGTATGACAGAAGATGTATCCATGACGGAACAATTACCAGGTCAAGCATCTCAAGATCCTTTTGTATTATTAAGAGCAAGACTCCCTCAAGAAATTCCAGATGACGTCGTAAGACTCATCGCCTATAATCCCGATGCTTTTGCAGACTTTGCTTCAATCGAAACACAGGAAGATGTAATCGCATTCAACCAACAGTACGGTGTAGAACTCGTCGTTAATACAGACGAATTAGCATAGGAGGCAACATGGCTTCTCTTTGGGAAAAATTAACGGGAACCCCACCACCTTTTCAAAAATCTAAAGCAAAAACATTAGCGGACCAACCCTCAGCTTTTTTACCGGATTCTTATGAATCAAAGATGGATGATCTCCTTCCTCATATTCAAAAAGATGTTTTAAGATACCTCCACATATTTAATAACGACATCACTCCCGTTCTCAAATACATCGATGAGATGAGTACGGAAGGAAAATCAGACATCGAAAACTTCACTAAGTTAATGAGTAAGAAAGATAAGATGAAGTGGGGTGATTATAAATGGCGTGGGAAAAAACCTTACGACATGATGTATCGTAAAGATACTCAGTCCGCAAAAGATTCTACTCAAGCCATGCTTCGTCATCCTTTGATGCAAGTACCGGTAGGAGTGAGCACAGGAGTCTATAACACCATAGCAGGGACCGCGGAACTTGGAGCTGCCCTATCAGATTTATCATTAGACACAGACTTATTATCTAAAGTAGAAAAAGCTCTTCCAGCCATTGATCACATGGATATCTATGGAGACAACGCTGGATCCGTAGCAAAATTTACATCAATCCTTGTTCAATATGGTTTAGGCTGGGGAATAGCGAGAAAGATTGCACAAAAAGTTATAGGAAAATTAGCTAAAAAGAAACTAGCAATGAAAGCTGGTGACAAGCTAGCTAAGATTTCTATCCCTTCTTTAACAGGTACACGAACAGGAATGGACATCGCAAGGTTTGGTGGTTACTGGATATTACCAGCAGCTCTTGGAGATGCCGTCGTATCAACTCAAGCCAACATCACGTTAGGGGATGCCTTTGGTGATGATAGTCCTGAAGCCAGTCGATTAAGAAAAATATTAGCGAATTCAAAAACAGAAAGTTTAGAAGGACTGACGGGTAAAGAGAGAGCCGCAGCCATCTTAAGAAACAAATTAAAGTTTGCTGAAGAAGGAGCCGCTTTGTTTGGAGGGATTACATTAGTAGGCCCTTCCTTAAAACTAGCAGCTAAAACCTTAGGTAAAGGTTTAGCCGGTCACACAGTGAGAGCAGCTGATCCTGCATCTAAGAACTGGGGTAAGCTGAGAGGTGCCGCAGGACTAGGAGAAGGTAAAGAATTATTTCATATCCCTGGCGCTGGAGATATTATTTATGGAGGAGGTAGTAGACTTTTAGCAGCTCAGACCCCAGCAAAGTGGGGCAAGTTTGGTAATCTAGGAGCGGGCCGTGGCTTAAAAGCTGCTTTTGATATAGCCAAAAAAGGTTGGTCTAAAGGGATGACTAAACTAGGAATTCCTAAATACGAACACTGGAAATTTTCTGACACATTTACTTTCAAACATTTAATTGATGACTGGGTGATTTCTCCGCTCCGTCCCAGTTGGAAGTTTGATAAAGGAAGTGCAACCGCATTACGACAGCAACAAAACATGGTAAGAAAAGTTAAAAAAGATTTTGATGCTTGGACACGACTCTTGGATAGAAATATGTATGGCCTCGTTAAAGCTAGCGCTATGGATATCGCATTTCAAACCAGAACGGCTACTAAAGCCTTAAGTTATTGGAACGATGTCATCAAATATATGAGAGGGGAAGTGAAAATAGATGCTCTTCCTAAATCTTTAAGAACAGGATCAAGAGCCATCAGAAAAATGATTGACGATCAAACCAAACAACTTCAACCCATTATTAGAGACATGGATGTTAGAGAAGAACTGGTGAAGAACATGGGTAAGTATCTTCATACCAGTTATGAAATCTTTAAGAGCTCTAAGTGGAGAGCGGACCCAGAAACATATAAAAGAGGTGTGGATTATTTTGTTAACTTGCTCAAGCAGGCAAACCCTCAATATAAAAATGCTAAAAAAGGAAGTGATCTTTATAAAGACTTGTTGAATAAAGCCAAGCTACATGTCTCTGAAGTCATGAAGATTGGAAGACGAGAAGGAACGACACCAGGCATGAGACTCAAAGAAATTATGAATAAGTCTGCTGAGATAAAAGTTCCAGCTAATATTTTCAAAGATATTAAAAATATTCCAGATGAAATAGCAAACTTGTTAGGAAAGGTGAGAGATCCTAAAAATATTATTTTGGATACGTTAGTAGAGCAGGCTCACACGATTCATTCTTACAATGCTTATCGAGAACTAGCGAATCAAGCAATGGGTAAATGGATTTTTAAAAATGAAGCTGATTATTTAAAGACTCTTCGTCAAGCCGGCATCGAATTTAAACCAAGAGGACTCGATCCTATTACAGTAAAGAAACCTTACAACATGGATCTTGAAGGCATCTTTAAAAATGCAGACGGAACTCCCATGCTAGCGGTTCCCGAAATGGCTAAAGCGATTGGAGATAGTACTTTATTAATTGATACCGCTTTAAAGTTTCCTTTCTGGAAAGCAGCCCTAGCTATTAAAGCCGGTACACAAATTAATAAAACCGTTCTTTCTTTAATGACTCAAATGAGAAACGTTTCGACGGCATCGATGTTTGCTATGGCCAATGGACACGTAGGAAAAGGAGCATCGGTTGCTGATAACTTTGAAATGTTATGGGCAGAAATGGTAGGACGAACAAAGGATCAAAAAAAATTAAGAGAATTATTATCAGAAGCGCTTGAGGCTGGAGCCTTAGACTCTTCTACGATTGCAACGGAATTAGAAAAATTAATACCTGAACTAATGGGAGCTAGTAAAGTTCCTCTAGTCCAGGAAGGTAAGATTACCGGTAAGACAGTCAGTGACTGGGCGAATACGGGTTTGATAAGTGATGAAATTTTTTCAAGACTCCTAACAAACAAAGGAATGGTAGGAAGACTGGTACAAAAATCAATTGAAGCTTATCAATTAGGGGATAACGTTTGGAAACTCTTTGGCTATCAGTTTACCAAGTCACAATTAAAACCTGCGTTTAAAAATATGGACGATGTTAAGACATACTTTAGAGAAGTGGAAGGCTTTGACTTTAATCCTTTTAAAGCAGGCTCAACAACAGCAGGAAGAAACGGACAAAATTTAAAGACAGTAGAGGATGCTATTAAAGAAGTATCGGGTTTAATAGTTAGAGATACCTATCCTAACTACTCTATGGTACCACGAGCGGTACAAACGATTAGAAAGATTCCTTTCTTTGGAAACTTCGTAGGGTTTACTTCAGAAATGTGGAGAAACTCTTACGAGATGTTAAGAAGAGGAACAGCTGAGATGGGATCAAGTAACCCATACATCAGACAAATGGGAGCGAGAAGATTGTTAGGTTTTATCACGACCGTGGGAACGGTGACGCCAATCACTTATAAAATAGCACAAGAGATGACAGGAGTCACAGATGAAATGATGGAAGCTTACAAACAAAGTTTTGGTGCAGACTTCCAAGAAGGTCACACGCTTATACCCATTACTAAACAAGATCCTGTCACTAAAAAATTCAAAGCAATCGATGCAGATAGTTTACATCCTTATTCAGATGTACAGATGCCATTTAAAATATTTATGGAGACGTGGAGAGATGGGAAGAAAACTGATCAAGGTACATTAGGATTGTTTAGAGATTCTATGTTTAAATCTGTTCAAAAATCATTGGATCCTTTTCTTGCTCCATCCATCATGTGGGAAACCTTTGGAGGCGGGCCTGGCTTTAAAAAAGGAGAGATCTGGCCAGATAAAAATGGAATAGCTAAATCTAAATCAGGTGCCCTCATCGCAGACTGGAATAACGATCAAGATCCTTGGAGTAAAACTCTATACTATATTTATTCTAAAGTTCTTCCAACAACATTAAAGAGTGCAGAGAAAATTTTCAGAGCCTTTAATGGTCAGGTAAGTAAGAGTGGAATAGAATATGATCCTATGACTGAAGTTGCAGCAACGTTAGCTGGGTTTAGAATGCTCGACATTGATGGCTTTAAGGGAATGAAATATAGAGTAGGACAAATTGGAGGAGAGCTAGCGAACGCTAGAAAAGTATGGATTAATCGAGCTATTAATCCTCAATCTTTAATGGATGATTTTGAAAGAATACAAAATGGGTTGAGTCCAATAGGGATTAATTCAGAGTTTAATAATTATCAAAAGAATAGATATAGAATCTGGTCTGACGCCTATAGAGACATCGAGAACTTAAGAAAATTAAATTACACCGAATCTCAAATCAGAGATATGATTGAGGGAAGAAGAACTTTTTCTGCTCAGGAAGTTAATTCTCTTCTTCTGGGAAGATACAAAGCCGCGAAGCCACCGGAAATTAATTTCTTAAAAGAGAATGGATTTTCTGCTCAAATAAAAGAAATTAATAGAGGAAAAGGAACTCAGTATCTACCTCAAGAATTTTATAACAAGAGAGACTTAATTAACCTTCAATTTAAATGGAATAATGCTCCTTTAGGTGTAAACCTAAGTGAAATAGAAGATGAATTAGGAGTGCCTATAGAAATTAGAAGTGACTGGTTAGAGGACGACCAAGATATATATGAAAACCTTATAGATAAACAAGAACTTGAAGATGAACAGCGAATAGAAAATGAGCAGCGACTGAGAGAAGAACGAATGAACAAGTTGGAAGGCAAACAAACCGTGCCGATTGGTACCCCTCCGCTCGATACTGAAATTTTTACCGCGTCGCGTGTATATCCTACTAATTCAGGGACAATCGACCAAACAACCGGCTTGACAAGGAACCAAACAGCGCTACTATCCCCAGGAGAACAGGAGATAGCTAAGAGATCTAACCAGGGTATCGGTAGTCTCACATAATATGCAATTATCTACGAATTTTAGCTTAAATGAGCTTACAAAAAGCCAAACAGCTGAGAGGAAGGGTATTGATAATACCCCTAGTGCTGAGCATCAGGAAAACCTGAAATTGCTTTGTACGTCGATCCTACAGCCTATTCGAGACCATTTTTCTAAGGTGGTGACCATTTCCAGCGGATATCGCTCTCCGGAACTCTGTACAGCCATAGGTTCAAAAATCACGAGTCAACATGCCCGTGGAGAAGCGGCTGATTTCGAAATTTTTGGTTTATCTAATAAAACCCTAGCTGATTATATTGATTCAGAACTTCATTATGATCAATTAATCCTCGAGTACTGGAAAGAATCGGATCCAAACTCAGGATGGGTGCATTGCTCTTTTTCACAAGGTAAGAATCGTAGACAGTATTTGAAAGCATATAAAGACGAAAACAACAAAACACGTTACGAACCACTATAGGAGGGAATATGATAGTACGGACATGGAACTGGTGTAAGGATAGTTATGAATTGGTGATGGTGAAAATTCCAAATCGTTACCAAGGATTAATTTTATTTATTATGCTTCTTGCAATTTGGTATAAGTAATTATATCCAATCTCGTAACTCTTCGCCCATCACTGCAGAAGCGATGTTAATTTTCTTACGAAGAGCTTTAACGATTTTATTATCAACTGTATCCTCAGCGATGATATCGATGTAGGTAACAGGTTTCTTTTGTCCAATTCTATGAATTCGATCTTGAGACTGAAGTCTTTTTTCTAAATCATAACCATTCGAATAATAAATCATGGTCGACGCTGCAGTGAGCGTGATTCCATAACCACCCGTTGCCGGCGTTCCAACGATAAAGCGTACTTTAGAATCATTCTGAAAAGCCTCACGATTCTGGTCCCGTAAATCTTGGGGAGTGAGTCCATAATAATCAACCACTGATCCCGGACCGTGGACCTTTTGAATTTCCTTGATAATTTTTTTAACATCATGTTGGTAGTGAGCCCATATCACAACCTTTCCTTCAATCTCATTCAACACCTCCATAAGTTCTGATAATCTGTTATTCTTTATATCCTGTATACTTCCATCATCCGCTGTGAAATGACCACAAGTAATTTGTTGTAATCTCATAATTTGAGTCAAAGCAGTGGCTGTCGTCACCGCCTTACCATTAAAGAAAGCCAAGGCCATCTTTTTCATTTGAGCATAAACTTGTTGTTGCTCTTTGGTTAATTCAATTTCTCTTTTCATAAATGTTTTAGGGGGTAGGTCTAAGCAATCTTCTTTTAAAACTCTAAAAGAAAAAGGTTTTAATTTATCCGCAAGTTCGTCAAGATGTCTAAATTTAGTTATAATTTGAACAGAACGACCATAAAAATTAGCGGTTTTCATTTCTGCATATCTATTTCTAAAAGCATAATAAGAAGCAAAATCTAATAAATAAGGATCTAAGAATTCACATTGCGTATATAAATCTAAAGGATTTTTAGTCACAGGAGAACCGGTTAATATTCTTCTATATTTAGCTTGTTTAGAAATTCTAATAATATTCTTTGTTCGTTTAGCTTTAGGATTTTTAATTGTCGTACTTTCATCAATCACCATTAAGGTCTTGTGAGAAAGCATAAATTTTTCCGCAAATTTTAAACCTTTAGGAGTACTAAAGGCCTCTACATTCATAATCAAAATATGAAGGTTTTCGTCTGTTTCAAATAAAGTATTTAATTTTTCTTGTTGTTTTTTATTGATAAGGGACTGCCACAAAACTGCCTTCTTTTCGACATGATCTACTAAATGTGCAGGTAATTCTTGATTAAACCAGGTCCCAATAACCCCTTTAGGTGCCACAATTAAGGCACCATCAATCTTACCCCTATCATAGAGCATGGACATATTGTCGATGAGAACTTTGGTTTTACCGGTTCCCATTTCCATAAATAAAGCATAAACTTCTCTATTCCACGAAGTTTCAAGAGCATCAAGCTGATGCTTATAAGGTTGTGTCTTAAATTTATATTTCATAACTTTCTAATATTGCCCCCCTCCCACCATTTCATTCTTTCTGATGTTGCATTATATATGATTGTATGATACGTTGTCAACAATGAAAGAAGAAAATAATAAATTACCAGTTGTTTATGTAATTCAAGAAATTGCAGGGACCAGAGAAGGGCGTCCTAAAATTAATATATTGGGGGCCGCTGAATATGGAACTTTCAGGTTTTTATTACCTGAACTCTCACAAATCATTTTTTCACCAGGACCTTTAATCTTTAAATTAAGAAAAGGATTAAAAGAATTTAATAAAAAAGATTTTTTATTATTAACAGGCGATCCAGCCATCATAGGGGTTGCATGTTCTATCGTTTCTGATATAACGAGTGGGAAGTACAAGTTACTTAAGTGGGATAAACAAGAAAGAAAATATTATCCTATTGAAATAAATTTATATGAAAGAGGAGAAATCGATGAATAAAATAGACTTTGAAAAAGATCAAGAAGAAGTTCTAACTCGCACCAAAGAGATTAGATCTTTATCTGATGAAGTTCTTAAATTAAGAACTTTAGAAGATGAAATAAAAAGAGAAGAAGAAGCTCTTAAACAAAAACAAAAAGAAATAGACAGAATTTCGCAAGATGTTATTCCAACTCTTTTAGGAGAGATGGGATTATCATCTTTAAAATTAGCTGATGGTTCAGCTATAGATGTGAAACCGTTTTATAGTGCTAGCATTTCTGTGAAGAACAGAGAGGCGGCTTATAAATGGCTTCGTGAACAAGGCCTAGGGGATATTATTAAAAATGATGTCACCGTTTCCTTTGGACGGAACGAAGATAACAAGGCGGCAGATTATGCTAACCTTGCGCAGAGTCACGGGTATCAACCGACACAGAAGTTGAAGGTTGAGCCCATGACTCTCAAAGCAATGGTCCGTGAACGTATTGAGAAAGGTCTTGATATGCCCATGGATACTTTTAACGTGTTCGTAGGAAACCGAACCAAACTAACAAGGAAACAATAACAATGAACCAAGAAACACGACAAACAGCAGTTGCTAAAAAAGCAAATGCACAGCTTCCATCCACTGGATTATTTGAAGGTGATGCGAACGCTGGCTTTCAAACGATGTCGCAAGATGATCTTGCACTACCGTTTTTGAAAGTTCTAGGACAGCTGTCTCCGGAAGTTAATACGAGACATGCTAAACATATTAAGGGGGCAGAACCTGGTATGATCCTAAACACCGTTACGAATGAACTTCATGACGGATCAAAAGGTATAAATGTCATTCCCTGCTACTACAAAAGAGAATTTGTAGAATGGAAGGACAGAGGAGAAAGTATGGGCGCTCCAGTTGGAGTACACGCTGCCAATTCTGATGTTGTTAGCTCTGCAAAGAGAGACAACATGAATAAAGATCGATTACCTAATGGTAATTATCTTGAAAATACAGCGAGTCACTTCGTACTGATGTTAGGCGATAATCCCTGCACAGCATTGATTACCATGAAGGCAACTCAATTAAAGACGAGCCGTAAATGGAATACAATGATGATGGGCATTAAGCTCCAGGGTAAGAACGGCTTATTTACTCCACCAACATATAGTCATGTTTATAAATTGACGACTGTTCAACAGTCCAATGATAAAGGAACATGGTTTGGTTGGGATGTATCTAAAGTGGGTCCTATCCAAGATAGAGCAATGTATGACCAAGCGAAAAGTTTCTCTAAGAATATTTCTAAAGGAACTGTTCAAGGCAAGCATTCAAGTGATTCCGAACCAAAAGGGAACACTCCTTATTAAGGAATAACACTCCAGTGTTATATGGGGCGCAAGCGGGAGACTTAATGCGCCCCGTTAAATAAGAGAAAGGATGTATGAGATTTGCTGAGATATTTAATGGTTTAAAGAGAGCATATGGTTGTACCTATATAAAAACGCAACCCACGAATGGTGAGAAATTGAAAGGGAAATCTTTCATCAAGAGAGAACCTGTCACCTTACAACATTACGAAAATCACATAAAAGGAATCGAACCTACATTAGGTATTGTCCCTATTACCGACGATAACACTTGCGTATGGGGATGTATTGACGTTGATAGTTATGCAGGTTTTGATCATATCAAATTATTAAAAAAAATTAAATTATTTAAACTTCCACTGATTGTCTGCAGATCTAAAAGTGGAGGAGCACACATCTTTTTATTTTCAAAAAAATTTATAGAAGCTAAAGTCATGAGAGATAAACTCTTAGAAATAAGAGCCATCTTAGGATTTGCTAATGCAGAAGTTTTTCCAAAACAAATAGAATTAAAATCAGAAGAAGATACAGGAAATTTTTTAAACCTACCTTACTTTCAAGGAGACAAGACAACACGATATGCTTTCACAGAAGAGGGGAAAGCTGCAACGTTAGAACAGTTTTATGGTCTCGTCGATGCTTATGCGACGAATGTGTCCTCCATAAGAGTGGAGAGGCCTCAATCAGATTTTTCTGATGGTCCTCCATGTATTGAAACATTGGCGGCTGAAAAAATTACAGAAGGAGGGAGAAATGCCGCCCTGTTTCATTTTGCGGTTTTTGCAAAAAAGAAATGGAAGAACTGGAAAGAGAAAGTATCCTGGTTTCATGAGAATTATATGATTGGAGAACTTGATCAATCGGAAATAGACATCATCAAAAAACAACATGAGAAAAAAGACTGGGGCTATAAATGTAAAGATGAACCTTTATGCAGTCATTGTGACAAAACCCTATGTCGTACTAGAAAATTTGGAATAGGAAATGCACCAACATTTCCAGAGTTAAGCGACTTACAAGAGATTCAATTAGAACATCCTTATTATTATTTAAACGTGGATGGTAAGCGATTAAAATTAGATAGTGCTAAACATTTGAGACAACAATCTTTATTTGAAGAAGCGTGTATAGCCGGAGTAGGAATGCTACCTCCAACTTTAAAAACAAAAGATTGGAAATCTTTAATTAATGGATTACTTGCAGGAAGAGAAGTTATTGAAGCTCCTGAAGGAATGAAAACAGAAGATCAATTGCTAGAACATTTAGAAGATTACTGTAGTGATCGAAGACAAACAAAACGGAAAGAAGATATTGAAAGAGGAAACGTTTGGAGTGATGAGCAACATCATTACTTTAAGTTCAGACATTTCTTTCATGACCATTTACAAAGAAGACGATGGGCCCATGATTATCAGAAAACTTCTGCGTGGATGAAAGAATGGTTTGATGCTAAGATTAAAGTATTAGATGCGGGAGGAAAAAGTATGAAAGTCATGTATGTTAAAAAATTTGATATAAAGAAAACAGAATTTAAATCACCCACGTATAAAGAGAAGGACGTATTCTAATGACAACGATTGTATTAGGACCACCAGGTACAGGCAAGACAAGAACTTTATTAAATAAAGTAGAAAATTATTTAAAAGAAACAGATCCCGATAAGATTGGTTACTTTGCCTTCACACAGAAAGCTGCTTATGAAGCAAGAGATAGAGCAATGAAGAAGTTTAATCTTACCGAAGATGATCTTCCTTACTTTAGAACCTTACATTCATTAGCCTTTAGACGATTAGGAATTAAAAAAGAAAATGTAATGCAGCCCCATCATTATAAAGATTTAGGAGATAAATTAAAACTTCCTCTATCGGTTCCAAGCTGGGACAATGATGAAAGTCATACTTTCTTTTCTTCTAATAGTGAAGAGTTAAACATTATTGATAAAGCTAAACATAAACAAATTACCGTAGAACAACAGTACGATCTAGGGGAACATACTAAAGAAGTTTCAAGAGAAAAATTAATTATATTAGATAATGAATTAAGAATTTATAAAAAAGAATATGGTCTAATCGATTTTCATGACATGATTTCAGATTTTATTAAGAGTGATAAATGTCCTAAGTTCGATGTCACTTTCATTGATGAAGCTCAAGATTTATCTAGAGTTCAATGGGATATGGCCAAAAATATATGGACCAAGACGGATGATTCTTTTGTTGCCGGCGATGATGATCAGGCTATTTTTAGATGGGCTGGAGCTGATGTGGATAGTTTTATTGCCCTGGATGGTAAAATAAATCAATTAATTCAATCATTTAGAGTACCTGCTAAAGTTCATAAATTAGCGGCTAACATTGTAAACAGAATTTCAAATAGAATCAATAAAAATTGGTTGCCTTCTAAACGTGAAGGAGACGTTAAATGGTATGATAGCTTTGATCAAATTAATTTAAAAGAAGGAAATTGGTTGATTTTAACACGAACTAATTTTCAACATAGAGCAATTGAAGAAGTTTTATATAAAGATGGTTTGTATTATAAAAGTAGAAAAGGAAAG
>Ga0080013_1003872_pt1 | contig 15186 bp, 31 predicted proteins | sample ETNvirenome_6_85_FD_69236 | JGI IMG/M metagenome (GOLD analysis project Ga0080013, IMG submission 69236) | Marine viral communities from the Pacific Ocean - ETNP_6_85 (SPADES assembly) (version 2) | ecosystem: Environmental > Aquatic > Marine > Oceanic | place: Pacific Ocean | collected 2013-06-19
AAAATCAATAAAGGCATCTGTATTGCTACTCCTTTTTATAGTGAGGATGTAAAAGTACAATACATGGAAAGTATGTTAAAAACTCATTTGGAATTTCAGAAATCTGGAATACCAATTATAAATATATTTTTGTATAATACATCCCTTATTACAAAAGCCAGAAATGAGTTAATATCTAAATTTATGAATAATACAGATTTAGATTACTTTATTTTTATTGATAGTGATATGAGTTTTAAGCCAAAAGATATTATTAAATTAATGAATTATGAAAAGGAAATAATTGGAGCTACATATCCTAAAAAAGTGTTGAATTGGATGGAATTACAAAAAGGAATAATTAATAATGTAGCAGAAAATTCTACTGAATTAATACAGAAAACAAGTGAATATACTATATACGATAAAAAGAAAAATAAATTGAGTAATGGATTAATGGAAATAGAAAGATTAGGTACTGGTTTTATGATGATAAAAAGGAGCTTAATAGAAAAGATGGAAAAAAAATATCCAAATCTTATGTATAAAATGGAAAAACAAATAAACGAAAAGGAGAAAGATAGAAAAAAGGGATATGGATTTTTTGATAGTAGATTAATAAATAAAGAGCATATTTCAGAGGATTATAGTTTCTGTGAGTATGTAAAAGGAGCTGGAGAGAAAATTTACATAGACCCTAAAATTGAATTAGGACATCATGGAGGAAATTTATCATTTTTTGGAAATTACGAAAAACACATAGATTATGGCAATAGAAAATAAAGATTATGCCTCCTTTATGGTAGATACTCTTGAAACCAAAAATCTAAAAACTGGACAAATAGATAAATTAGATATTGATTTTACAGATACTAAAAACCCACATGGCAAAGATGCAAAAGGAAATCCAGTATCAGTACCAGATATAAAAGAGTTAAAATCAAAAATTAGAGCTGAAAGTTTGCCAGAAAATGTGAAGATGCCATCTTTAAAAGATATAAAGCAATACAAATCAAAAACAAAAACATGGGGAGGCAAAGCATTAAGATATAAAAAAGGACAAAAGGATGGAAAGGGAGGACAAATTATGCCAATAGAAACGCAACAAGCATTTAGAAATATTGCTAAAAAAGAAAAAATAAGTATTAGTAAAGCAATAAATAAATATCAAAATAAAAATATAACCAAAACTCAAAAAAATCCAGTTCCTTATGGACAACATGATTGGCAACATAAATTAAAGGATATAAAAAATCCTAATCTTTTAGTAAATGTAAAAGATAGTTCTGGAAAAATTTATAGATTTACTGGTACTGGAAAGGAAATAGCTGAAAATCCAAACTTTATTTTACTTAAAACCAGAAACTTAAATAGAATTTATACGGCTATTAAAAAAAGAAAATGATTGTATTAAGAACGCATCACAAACAAGTAGGAGAATACCAACAATATTTAAAAGATTGTAATGTAGATTATGTAATTAAAACTACAACTAACTCTACAACAATAGAATATAAAGATGATAATACTAAATATAAAATTATGTTTACTGATGGACAATACATGAGTATTAAAGAAATGATATTGCAAAAAAAATTAAAAAAAGAAGTTAAAGAAAGAACAGAAAACAAACAAATAAATTATAATGGGGAAAGAATAGATTTTTATAGATTTGATAGCTCTTTAAAATACATGGTAGATACTGCTGGAGATTACATAGAATTTACTAATATTTTGGAGATGGATATTACAAAAGCATACTATAAAATGGCATTAAATTTAGGTTATATTTCAGAGAAAACTTATAAGGTTTGTTTGGTGTTACCAAAATACATCCGATTAAGATTAATGGGTAGCATAGCAACAAGCAAAGTAATAGAAACCTATAAAAACAAAGAATTAGTAAAAATAGAGGTAAAAGAGGATGAGCAATTAAGACAAATCTGGTTTCATATCTGTTATAATGTTGGAAAAATAATGTTAGAATGTGCTGAAAGCATAGAAGATTATTTTATATTTTATTGGGTAGATGGTATATATTTTCAAAGAAATATGAATTTTGGACAAACAAATGACCCATCCATACAAATAATTAAAAATATATTTCAAAAAAATAAATTAGAATATAGTGTAAATCAATTAGAACGCATAACTTTGCAAAATTATAATGATGAATTAATATTAAAGTGCTGGAAAAATGGGGAGGTAAAATCTAATTTTTCAGTACCACATAAAAAAGTTAGAAAATATGTATTTGATGATGATAAACAAACTGCTTAATGGATTGGATAGCAATTAAAGAAAATTATCCATTTGCATTTTCAGAGTTTATGAAAAAAAAATATTCCTTAGAAGAATTTTGGGAGGCATATAATATTTATGTAAGCATCAGAATACTTGAAAGTATTAAAGGAGAGGAATATTGGGATTTTAAAATAGAAAGTAAATTGATTATGTATAATTCTTTGTGCATGAAAACTATAAAAAAAGATGGTAAAAAAAATAGAGTGTTTTCTGGGGGAAAAATAAAAATGAAAATAATAAATGAATTATTTAATCAAATAGAGTTACAAATAAAAGATAATAATTATTATAATAATTAAATGAATTTAAAAGATAGATTATTAAATAAAGAAAAAAAAGACCCAATAGATATTCTGGAGCTTTACACTAAAAAAATAATTAATAGAGAAAAACAAAAACAATACCTTAAAAAACATCCTGAATTATGGTTAAAAAAATCAACAAACAACAAGACAAAGAAATAAAACAAACAAATGTAATGAAAAAGTATTTAAAAATTACAGATAATACATCAAACAAAGAGGAGGACATGGTTAAAAATACACAAACAAAGGACTTAAAAATGGCTGAAAAACGACCACAAACAATTCCCTCAGAAATGGCTGAAAAATCGGTGGAAAATGAACAAACAATTGAAACAAAACCAGAAATTAAAGCAAAGGAGCTTGTAGAGATATTAAAGATACCAATGCAAGAGGCACAAAACGAACAACAAACAGAAAGTATAAAAGAAACTATATTTGAAAAGGAAAAACCAAAAGACCCTGAATTTGAAGAAGAAGAAGAAGAAGAAACAGAAGAAGAAAATCTAAATGATAGATATTTAAAAGATGATGAGGATGTTGATAGTTCATTTTTTGATGATGAGGAGTTAATGGCAGAATTTGGAATTGAAATAATTGATTTAATAATGACTACATCAGCACAAGCTTTAGCTGGAGATTTTGATAATCCTAAAAAATATGAAGTATCTGAATATAAGAAAAACAAACTCAAAAAACCATTAAAATTATTATTAGAAAAAAGAGGTGTAAAAGTAGCTCCAGAGATTATGTTTGGAGTGATGTTATTAGTAATGTATTCTCCAATAATGATATTAGCATTTCAAGAACGCAAAGCTAAAAAGAAGAAAAAACAACAAACTCCTGATATTGCAGAAGAAATACCAGAAAATATAAAAAGAGTAGATGCTCATACTATTATAAAAGAGCAACAAAGACAAACAAATCAAACTACTTTTGAAACAAATAAAATTCCAGAGGTTAAAATTGAAAAGAAAAAAAGAGGGCGACCAAAAGGGAGTAAAGATAAAAAACAAAGAAGTGGAACAAATTATAAAGGAAATAAAAATGCTTAATGAAAGTAGATTTAAAAACTTATGAAAGAAGAATTAAAATTTGTAAAAAATGTCCAGATGTTAGAAATAGTTTAGGAGTAGGTTTAACTTGTGGAGTATTTTTACCTTATGGAAATAATATACCTAATACTTGTGGTTGTAAATTAAGCTGGAAAGCAAAATTAAAAAACGAACAATGTCCTCAAAAAAAATGGTAATATGATATTTTTTATAGTAATAGGTTTATTTAGTATATTTATTTGTGGAGTTGTTTTAGTATATGTTTTGAATGAATGGATTAAAAATAGAAAAAATGAGTAAAGTAAGACAATCTTTATTTTTTATAATAGTAGGCACAAATGGTACTGGAAAAACTACTTTATTAAATGAATTAATAAAAGATAGTAAAAAAGCATTAGTTATTGACCCAGATGGATTGGAGTGGAGGCATATACAAGAAATAGACCCATTACAAATTGCTGAATTTTCATCTGGAATGGGAAAAATCTTAGCTCCAAGTGATGAAGATTTAAAAGAATTAACAAAATTTCAAAATGGTAGTTTAGTTTTAGATGATTGTAGATTTTATTTAAAAGCAAGAATGGAGGAGGCAATAAGACAAGTATTAATTAGGAGGCGACATAATAGTATAGATGTATTTGCAGTTTCTCATGGATTAAGTGAAGTACCAGCATCTTTTTATACATTTGCTACTCATTTAATTTGCTTTAAAACAAATGATAGTTTAGTTAGATTAAGAAATAATACCGACAAAGAAAAAATTGCCAGTTTAAGAATTGCCATAGATGAAGTAAATAAACATCCTGACTTTCATCATTACCAAGTATTTAATATATCAGAAATATAAAAACAAAGTATAAACAAAATATATTTTTTATTATTTTGTAATGCTTTTTATGTGGATTTTTGCCTAAAATATTATTTACAATGGCAGAAAATGTTCCTGATGTTACACCTCCAACTGATACTACGATAGGAGCTACGGCTGAAAATTTATCTCCAGATAGATATACATATATTACTGATACCAAATCAGAGAAATTTAAGAATGTACCTTATACGCCAGTTTCTAAACAAAAATGGGATTTATCTCCACCAGCTACATTTTCGCAAACACAAACAAGTCAATTTTGTTCGGATTATCCAGACCACCCTAACTGCCATGATGAATATAATCCACATCAAGAATTGGGATTTTTTTCAGATGAGAATATAGATATTTTTATTCCAGAAAAAAGAGGAAAAAATACAAAAGAAAAACCAATAAATAATCTTTACGAACAAAAGCAAGATAATACACAATTAGATGTACCACAAGTACAAAAAACAAAATGCAAATGTAAAAATGGTAAAATAGTAGTAGGATATATAAATATGAGAAATGGGCAAAAGGATTGTTCTAATTGTAATAAAAAAAGAACATCATATCCTAATGCTTATAAAAATTATAGAACAAAATCAAAAACAAGAAAAACAGATATTAAAAAACCATTAAGAGAGCAAGTTGGTGTTTCTCATTTTGGAGATATAAATATGAAAGGATGTAGCGTGAAAAGTGGTACAGATAGAGCATCCCTTTCTAAAAATACTTTAAATAAAGTAGTAAATATAAGTGATAATAATAACCCAAAAGGGAGTGTTATTACACAAAAATTAAATAATAAGCCATTAGTTCCAGATGGTTTAAGCATCTACAAAAATTGTAGTATGGATATTTATGGAATATAAAACAAATTAGTATTAATTAAAATTAAAGAAAAATGAAAACAATTAGTAATCAGGATAGTGTAAGTGCTTTTACCATGACTTTAACAAATGGTACAAATGGAGCTTTAAAATGGAGATTATTTGATACGGATGATGTATTACAATCTATCAATGGCTCTTTAGCAAGTGCTACTGCAACAACTTTACAAAGTAACAATGCCCTAAGAGCTTTGGAGAAAACAACATCAGCCACTCCAATCGTTATTTCTGGCTTTAATTATCAAGCAAGAGATAATGCAAGTCAATTTGCAGAGAGCTTTGATATTTCAAGAGGAAGTGTAGATGGTCGTGTGGTAAAGCATCCGAATATTATTGCCAAAGCTAAACGAAATACTCAATATGATAGTAAGTTACTAACTATTGATGAACGCTTTGTGGTTGATGGGCAAACTGGTATTGAAGTAAATGTTTTAGCATCTGAAAAGGTAACGCTTGTATTTTTTGTAGAAGGATTTTTGGTTTAGTATAAATAGATTAATTTTTTGTAATGGCAAATGGTAGTTCAACAACTGGTTTAACTAATCAGCAAATTGTTGATTTGTTGAATAATGATACCGAATTTGGTATTAATTTCATAATAGATAACAATCCAAGTGCAGTAGAGAGCAATATATCAGCTCTCTCTCTGCCTTTGCCTCAAAATCCATCTAATTTACAACTCAAAGAAGTAATAGATGATTTAATAGATAGTTCAGTAGAAAATCAAAACGCACAACAAGATATAGAATATATTTTATTTGTGCCTTATGAGGACACTACTAATAACTATACTGGTGGCTTTTCATCTTATATATCTTCTAAAATGCCACCATCAGCTCCCAATCAAAAGGTAGCATTGGCTATTGTAAGTGCTATTAGTGGTATATTTCAGGGAGTGGCAAATCTTATTACAAGTAAAAGGCAATTAGAGGGATTAGAAATTCAACAAGAAATGCAAACTGCTCAAATACAATTTGAGTTAGATAAAATAGAAAGAACAAGAGTATTAGGAATACCACAAGCAGTATTTATTGCAGTTTTAGGTTTTTTAATGCTTATGGTAGTAATAATATTTTTAACTAAAGGTAAAAGGAAATAAACGAAAAAGTTATGGCAAATTTGAATAAAACAGAATGTGGATGTGGAGGATTTTATCAGGGAGCAAGTGCAGTTCCTCCTTGCTTACCTTATGACCCAGCAATACATACAACAGAGCCATGTCCAAATATTTGGGAAAGTATTTCGGCTCTGAATTGGGATGCTATATCTACTGCTGGATTACAATGGGGTTATGGTTTAGGATTATTAAATAGACCAGATAATACCGATACTGCTATGTATATGTTTGAGCTGGAAAGACAAAAAAGAAATACTATGTATATAATGATGGGCTTATTAGCTTTAGCCATAGTAGTAGCAATAGTATTAGTGAGAGGTAGAAAAAAATAAAATGGCATTAGTACCAACTGATAATAATAAAATTACAACCAAAGAACAAATCATTGGGGTAATTGTAATATTATTAATAGTTATAATTACCTTTTGGGTAATAATGAAAATGAAAAAAAGAAAATAAACATAATATTAACTTAAAAATTAGAAAAAATGAAAAATTTATTTGATTTTAAAATTATTTTACCAGTTTTAGTAGCAATGGTTATAATGGCTTTGGTAATTTCTCCAATGCTAAAAGCACAAACTAATGGTAATGGTAATGGTAATGGTAACGGAAACGGAGCATAAACTAAAATGTTTAGCCAAAAAAACATTATAGTATGGGTAGTTGTACTACTTGTATTTATTTTTTGGTTTAAAAAAAGATACTTAAATTGTACTAACTTATGGAGTAAGTTAAATTCGGATGCCGAACAAATATTTTTTGAACATAGCAATAAGGTAGATAATAATTCTGCTTTAAAACAAGAAATAGAAAGTAAGGCAATAGACAATAAGAGGTCTTATGAAAGCCAAAAGGTATATTATGCCTCACAATATCTGGTAGAGAAGGGTTATGCTACCGATTTAGAGAGGAGAAATATAATTAAATGTTTAGCATAATGTAAAGTGAAAACAAAAAATCTATTTCAGGGGAGTTGGCAAAAGGTACTAATAAGAGTAATTGTACTTTTATTAGTGCTTTACATAGTGTATAGGATTTTTAGTGCTTTATATACAAAACTTTTTAAGTATAAAACATCAGAAGAATATTTAAAGCATTTAGAAGAAATAAAAAATCAAATTCCAAATGATAATAGTACACTTATTGACCCTGATACTATTACCGATAGTGAAGCTGGTATTATTGCCGACCAATTACAATTTAATATGGATGGATTTGGAACGCAAGAAGATGAAATGTTTAATGCTTTACAATGTTTGAATGGAGCATCATTAAAGAAAATTTATAACGAATTTGGACAAAGAGATTATGATGGACAAATGATGGGTTTATTTGGTTGGTTTTCGCAAGAATTATCTAATAGTATTTTTTCAAGTGGTGTTTTTTGGGATGATTGTGTACCTGAATGTGATGGATATTGGGATAATTGTTATGCCTTAACTTATATGAGAGAAATATGGAAAAAATCTGGAATACAAATAACTTTTTAAAATAAAAAAATGGCAAATAATTTTGTATATACATGGACATCTGGACATCAAACAGATTTTAAGATGCCAAGTACATCTGGAGGATGTGATAGTGAAAATCCCAATGAAACCTCACATAATAACGCAATAGTTAATTTAGTTGGAGGAGATGACCCTACTAATTATGATATGACTATTCCACAAGTAGCTATTAATTATTTAGAGGATAAAGCCATGTATTTAGTTCAAGCTATTAGTACGGCAGAGGCATATTTAGATGTAGCATCTGGCAATACAAAGTGGTGGAAAGATTTAGAACAAAATTGTAAAAATTGGAATAATATGTTTAGGTGGTGTTCCGAAAAAGGTAAATATTGTTATTTGAGCAGAAAGAATATAGGGAGTGTCTATGATGATTGGAAACCTATAAAAGCTCAATGGGTTGATTGCGTACAAGATTTAAAAGATTTATTAGTAGTTACAAATGACCAAATAGAAACTATACAAGGGCAATCTTTAAATACTGCTGGAATAAATGAAGCTATTGCAAGTGCAAATTATTCTATTGCCTATGCAAAAGGAATGGAGGTAGATGTAGAAAAACAAGAAAGAATTTCAAAATTTATAACTTTAATAGTACCTATTTTAATTGTAATACTCTTAATAGGTTTAGTAATAATGTGGAGGAAAAAATAAAATTATGAAAAAATTATTTAAAAATCAAACAACATGGATTGTAATACTGGTAATTGCTCTTATATTGAGTTTTGCATTAAGAAGTGAGGCAAGTCAGCAACCCTATTTGTAAATATATAAAAACTTAAAAAAAATGGCAAAAGCAAAAGCAAAAACAACTAAAATAATAATTACTATATTAATAGTATTAGTAATAGCATATATTATTTATGCTGGTTATCAAAATAATGCAAAAAAAGGTGGAGGAGAATGGCATCCTTTTGATTGGGGAGGTAGTCAAGGTGGAGGTACAGAGGTTTTATTGCGTTCTGTTAGCTTAAAAGATAGCTCTACTGATATACAAAGTTTTTTACAAATTGGGGATGAGGTAGAAATTGATGTGGATGCGTGTAGTAAATATAGAAATCATATTGCCACAACATCTGGACATATTTGCGAAACAAAACCATGTGTTTGTAGAGGAGATTTATCTGGAATACATGAAGTAGTTGGTTTTGGAGATGAGAATACTGGTCAATATAGTACAAATAGTTTTAGAATAAAAACAAGTTGGCAAGGTAGTAGTTCTCCTACTCCAGATATTATTTCTGGTAAATGGAGAAAAGTTGCTAAAAATAAATGGTTTTAAAAATTAATAAAATGAGTAAAAGAAACAAAAAAATATTAACTGCAATAGTAATTTTACTTTTATTGTATTATTTATATAAAATATATTTAGATAAAAGCAAAAAAGGAAAAACTACTAATGGAAATGGAGGAAATTTAGGAGAAGCAAGATATAGATGTGATGCTGGAGGTTGCTTAGAATGTCCACCAAATATTCCTAATATAGAAAATGTGTGTCCTTTTACAGATAGTAATTGTGGGGGTTTATGTACACATCCACCAATAATAACTCCTCCATCAGTTCCAAAAGTGGTAGGATGTATGGATAATACACAACTAAATTATGACCCATTGGCTAATTTTCCATGTAGGAAATGTTGTGTACCTATAATTTACGGATGTAATGACCCAACTGCTATAAATTATTATGGTGGAGTAAGTTCTGGTTATGGATGTACTAATAATGTAAATGATACAAGTTGTTGTGTTTACAGTTTATAAATATTAAATAAAAAAAAGATGAAAAAACAACAAAGAAATATTTTAATTGCAGTAGCAGTATTATTACTATTATATTTTTGGTGGGAGAGTACCCAAACAACAACAAGAGTAAGTAATGGAAATGGAAATGGAAATAAGCATTGTACTAATATGTGTTGTAGTGGTAAAGGGGATATTGTATCTCCATCAACTTATCCAGAATGTAAATGTCCTACAACTGATTATATATTTTCAAATAATGAGTGCGTTGCAAGAGGAGTAATAGGATGTATGGATGCGACTGCAAGTAATTTTAATGCAAGTGCTACAATAAATGCTCCTAATAGTTGTAATTATATTGCATCTCCAGCAATCCCACCCATTGTAACCCCACCCATTGTAACCCCACCCAATATTCCACAGCATTGTACTAATATGTGTTGTAGTCATTTAGGCAATATTGTATCTCCATCAGCTTATCCAGAATGTAAATGTCCTACAACTGATTATATATTTTCAAATAATGGGTGCGTTGCAAGAGGAGTAATAGGATGTATGGATGCGACTGCAAGTAATTTTAATGCAAGTGCTACAATAAATGCTCCTAATACTTGTCTTTACGGACAACAAAGCCATGATTGTTATTCAAATTGTAGTACGCATGGTGGCAATTTTACTACTCTTAATACTACCGATACTTGTGGTACTGGAAATGCAACTGCCTATCCAAATATATCTCCTCCTACTTGTGTTCCTTCAGTACAAAGTCATTTTTGTTATACTAATTGTGGAGGGCGAACTGGAACAAATTTTAGTTCTATGGCAACTAATTTACCATGTGGCGTAGGTTTAACTGCTGATTATCCAAATAGTTCAGCTCCTAATTGTGCAGTAATAATGTCTTAAAAAATGGAAATAAAAACACAATATAACACATTAATCCTGATATTATTTTTAGTTCTTATGGTTTATGTATTAAGAAAAATGACAAATGAGAATAAAAGTAAAGGAAAAGGAATAAACGAAAATTCCACTTGTGAAAATCCAGATTTTCCAGAGGTATTAATAAATGCCAGAGATTGTAGAGGTAGTATTATAGATGAAAACAGAGTAATGAGTTTAGGCAATTATGGATGTGATGTAGTAGTATTACAACAAAGATTAAATAAGTTAGAACAAATAAATATATTATCTCCAAGTGGATTTTTTGATTGTACTACATTAGAAAAATTAAGGAGAGTAAAAGAAGTAGGGCAAATAAGTTTATCCAATTTTCAAGCAGAGGAGCAAATTGGGATGGATAGTTTTAAGCCAATGGCAAATTATAATACCCAAAGATATATGGATGTAGAACAAATATAAAGTAAATAAAGAATTAAAAACATTATAAAATGGATTATGTAAATGGAAATAACAACACTACAACTACTACAAGCGAAATAAAATGGTTTGGAGATGAAGTTTTATTTACAACTGCTGGAGGTAAAAAAATAAAATTATGGCATATAATTGTAGGATTAATATTGCTTTCAATGTTTTTGCCATTTTTTAATCGTAGAAGAAATGGAGGAGGATATAATGGTAGAGGGAGAGGAAGAAGATAAAATAATAATTAATAATTAAAAAAAAAGAAATTATGCAAGACAATGGAGAACAAATTTTAGAAAGGGAAATACCAGAAATTATCCCAGATTTTGAAAATGAAATAGTAGATGACTATCCACAAGAAAAGAAAAAAGGATGTGGATGTAAAGGAAAAAACCAAATGAGTGTAGAAACTGCAAAACCAAATTATTGGCTTATTGGTGGCATGGCAATATTATCCTTAGTGGTTTTGTATATGTTATTTAATAAAAAAGGTAGTGCAACTGCCGAAATTACTAATTAAAAAAATAGAAAATGGAATTTTTTAATGATTTAAGTTTAAACACAATAGTATGGAGTGTTATAGCAATATTGGAGGTTGTAGTGAGATTAACACCAAGCCAAAAGGATAACTCAATACTTAATAAAGTTGTTTGGTTAGTTGAAAAACTTGTACCAAATAAAGATAAAGAAAAAGAGGGTAAGTTTAATTTATTTAAAAAGAAGAAATAATGGCAAATGGGAATACAATACCAGATTTTGCTGGAATATTTACTGGACAAGTTCCAATAAGAGTAGAAGTAAATTTATCTATGCAAAGCATGGTAATTTTAGCAGTAGTAATTATTTTGTCTAATGTAATAAGTAGGGCAATAATAAAATAAAAAATGTTATTAAAATTGGAAGATATTTTAGATTTTAGTTTCTTATCTTTTGCTTTTTTGATAAGTATATTCATTAATCAGATACACTCCTTTATGAATTTAATAACCTTTGAAGTTTTATCTGATATGTTAAGTTTAGGTATTCAGTTCTTTGTTTTATTGGGAGTAATTTATAAATTTAAAAGCATAAGAAAAAAAGAAAATGGCAGTAATTGAAAATTTAGTTCTTTATTTACCTACTCATCCTACAAAGGTTTATCCTAAAAGGGATGTAAAAGATATTAAATATCTTATTATACACCAAACCGATAGTGAAGATAAAGGCACATTTCATGTTTACGATACTGCACGATACCATGTAAATTCAAATGGATGGGCTGGGATTGGTTATCATTATTTTATTATAAAAGATGGTAGTATTTTTCAAACACAACCAGATTATGTAATCTCTAATCATGCCTCTAATTATAATGCCACATCTTTAGGGATAGTAATTACTGGCGACCATAGATTGCCAACAAATAAAGATTATACTTGTGGAGATAATGAGGGGATGTTAGGAAAAACACAATATAAATCTTTAGTATGGACACTTGCTAAATTACAAACAAAATATAATATTCCTTTTGAAAATATTTTAGCACATGGGCAAACTGGAAGTAGTAAATCATGCCCTAATTTAAACATGGAACAATTAAAGGAAGATGTAAAAAAAAAAAATTACTCCTCAATATTCAAAAAGTCGCAATCGGTATATTCTTGCTTGGCTTATTAATATATATAGGGAAAAAATTGAAGAAATAAAAGAAGAATACGATTATAAAAATTTTGTAAAATGAAAATAAATATTAAATAAAAATTAGAAATTATGGGAATAAATTGTAGATGTGCAAATGGCGATATAGTCGCTGATTGTAATAAACCATTTTGTAAATATTGTTGTGAGGGTGGGAAACCATTAGATAATGCTTATTCAGTTTTAGGTGGAGTAGTAGCTCCCAAAAATTCTGCTTATGCAATATCAAGTATGTCCAATCCTTCAATAGAAAGACCAACTACAAAAATAGATAGAAGCTTACCATCTTTAAGAGATAGAGGAGCAATAGGGAATATAGAAAATTTTAATCCTTATAATTCTCAATATAGAAGTAATGTGAATTTTAATCAAGTAAATAAATCTATACCTAAATCTTTTGGAGGAAACTTTACTGCCAATGTGCAATTAGAAAATCCAACTGGTAGTCCAGTTTTGCAAAGTCATGGAATAAATACTGGTGGATATGGAGGTGGTACTCCACAAGCAAAAGAGATGGGTGGATGTCCACTTTCGCCATGTAAAAGACCAAGAGGATTTTTAATGAAAAAAGAGAAAGCTCCTTGTCTAAAAGATGGAATGGGAGGATGCAGATGTACTTTCAAGGGTGGCTCATCAATAGGATGTGGTAGGCAATCAAGTGCTATGGTAAGAGGAATACATGGAATAAGAAGATAATAATTAAAAAATAAAAAGTTATGAAAAATTTAATATGGATAGCAGTAATTGGAGCAATAATTTATTTTGGTTTTTTCCATAAAGGAGAAATAGAGCCACCAGAATAGTATGTTATTAGAATTTTTAAGAAGTAAAAAAGGAGAAGATTTTAGATTAGTGCTGGATGTATCAGTAGCATTACTGCTATTTTTCTGGCTATTGAAAAATCATAGAATTATTAATAAATAAAAATTAAAGTTATGGCAAATGGAATTAAACCCACAGGAAAAATAGGTACTAATGCATGGATAATGGGCATGGTAGGATTATTTATTAGTGTATGGGTAATTGCAAAAGGATGGGAAGCTGGTAGCAAATAAACGAAAAATTTGTATATTAGCAACCAAAAATTATGAAATCCTTTAATATATTTAGAAGAAATAATACTAATGGCAACTTAAAAATGGTTGGTAGTGTTAGAGGTAAAACCAGATTAGATGCCTTAAAAAGATATGCTCGTAGAGGATATGGATTTAGTAAAGGTAATTATTTAGTTTTACAATGGGAGGTTTATGCTAAAAATGGAGTTAGAATTTCAAAATCCTCTTATAAAACTGGTACTTTAATGCGAAGTCCAAGAACTAATAAACTAATTAGATTAAGTTAAAATGGCAAAGAGGAATAAAAATCAAAATAAAGTAGATAGTTTAAATTCTTTAATGGGATTTAAAAGAACTTATAATCCTAAAACAAGAAAATCTACTGGAAAAGAATTTTATTTAGGTGGAGAGTATGGTAGAAGTTATTTAGGTTATAGAAGTAATAAAACTGGTAAAAAAATATCAGAAAATTTAACATCTGGAGAATTGGAAGAATTTTTAAAAGGTTATAGAAAGGGATTAACTACTAAAAAAAGTAATTTTAAATAATAATGGCAATTCCGAATATATTTCCAAATACAATCGGATTTTCTTCTATTCAAGTTACTACAAGTGGTGCTGAAGAAGCTGAATATGATGTTCCTTATATAATAAAAGCGACTGAGGGAGGTGCATCCCAAACAATAACTCCAAAAAATATTAAAAATACTCTGGCTCAACTAAGATTTACTGCTGAATGGCTGGGATATTACCTTATTACTTTTAATTCTACTGCAAGTGGAGGTACAGATAGATTATGGTATTTTGAGCCATATAAAAATGGTGGTGCATTAGGATATGGAAATATTTTTTATTATCAAAACATTATAGGTGAAGGAGATACTCCTTGTTATGAAATTTCATCTACTTTTATTGCAAAATTACAAAAGGATGATTATATAGAATTTTATAATACATTAAAATCAGAAGAACCTCCAGAACAAGAATTATTATTTAAAAATATACAAACAACAATTTATCAATTAGAACAAGTTGAAATACATTAAAAATATGAATAATATAGTCGTAATATGGTGTTAAATGTCAATTCAAAAAGCAATAGAAATATGTAAGAATTTGACTATTACCATAGAAAATATGAAGCCAAATATCTATTTAAAACATGAAAAGGAAATATTTGAAATTCCAAGAGCAAAAAAAAGTGAGCTGATAAAAATTAAAAAAAGATTAACAAAAAAAATAGAAAGCTATGGCACGAAAAATGAATGAATATTTTAAGAAAATGGTTAAAGCAAAAAAGAGTGGAGCAAAAAGTTTTGTTTATAATGG
>Ga0080013_1003873_pt1 | contig 15179 bp, 20 predicted proteins | sample ETNvirenome_6_85_FD_69236 | JGI IMG/M metagenome (GOLD analysis project Ga0080013, IMG submission 69236) | Marine viral communities from the Pacific Ocean - ETNP_6_85 (SPADES assembly) (version 2) | ecosystem: Environmental > Aquatic > Marine > Oceanic | place: Pacific Ocean | collected 2013-06-19
TGCTTCTAGTCCTGTTAAGGTAACTGTTGCTTTTGCTATCGAAGTTACTGTTCCTACACTACCTGTGGCTTCTAGTCCTGTTAGAGTAATTTGAAGATTATGATAAACTGTAACGCTTCCTACACTACCTGTGCCTGTGCCTAAAGTTACAGCAACATTAGCTTCACCATCGACATCTACTGAAACGGCACCAAGCGTTCCTACAGCACCTTCTACGACTGCTATTGCCTGAGCGTTTACACCTGCTGTTGGAGCACCTGCTGTGCCTGCTACTCCTGATACAGAAACATTAGCTTCAGCATCAATACTTGGTGTGCCTAAAGCACTGGTGGCAACTTGGGTAGAAAGAGTTACATTAGCTTCAGCATCAATACTTGGTGTGCCTAAAGCACTGGTGGCAACTAATGTTGATAATGTTTGATTAGCTTCTGCGTCTACACTTACAGTTCCTAAAGCAGAAGTTCCAGCTACACCAGATATGGTGAAGCTTATAGGGACAGAGTGGGGTTGACCCCAAGGACCTGCTCCCCACGTGGAACGACCCCATCCGACAGACATTTACTAAGCTATTCTAATTATCGCTGTGCTTGCTGCTGCTGCAGGAAAAACTATTGTAAAGTCTCCTGCTGTGGAAGTTTTATCTCCACCAAAATCAATAGTTGCTACAGATACATCAGAATTTGTATCATTATAAATTAAGCATCCTCTAGCAGTTACAGTAGCTGTGCCGAAAGTTAAATCAGCAAAGTCTGTAAACCCTGTGGTTCCACCACTTGTTGGATTAATATTGGTCAAAGCAGCACCACCTGCTGTGTAGTTTGTGCCAGTTACTTGATTTGTTGTTGTGTATGCCGTGGTTGCTGCTCCCATTGTAGCAGAACTGGTATACAAAGCTAGTTTAAAACTGTTACCACCAGAAGCCAAAAAGTTATGTTTTGCTTCTAATAGTTCTTTTTTAAAGCTAGTTGTAAGTGTTGATGTTATCGCCATTTTATTTTAACTCCTTTAGTATATTTGCTAAATCGTTATCACCTTGAGAAATTAACATGTTACGCATTGTACAACGTTCACTGTTAATTGCTTCCTTGATATAATAAAGTATTGTGGAATAAATCGCAAGTCTATACTCTTGTGCTTGTTGTTTTATGTGTGGTTCTGCATTATCAGATATACCACAAATTCTAGCTGTGCACTTTTCTGCCCAAAACTCAGGAGTATGTCCTTTGTACTCGCTAGTAGCCACTTCAATCAGACCTAACGCTCCACTTGTATCTTCTTTAATCATGCTTACCTCTTATTTTCTAGTTCCATCAAAAACACAAACAAAATATAGATTATCTTCTGAATTGTTAATAACTTGATGGAACTGTCCATCTTCTATTAAAACCACATCTCCTTCAGAAACAGAAAAAACCTCTTCATCAATCTTCATCTCACCTGTACCCTTAACAAAGTTGTAAACTTCTTCCTGTCCCGCATGGCTGTGTCCTGAGGTTGATTTCCCAGGATTTAAATCTGTGCTGCTCAGCACAAGATTAACTAGTGCACAATTATCCTTAACTGTGTACCTTTCATCCTTTTTTACCACCTCTCCGCCAACATCGAGCACGCTTACTTTCATTTCAGTATCTTTTGGCTTCTGGTGGGGTGTTTACAGTAGAGATAAGTTCTGCTTCTGAACGCTGTCTTTCCTGTTGTTTTTCTGTGTACTCTTGGTATCCCATAGTGTAAAACTCGTCTTTATCTTCGTCTATAAGTATCAAAAGTGGGTCATCTAAACGATGGTATCCATAAAGTTTCTCTTGAATAGGCGCATCTGTGTCTAGTAACCCAGAGCGTGGGGCAACACTTACAACCATTCCATTTTCTATGCACTTAGCTAACCAGAACTCTACACAAGATCTACCTGCTTCAGCAAAGTGTAGGTTGCCTTTATAGGTGAAATCTATACCAAATAAATTAAGTCTACCAACTTTATGGTACAAAGCAAAGGCTATCGCAAAAGGAACAGTGTTGTTAAAGTAAGAACATCTAGTTTCTTTAACCACATCTAGTAAAGGGTACTCAACTAAACCTTCGCATCTTTCATCTAGTTCACAGGTATAGATGGGTCCAGGATGTGTCTGTAAAACTCTACACATTATTCCTGTCTGACTACCAGCAGCATCCGAATCTAAAAACCTAGAAGCTGGATCCATCATGAAAACTCTATCACACTCAGTTATTCCCGCCATAGCATTTATGCCCCAGACTTCATCAAAGTCCACACTGTGTGATTTAGCTAAATGAAAGTCTAGTTGGCTTTCACCCATAGCAACTAGGGCAATACTCGCTCCTTCTAAAGATTCTATACGAGTCATGCTTGTGGTTCTCTTCTGATTTCTCCGTATCTGTATTGATCTCTTGTTGATTTAGCTTCACCAAGATTTTTGAGAAACACTAGAGACTCCTGAAATTTCTGCTCATAGACAGGTAATGCTTCGTAATTTTTTAGGTACATACATGCTTCCGATAAACAGCCATATAGCATGGCATTGATTGCATTTTTAGATAGCCAAGTTGTGTCCGATCCTGATGTTGATGTTAACGAAGCTGGTCTGTAGAAATAGTGTAGTTCGAATGTGTAGTTTGAATTAGGTGTGGGTCCAAGAATAAATGTGTTATCATCAAACTCAGCGTAGTATTTAGGTTGTCCTGTTGTAGCAGAAGCTGGTGTGTAGTCTCTGACAAAAGATGGGTGTTTAAGTAATAAGTAGTTATAGTTACTACTACTATCGATAACTGCTAAACTAAAGGAAGACAGATAGTCTGAAGGTGTTGCTAAGTATGTCGTTCCTGAAGTTGCAGTTCCTGTCACGTTCTTTTTAAACACATCTAATTGAACACTTTTAAGTATTTTCTCTTCTGTTGCTTTTATAAAGTTTGGTATATTTGTGACAAAAGATGATTCACTGCTTTCAAGATAATCTTGAATAGCAGTTGTTAATGTTGTGTTAGTCCAGCTCATGATGTTGTTATGGTAACCTCCCCTACTTCTCCCGTTCCTTTTTGCCCAGAAAAACTAGACCCTATCGTATTGCTCGTTAGAGCATACATCGTTGGTGAACTTACACCAGCTGTGTTCTTGGGATTGCTAACTCTAACAATACCTAAACTAATCGTAGACTTAACCTCTGGTCTTGGGTCAAGCAGTGCTTCAGGATCTGCTATTTTTCTATTACGTTCTCTTTGTGGGTGTTTAGGGTCATACATGTCTGGTCCAACTAAAAGACCATCCCATGTTTTCTTCATCTCGTTTAGTTTGTACCTAAACCCACTTATGTCACAAATGCCATACGCATATTTGCCACTAGAGTATGCCATCAGTACCTCACTCTCGGTGTTAAATGAATGCTTGCTCTTTCCCTGTCCTCATCTGCTGCTCGGTTAAAAGCCTCTTCATACTCAACTTTAAGTATTGCTGCTTTCTGTGGGTTTCTTTTCAGAGCAATCTGAAAAGCAAGTCCTGCTGTCATACAAGGTATAAATCTGCTTGGCACTTCCTGATCTTGTGCCGAAGCCGTCACATCGTCTATACGTTGTATTCTGTAGCTTATGAACTTGTATGTTGTAACATTGTCTGGGGTTGGAAAGAGTTTGAGCACAGGTGTCTCTTTTCTATCAACATAGTATTGAGAAGGTCTTCCTGTAGCAACCTTGTCAGGAATACCTAAGTACTCAGAGCGACTTATTCTTTCAATAGATATATCACTATAAGTTGTGCTTGACGTACTGTCATAAACTCTAACAATAGCCTCAAGCACATCCACATCATAAGCGTTCAGTGTGTATGAAGATGTGCCTGAAGTAAGGTCTAGGGAGACCTGTTCAACTGTCCAAAGATTGATGCCTCTATTTGCCCAATCAGAAAACATAATGTTAAGAGACCTTCTGGCTGTAGCAGCATCGTAACCTGTTCGCAGTTCCAAACCAGCTAGTTCGTATGCTTCTTCGATTACTTCTGCTGTGTCTAAACTAAAAGTCTTAGTTCCAGAAGTTGCCATAATTAATACTCTTTTATGACTGTTAGCACGATGACATATGAGTCACCACTTGCATGTCCTGTTGTTGTTAATTTTATGTCTCCAGTTTTGCCACTAGATGCAGCAGTGTTCTGAAGACCACCAAAATTTGTAAAGTCCAACTGTTTAGTGTCTCCTGAATTTAAATCAAGAGCAATCGTGTTTGTGTCAGCATTCCAAAGAAGTTTAACACTCATACCGAAAGTTGTGTAAGACACTTTAGCAAGTTTACATCCTGTACATGCTGTACCATCTGTACTTCTTGCAGCAAGTGCACTTACATCAACTTTAGTAACAGCTGACTCACCTGTACCATCTGATGTGTTGGTAAGCTGTATAACAGCCTTTCTGTCATCATCTGTGATAGTTGTTGAGGTTACTGCGTCTGCCATTATCTACTCCTTTATTAACCTATATTCATATTAATTAATGAATACTCAGTAGTGGCTGAAACAGCCATAACATCACCAACTTCTTGTAGTACGTTATCTGTTGCTGGTGCAACTCCACCTGCTGTACCACCTGAACGAACTGCTGCGTTACCCACAACTAATGTTCCTACAGTTAATAAAGCTGCTGGACCTTTTATAACTGCCCAACCATAGTAGTCTGCAGTCATATCGATAACAGTAGCACCCATTAAAGCACCTGTTTCTGTTGCTGGTGCAACAATAAGGTTAGTGTTTGGGTTTTCAATTAGTGATAACTGTGAACTTGTGGTTAAAGCAGTAACAAGTGCATCATAACAAGTAATAACAACGGAAGGGTCAGCTGAGTGGTCATGAGCAGGATTAGATTTTACTCTAAGCATTTGCCCTTCACCATTCACATCATTTACCCACAGATATCCATCTGCGTATTGATTAAGTGTTAAGTCAGTACCACCTGTTTCTACAGAGATAGCAGTTTCACCTGCATCTACTGCTGCTGTTGCTGTCATGTTAGCATGATCAGAAACAATAGCTTTATGTTGTAGAAGTTTACCAGCAGTTACTGCTGTTCCACCTATTTCAACATAGCGATACACGTTATTACCATACACCAGCGTAGAACCTAATGGAAAAAGTTGTGTTGAACTTTCAGCATAAGGGTTAGCTGTTCCGTATTGGCTTCCGCCTTTACCTATAATAAGGTCGGCTGGTCCATAACCTGTAGTAGCAGCATATTGAATATGTCCACCAGCATCGTTATAAAAATTACCATCCTTATTAACCACCATGCCGTCAGTAACTGCACCTGTGGTTGAATTGATATCAATGGTTTTGAAACCATTTTCAGACCTGACTGGTCCATTAAACGTCGAATTTGCCATAATTTCCTCCTTTGGAAATAACTTCTATCATCTTGGCTTGTCTGCTAGGTCAGTTGATAGAATAATTAATTTACCCTAGACTTTTATTCTATACCTATTGTCGAAAAAAAGAAAGGGAAGCCGAAGCCTCCCTTACTTTCGTCTAAACGATTATTTACGCTCCTGGGGATCCGTAAATACCACGCCAATCACTAAAACCAAAAGAATATCTTTCTCTTGCTTTGTAACGCATGTTACCAGTCTCGAAGTCTCCTTCCATTCCAGTAGACATTGATGCCCTTACAAAATGTTTCAGCCCATTAGGTGCGTCAGTTTTTACAAAAAACGCATCCGTATCAGTTAAGAAGTGATTAACTGTGTAACCTTCAGGAAGCATGCTCATGTTTCTGATAGCGTTTATATCATTATCAGAAGTTGACACTCTTCCAGGAGTGTTTAACAGTCTATCAGCTACGAACTGAAGTGCTGGGGGAACGATTAACTTTCTAGCTTGAACGTTAGTCTTTAAACCACGCTCATCTTTAAATCCAGCAATATCAATCATTGCATTTTCTAAAGAAGTTTCGTTCAAATCAGCAGCTGTACTTGGCTCGTTGGCTTGATCTCCAGCAGTCAAAGTTGGGTGGTCAGTAGCGAATAACTCCTTACCATCCCCTCCAGGATAACTGGATGAGAAACCATTATTAAGAACATTTGCAGCTTTCACTTGCTTAGTTTGGCTCATTGACCTAGCTAATGCTTTAGTGTATCTAGCTGAAAGGCTATCATAAAGGTTGTCTTCTATAGCTTCCTCAGTTAAAGCAAAAGCTAATGCCACAGTTTCGTGAGAGTACCTTGCTGTGTAAGTTTCTTGCGCATAGTCGTATGAGACTGATGAGCCTTCTCCTTTCACAGGTGCTTCACCGAAACCTGAAAGCATAACTTCTTCTTCAAACGCTCTGTCTGAATTTTCTGTATCGAAAATTTCAGAATGCTCGTTTTCGTATCTGCTATATTCAAGTCCAAAGAGAGCGTTTAAGCCAGGCTCTAGTTCTTGCACTAATTGTGCTCTATTAATTGCCATCTTTAATTACCTCTTTAGTTATTGCCGAACACAGAAGCTGGGAATATTACATGCATTCTAGCATATTGTCCAATAGAATTTGATGGTTTGTCGGGAAAACCTACTACTGTCGCAATACCACTAGAAGTTGTAGCTGTCACACCTTCTTTTGATCGACCTGTTGCTGTATCACCTGCAGTTGTTGAAATCGTGTATGTTGTACCAACTGATGCTTGTGTTGGAGTGCCCGTTGACTGAGCCTCGTAGACAATATCAGGATCGACATATACTAACGCTTTCGCATTTGCAGAACCTAGTGTTGCGGTGTCAGCCGTCCACATCTTCGCAAAGATGATTTCGCCTGAAGTCGCTGTGTATTCTACTCCGTAAAATACGCCCAATGGTGTACCTGTTGCAGTACCCTGTATAACCAAACCACTTGAGAGATTAACTACGTCGCCCGAAAAAATCGAGGCATTTGTAGCACTTGCTATCGCAAACTCTTGAGGTCTGATTACACCACCAGACATATGATATGCGGGAGTAAAACCATCTGGATCATTTACATTTGCCATATTGTTTTACCTTATAAAATATGTTGTTAAAATATCTTAGTTTTACCTAAGATCCTCTTCCGAAAGTAACCTTTGTGTTTCTATTAGGTCTACTAATAGGCATACTTGGGTCGCTTTCTCTCATTAAATCTGTGTCAACAGCACGCATCGCGTCTGCGGTAAGACTATCGAAATACTCTTTCCGTTCATTTACTGTTTCCTCAGGTATTCTTGCCAGGATCAGCCCACCTACTCCGATTACACCAGCATGTACTCCGTCTTGTATCGTTGGTGCTTCGAAATCTGGAAACTCTTCCGCACGCACAGGTTCAAAACCTTCACGTAGACGCTTAGACATATTAGTCTTATCGTCTTGTCCGAGTATAGATTCTCTAATCCAACGATGCTTAAAACCTGGAGGTGCAGGTGGTGCATCTAGGGCAGAGGGTGGTGCCCATGGTGTTTTGCGAGTTTGTTTGTCTCGTGCTTGTGCAGATCGAGGAGATCGATCCGTAGCAACAGATTCATCTACTTGTTCGTTTGTATCTTTTTCTGTCATTTTTTACTCCTTATTGTGTTTTAACATATTTAGCATACTCTTCAAGAGGCACACCGAGTTTTTTCGCTATTGCTACTTGACTCTGTGTGAGTTTTACAGTCTTACTGCGTGCTTTTTTATTTCTTGCTTGTCTTGTTGGACTCGCTACTCTCTGCACGGGAGAGTCGGAAACTTGTTCTCGATCTTCATTATAGGTGCTAATTCCAAATTTGGAAAGCCTATTGTCTAATTCTGTGTAATACTCATCAGTCTTACCATCATAGCCTTCTTCCATAAGTTCCCTGTGGACACCGAATGCAGCAAAAGTTAAACCTTGGTCTTGTCCAAACCATGAGTTTCTTTGTGCCCATTCCTGTGCTTTGGGATCAGGTGGTGCTGGGACAGTGCTCGCCTGTTGCTCTGCTGCGTTAGGAAGCGTTGGTGCTTCTTCCGTGGGATTTTCAGACGACCTTTTTCTTTGCTCTGTAACACGACGCAAACTTTCTGCTTCTACAGACAAACGAGCAAGTTTCTCGTTTGCTGAAACTATTGCATCTGTGTCACCACGATCAAAGGCATCTTTGTACTCCGCTTTCGCAGCATCCAATTCTGTGTTAATTCTATTGTCATACTCAGAGAACATAGCTGTATTCGCAGAGTCAGCTTTCTTTTTTAGACTTTCATTTTCTTTTTGAACTTTTTGAGCCCAAGAAAGTGCTTCCTCACTTTGTCTTTCTGTTTCTCTAAGTTTGTAGGTTAGCTTGTTTATTCTTTTCTGAACAGAATCACTATACTCTTCTTGTTCAGATTTCTCCTCAGGTTTAGTTTCTTCGGCTTCAGCTTCTACAACTTCTATCTCATTCTCTTTTTCTTCATTCTCTTTTTCTTCAGCAGGAAGCTCAACTTCTACTGCTTCTTCTACGGCAAGATTTTCTTCTTGTTGCATGGTTTCCTCCATGTTGGTTATTAATAATCAACTGCTTCAGGGTCTGGTATTCTAGCTAATATCTCGTCATCATTTAAAAGACGAAGTTCTCCTCCGTCAATTTTAAAGCGAGCACCAGCATACCTGCCGAAAAGCACCCATTCTCCCTCTTGACACCAAGCACCTTCAGGAAACTTTACAGTATCCTTATAGGCATCTGGACCAAGAGAAATAACATATCCTACAACTGAGGATACTGTGTCTCTTTCAATCGTTTCAGAAACTAATTGAATTCCGCCATCAGTTACAGCAGACCTACCTCGTGGCAGTATCAATACTCTGTATCCTGTTGGCTGTGGTAAAATATCTACTTGAGAAGCAACTTCTTCTACGGATTTCTCTTCTACGATTTCTTCCTCAGCTTTAGTTCCTTTATCAAAATTCATGACCACGTCTGGTACAACATTTTTATCAGTCATCTATTTCTTTCTCCATATTTTTTTGCAGGTCAAGTATTTCTTGTTCGGCAGAGCGAAGACCTGATATCTCTCCGACGACGCGTTGGTATTGCTCAAAATTAGCGACACCTCCCGATGCGAGTGTTTCTTCTAAAGCAGCACAACGTTCTCTGTACTTCCTGAGTAGGTACTCGACAACCTTTATATAGTCCATTAATCAGAACTATGAAAATTTAAACCTTTTGTGGCAGCACCAGTGCCTCTCGTTTTCATAACTTTCTTTTTTGAATGAAGACCACCTTCACTGTAGCCTTTTATCTTTTTATTTTTCTTTGGCATGTTTTTCTCCTATTGATTACTCACTTTTTTCCTCTGCGTCTTTTACTTGCTTAAGAATTTCTCCATAAGATTTCTGAGACTTGAGTTCTGCATCCATTGCATCTTTCTCACGAGAAGCTGCAATTTTCTGTTGGGCAATGTCCTCATTCTTCTCTGCTTTTGCTAGAGAAGTCTGTGCATCCATTTCTGCCTTAGTCAGTTCAGTTTGAGCACGTAGTTGATCAGCTTGTGCTTTTCTCTGTATTTCCATACCTTGTAGTTCAAGCTGTTTGTTAGCTAGATCTAGTTGAGGTTGCTGCTGGGCAATTTGTTGTGCTTCTATTAAGGCTTGCTCTTGTCCTGTTATTTGCTGTGTTGCCTCTGCTGCTAACATAGCAATTTGATTCTGTATTTCCATTGGCACTGGTTGTCCTTCTGGTGGAAGTTCCATACCTTGCTCGGCTAGAATTTGCTGTACTTGTAATCTGTACTTCATAGCCTGATGTTCTTGTATGTGTGCTTGTAGTCCTTGTAGTGCAGCAGGATTTTGCTGTACCATTGGGTTTTGCATAAATGCCATATGGGCTGCAATGTGAGCATCGTGGTTTTGCTCTAAAAATGCTTTTAAGGGTGTGCCCATAAGTGCGTCTTGGTTTTCTTGCACTGGGTCTTTAGGAGACATGTCTTCTGGTGGCTCCAGTATTTCATCTATATTTTGTACACCTAGCGCAGTGTACATCTTAAAGTAAGCCTCTCTTAAATTATGTAACTCAGGAGCACTTTGTGCTAGCTGTAGTTGTGTTTGTGCTAATACGACACGTTGACTCATACTAAATATGTTCGGGTCGCTTACTGGAAGAACATCTACCTGCCCATCAAAATCTTTAGCGTACACAGTACGTGAACCACCAACTACATCGTAAGGATATTCTGTTGGCAGAGATTCAGCAAAAACTCTAGCTAATAGTTTAAATTCTATTTTTTGAGCATAGTGTAGACGTTTATGTATAGCTGACATTATTTTGCTGCCACGTTCTAACATCGCGATAGTTGTACCAACAGGTGCTTCTTGACCCATATCCCCTATCTTCATGTCTGCTATGTTAGCAAAACGCTGACCACCTTCTACGATAACAGCTAACAGCTGTGCTAGTACACCACTTGGTTCTTTATAAGGTAGTGGCATAAGGGCATCTCGTATAGTGCCTCCTGGGACATCTACATCTCTCCATTCTCCTGGTTCTATAGGATTATCGTCATCCCTAATTCGCATGCCTCTAGCTTTAAACCCAGCAGGCAAGTTACTTAGTGTGCCTGCATCAACAAGCTGTCTTAGTATAGAAGTTGCTGATTTACTAAGTCCACCAATCATGTGTATGAGCCCAAAACCATAAAAACCTAGTCCTGGAAGGAACTTATAGTGAACAAAGTACTCTATTTTCTTCTTAAGAGGGTCATCTGGAGAGAAGTTTCTTCTTATGGAGAGTATCTGATTACTCTCTTTTACCATAGTTACTATATATGGTAAGGCTATTCCCGTCTCTTCACCATCTTCTGAGTCTTCAAAACCTTCTAAGTCTAGGTCTACATGCATTTCGAGTACTGTATACGTCTCAGCAACTGAAGGTTTACTGACTCCAGTTATATCATCTATCTTTGTTTTAACTCCAGACATGCTTTCCTCGTCCTGAGAAGGCACACCAATCTCTACATCTCTGTATAAACCAGCCTGTTGCATTTTACGAATATGGTTTTCTGTCATCTGTATGACATGTGTTGCTCTAGGGCAATCAAGTAAGTCTGTCGTCGAATATGAGACTATAAAATCTTCTGCCATTATAAAGCTGCTGACTGCTCTAGCTTTAGAAGGATCGTAATACACTTTTTTAAACGCTGAACCAGAAAGTGGTAGATAAAACAACAGCTGGTCAAGTTCAGGATCGAACTCTTCCATATTGTATGTTATCTGATAGTTCATAAACTCTTTGACTCTCTGTGCTTGTTGCTCTTTTGAAGCATCAGCATTACCTAAGACTTGTGTTTTGACAGGTCCATCAGGTGGCAAGAGTTCCTTATACGCTTGTGCTTGGAACTGTGCTACAGATTCAGACAGTAAAGGGTGGTGTACACCACTGGCTCCTGGGAATGGTTCAGTTCTGTCCTCAGTTTTTATACCTAGTAGATCTAGACCTTTAGTAAACGATTCTAACCATTCTCTACGAGACTCTTCGTCTTCGTCAAAATCTGAAGTAAGATCCATGCAGAGAGCACGTAAGTCTTCTTCATTTATAACGTCTGCTAAGTTTTGATTAAAGTCTTCAATCGGGTCGGGGACTATAGCTATGTTAGATTCTTCTTCCTCGCCTTCAATAATTATGTTTTCTGGTAGTATTTCTTGTTCTTCGAGAGGAAGTTCTATCTCTAATTCTTCGGATAAAACAGGGGACAATGTTGATTTTTCTACAGCCATATTACTTTTGTCGAATTATTATGATTTGAATCATACTTTAAAAAGTCCTCAATAGTAAACTCGTTTCCTCCGATAGACTGGCTCTTCCTCGTAGTCCGTTCCTAGTTTTACGAAACCACCCTGACGAAATCTCATCAATGCTTGTGTTGTGCTGTCAACTAAATCGTCGTGTTCTCCGTATGGGAAGTCCGACACTTCGTCCATTAGCTGCTCTGCCCAATTAGTTTCTGGCACCCACACGTAGCCACCACTGAACAACGGAGTACAAGAATTAAGTCTCGCAACTTTGTCTTGCCCTCTACTTGGAGTGTAGTTTTGTACAGGTATTCCAAGAGCACGGAGTTCCTGCGTCAGAGGCATGCCCGATGCCTTGCCTTCTATAATTACAGACTCAGGATCCCACGCTTTATATTGCTCTAATGCTTTCTCCTTTAATTCAGGGAAAGAAAGCCTTTCGCGCACTGAATCCAATAACACAATATGTGCTTCATTGCCTGCGTAGTTTTCTTCTCCAATTGTTCCCTCAGGATAAAAGACTCCCCACGTAGTAATAGCTGAGTAGTCTGCTCTTTCAGTTTTTAAAAAAGCCGTGTCGTAAGATTGAATAATATAGTCCACGTGTGGCGGAGACTCTTGATCCCAGATCTTGAACCAATCCCTATTAATAATGGAGGCACCTTCCCCAGTGGGATTTTGCATATATTCTGCTGCCCATTTAGATGGAGATATAGAGGCTTTGATTTTTTCTAACTCAGGTAATGGCCAATACCCTTCCCATAGTGACTTACCTGAAGGGAGAATAGCAGGGAGTTCAATAATCTCCCACTGATCGGCTTCGTCAGATTCCATCATCTTTTTAACAACACGACCTGTCAAATCTTTTTTCGACCAACGCGTCATTACCATTACTATGGCACCTCCTGGCTGTAATCTTTGTCTTGGTCCAGTCATGTACCATTCGTACGCATCGTCCAGAGCGTTAGCACTCATGGCGTCTTGCTCTGAGTGTGGGTCGTCAATAATAAATAAGTCCGCACCTCTACCAGCCAGTGCACCACCGACACCAGATGCAAAATATTCGCCGTTCATTTTTCCATCTTTTGTTCTTGTCTCCCATCTTCCTGCTGCTTTACTCTCAGGGTTGAGCTCTACGTTCGGGAAGATCTCTCTATATTGGTTAGTGTCGATTAGATCACGAATTTTTCTACCAAAACGAACAGCTAAGTCTGCCGTGTGCGTTGCCTGTATTATCTTGAGTCCTGGATTCTTACCGACCAGATACGCTGGGAACATATAGGAGGCGAATTCCGATTTAGTATGACGTGGTGGCATGTTGACGATTAACCTTTTTAGTTCGCCCGAAGCTATTCGGTCAAAGGCTCTTGCCATTATGCGATGGTGTTCGCCTTCTATGAAATCTGACCACATCGCTTTTACGAATGGAAGAAAGTTTGTCTGTATGGTTTCCTTTTTCTGGAGTTCCGCCAATCGTTCCGATAATTCGAGATGTTCGACCAATAACTCTTGGGGAATGTGCTCTAGTTCATTGTTTTTCATAATATTTTTTGTTGCAAAATTTTTTGGAGCACAAAGACTGTGAACCAACGTAAAGTTTTTATATAAAAGTCATACATGCAGGGGGGGTCATCATCCTCTGAGTCAAGATACCATGAGTCCACATAGAAAAGAATCCTAGCCATGGTCAATTAACTCCCGAACTATTGTCCTTTGACTCTTCTCGAGTGTTGTTCTCGAACTCAGTCTCGGAGTCCTTTGACTGTTGTCCTTCAATAGTGTATGTTGTTAGTGGCAGAGCCCCTCCTGACTCTTGATGTAATTCCTTGAGTCTTTCGATAATCTCTAGCTTGGTAAGATCCGATGTTTTGTTTACTGTTAACTCTTTACGCTCGACATATATACCAGCAGCTTTGCCTCGACTTACTTCAGCAGTTACTGCAGCACCAAAGGCATTGTTCTGGAGTGCCTTGTCCCTTAACTCCTCTAAATTGTCTAGGTGTTTAGATAATGTGAGCGTTGCCCTCGCAGCACCCCTGTTCTGTAACTCCTGTATTCTGTTCTGGACTAATGGCTCGTGGTTCGCCAAGTATGCTCCTGCTCTGGCAGAGTTTTTGTGTGAATAGCCAGCAACCTCGGCTGCCTCCTTTAAGCTAGTTCCCGATGCTACAGCTTGTGCGAACTTTTCCTGTTTCGGTGTTAGCTTCTTTTCCTTGCGACTAGGTTCCATTTGTACTACTCCTCCGTACACACTATATAAGGACGTGGATACGTTGTTTTTGCATATCATAATACTAAACTCTTGCTATGGTAAAGTTTACGCATGCATTACGCATATTACCTTCCTGTGCCAATAACCTTCTAATAGGTCATACCAATACGCTGTATTCTCTTCTACAAGAGTCTTTTATCCCTATCCTATTAGCCTATTAGCTGTTTCGAAGTTTTTGACTAACTCAAAAAGAAAAATCCATTCCTCATATATATGCCAATAACCCAATACGAAAATGGCTCCCGAAGGAGCCATTTAACGAAGGTTAAAGAACTAACTTACCCAAACCATAGCGTGGCGAAATTCTTCGTTAACGCTAACGCCAATTCGAATACCAGTACCAAATTCGGCAGAAGAATTATCGTAACCAACTTCTTCGAATCTTTTTTTCTTAAGTTCAGAAAACCTGTCAGACTCGTCACAAAATGCAAGAAACTGTTTCCAAGTTAATTCAAGACTAACACCAGGAATAGTCCATCCGTCATCAGCATAAGTATCGTCACGAGGTAAGCCACTATCACTAACCTCGGTGCGCATTAAGGGAGTAAGAGTAGCATTGTGGCAAATATAAACCTTATCTAGATCAGGGTTTCTTTTTAGTTCAGTAACGTGTTTGACTGCTTGTTTACCAGTCATAATTAGCTCATATTTATTGTTTTTCATATTTTTCTCCTTTCTTTTTTATTAACAATACAGCTATGATGGACTATTCGCCAATAAAAGTAAAGGACTTTATTAAATTATTTTTACCCATAATAAATGGCTCCCGAAGGAGCCATTTATTAAGAGTCAAGATATTATCGCCAGCGTCTAGCATTATCTCGGTCTTCGACTCGGTACCAAATATCGACAAACCTTTCTAGCCATACTCTCTGCTCCTCAGTTTCCCAAGTTATCTCGGAGGCACTTAGAAGTTCAAGACCATTTTCCTCGCAGAAATTGTTCAGTATTTCAGCCATATAATAGAAGTAACAGAATTTTTTCTTTTTCATGACTCGTCCTCGTCATCAATATAAGGGTTACTAAGTAAGTCTTCCTCAGGCACAGAGTCCATGGCTTTTTCGATAGACTCAAAAATTTCAAAAGTATTTTGATGTTCCTTTAGAGGGAGAGCATGTTATGATGAGACCGGATAAATTTGAACTAGTAGAATTAGGAAAGACGGACTTAGCCATTAAATTTCGTAAACCAGAATATGCCACAACCAAAGAGAG
>Ga0080013_1003874_pt1 | contig 15176 bp, 21 predicted proteins | sample ETNvirenome_6_85_FD_69236 | JGI IMG/M metagenome (GOLD analysis project Ga0080013, IMG submission 69236) | Marine viral communities from the Pacific Ocean - ETNP_6_85 (SPADES assembly) (version 2) | ecosystem: Environmental > Aquatic > Marine > Oceanic | place: Pacific Ocean | collected 2013-06-19
ATCTTCAATATATCTTGAATATTAACAAATTCGTCTTGATTTATATCTCCTAATAGATATATTTCACTATAATCTGGTAAATTATTAATATCAACAAAACATACTGTTCTTCCGTTTATATTTTCACATTCTGATAACATTGGTGTTTGATTAATACTATGATGTTTAAATTCTCCGTACCATTCAACATCAGGATTAAATGAAACATGCGCTTTTATTGGTACATCAATGTTATATGATTGAAGACCGTTTAAAAATATCCCGTATTTACCGAAAGGAATACTATTGATTTGTATTGTTTGATTTGGAGATAAATCAAGATTATAATTATTCAGCTGTCTTTCGTTTAATTCAGCTTCATCATAATTAGTATCTTTTAAATATTGTTCAATAAAATCTTTTAATGTAACACGAATATCACCTTTGAGTGTATAATCTTGTAACTCAGGAATTGTTTCTTTAGTTATTTCAGATATGTAAGGAACAACAGAATCATCATGTACTTGTAATCCAAATGCATCAAGAAGTTCATTTGTACCAGCTTCTTCACCACCACCAATGTTAACAGTATCTGCAAATATTCCTGTTCCGCGTAATGTAATATCACCACCAGGTCCACTTGTTATCCAACTCATTACACCTGTACATTGAGGATGTGAAATAGCTTGATAATATAATGCTTCATAAAATAAAGATTTAACTACTTGTTTGTTTATATCTTGTTCTAATGGTTGATAATCTGCAGGACATGAACCATTTACATAATCAATAAATATAGGTAAACTTTCTGCATCATTATCGAGGTTATTATCAATTAATGGTCCAATATAAAGATAATAATCTCTTAAATAACAACCACTTTCATTTCTCCAAGATGTAAAATCTCCTAATCCATAATCAATTGTTTCACCAGGAACATAAACACATTGTTGTGGTGAATAATAAATACAGGAATTACCAGCACCACATTCATCTTCTCCAAATTGTTGACATCCTCCAATAATTGTTTCAAAAACATTTGGATTTTCTTCACAATAACCTATTGTCATTCCTTGTGATTCACATTCTTCTTCTCTTAAATCAAAACAACCTTCAGCATTAAGGCTTGATTCTGGATTAGTGCAATAACCTGCTGTTGTGTTTTCACAAATTTCTCTCCAACCACTATTTTCAATATAAGCAGAATTACAGAAATTATCACTTATGATTTCAACTTCACTAAATGATATTGTAACCCTTCTTTCAGATGCTACTGCTATTTTTTCTAAGAGTCTCCAAATGTAAGCTCCAAATCTATCAAACATAATGTTGTTACGCATTTCAAATCCAGCGTCTTGTAATCCAAATCCAGATAAATTATCAATTGAGTTATTTGAAAAAACATGTGATTCTATTGCAATATGGATTCTATTATAATAATAATATGAATCTAATTCTAAATCACCACCTGAACCAGGTTTTAATTCTTCTAACATATTAACCACACCACCTAAAAATTGGTGGTTTTCTCTGTATGTAGGGTTAGGGGAAGGAAAATCAGTTACAACATTAAATCCGTTGATGATTAAAAAATCATTAAAGCCAATTTTAATATCTTGATACCCTAAAGCATCACATATATCAACTGCTATTTTAAAAATAGTAGGTATCCAAGATTTATTTTGAGGTATTTGAATTGATTGTATGACCTCAGGTAGCGGTATTGGATTTAATAATCCACCAATAGTAGATTCTAAATTTGCTTCAATCATTTTTTGTTTTGTGAATCGTCTTTTCCATCCACCGTGACCAGATGCGAATCCAACTAAGTGTTCATTAAATAATGATATTTCTGTTATATGTGGACCAGATGTTCTAATGACATTATATAAATAATGCACTGCGTATTTGAAAGCATCTTTTGTATTTTGGGCATTTCTAATAGGCGCAGGCACTTTATTTTCAAAGTCCCAAAAGATTGGATGATAATGTAATTGTACATCTTTGATTTCTTTGTATTTAATTAATTTTTCTTCAGTTGTATCGTGAAAACAAAAAATATTAGGAGAAGGTAAACATACACCATTTTGTGCATTACATTCAGTTGGGTCGTATTCTAATTTTCCTGTGTTATCATATACATCCATGTTTAAACATTTTTCAAATTGCCAGTCGCTTGCTTTATCTCGATTACCAGGGTTACCGTTGTCTGACATAAAAATCACTTCACCATTAAATGTTCCAGTAGGCGTAAATGTTCCTGAGCATTCTCCTTCATTATTAACAGAGTATGAATCAATTGTTCCATCAGAATTTGTTTCTGAGCAAACACCACTCGTATCCTGTGCAGGTATGTGACAATACACATTTGATAATTGAGTAAAAAGACCTGGATAAAAATCTCTATCATCCATAGCTTGTTGACCTCTGTCTAAACTTATATTTCCAATATCATCTGAACATTGTGGTGCTAAATAATATAATGTGTAATCATTTGTTGGAAATGTACCTAATAGTGGTGAACTATAAAAAGATAATTCACATCCTTCTAAACCTTTTTGTGGTATATTGTATTTTGTAATTTCAATATCGGGATTATTATTTTCTATCCAGCGAATAGCATTATCTACACCACCCCAAAAACATTGACCTTTACCTACATACCTTGGAGTGAGAGCGTTCATCACTCCTCCTTCTTCACCTAAATTGTTAAAATTAGCAAATGTGTTTTTATGTAAATTAAAGTCATATGGGTCTCGTTCTCTTCCGACTGGAAAAGGTATAGGTGAATATCCAAAATCGTGCATAACACCACCAGTGGCTCCAGTATCCAATCCTACTAAACTATCATTTCCAACACCAACAGCAAAGTCCATTGATGTTTGTTGTAAATAATGATTAAAAGTTTCATTTGTGTTGTTTTTAATAATTAAATCAAATGTTTTGAATTGTTGTAAAGCAGAATGATACATCAAATCTTCATCAGATGTTAATTCACAAGAACCATCATCGATGTTTGCTTCAGGATTGTAATTTATTGCTGCTTCTTTTGTGCATCCACTTGTAAAACAATTATGTGTACCATCTTCAATTGAGCCTTGACTGGTTTGATACCAAGCTGCTTGTGGTATAACTGAACACCCTCCACATCCTGGCCCTGGTTGAGCTGCAGCTACACAGGAAGGCCCGGTCTGTAAATCATCACAATTTATTTCATCTCCACTTCCAGGCTGATATCCACAATTGGTATCTTGAAGGTCACCTTCCATCGATGCTGGGTCTGCATTTTCTAAACACCATTCATCACAATGAGCATTGCATGTTATTGAATACCAATAAGTCGAACCTAAACTATTTGATGTAGTTATTAAGTCTGGACAATGGCATGTACAATCCCAACCTATTGGGTCCCAATTCCACATTTCACCACATGCACCAGAAGCAGGCCACTCCCCATTATCATGGTTACCACATGCACTTTCATATACAGGTGGTGCATGACAAACAAAATTACCAGAAGGTCCACAATTATCATCACCAAACCAATAATCTCCAAATTCTTGTGTTGGTATGTTATTACCATGAATGTATGTTCCTGCTGAAACAAGATAATGTATCCCATCATCAATGTACCCAGCAATATTAAAATAATCATATAAATAATCAGTCAACCAATTACCAGTTTCTATTTCTAATAAATCATCAATTATAAAATCTGTATAATCCCAGGTACCTTCATTTTGAAATCTAAAATTTAATTGTGCGTGGTCTTCTGGTTCTATCAATCCTAAAGATGGTTGTCCTGAATACCCTTCCGCGTCAGGATTGATATTTTGAGTTTCAATTGGTTCACCAGTTTCAGCATCATATTGATACCAAGGAATCTTTCCTTTTATTGCATGACCTTCTTCAGTATAAAATTCTACCGTTCCCTCTAATTCAACTACTCTTGTATTATCTCCAAAAAAAGTAATGTCATTAAGATAATCAAAAAGTGATTGCCAATCTAAAGGATTACAATCTTCAATAATATTATCACCTCTGTTACATGAACTCAAATCAGTAGATGGATGCCAATCACTTATTTGCCACAATCCGCCTGTATAATTATCAGAGTATTCAGGAGCTATTGGTAATGCACCGGAAGGTGAATCAGGACTTGATTTATCCGTTATTACATAATTATCTATAAATTCAAGTAAATACTCATAATGATTTTTCCATTCTGCGTCATTTGCTATGGTCTCTAAATCAAGTGCTTGGAAAGCTTGAATTTGATTGAACCATCCCATACTTGATAATAATAAATTTGATTTACCTTGTGCACCGTATTGTAAAGCACCTAATAATATACCACCTTGAGCCGTTTTTTTTAAAGTATTAAGAGGAAGTGCATCAATTGTATCTTCAATAAAATTTTCAGCTATAGATGTAGCATCGTTAGTGTAAATATCATGAAACAATCCACATCTACATTCATTGTGTCCTGCTGTTAAAAGACTATATATCTTAACAGGATTTGATGCTGTGCTATCAAGTTCAAATTCATATTCTCCTAAATCATTAGTTACTATGATTGGACCATCAACTGGAACTTGAAATAAAAAATCATTTGTTACATACGGCTGATAAGTATAATCTTCTGGTTCTACATAATTAGGGTCCAGTACACAAACACCTGTTAATGGAAAATCTATTTCTTCAGGAGGAACAGGACAATCTTCATCTAAGTTACATATTTCTCCAACATCACAATCATTGTCATTGTTACAATCACAATATTCTAAATCCCGCAATTCAAGGTCAGGTCTAGGTTTGATTAAAGGTTTAGAATCAATTCTTGATTTAATATCTTCAAGAGAACCGCCTTGATCAATAATCTGCTTTTCTTGTTTGGTTATTCTAGCCATATTATATCTTTTCTAATTTACTTATATCATCAATTAAAAACTCACCTGATTTATTACATTTCCATAAAACTTTATTTCCTTCTATTTTGGCAACTGTACCAGTTTCCATATAGTTCGGTCAACCAGGTTCTATATCTCTAACAGAATCTCCAGGTCTGATTGGTGTTTGTTGTGTTCCATTCCCAGGAGAAGATTGTTGTGCATCAGTTCCACAAAATGACCAAGTTTCAGGACAACAATCACCAAATGCTACACAATCACAATCTGGTGTTGGATAGTACCCAGCATCACAATAATTATACCAGCTAGATATCCAACCACCATCATCAGAAAAAGTTAAATCGTGAGTAAAATCACAAGATAATTTTTTATACCATTCTAAATTATTTATTTCATCACAAGGTAAGTATGATAAACTACCACCACCATATGGAATATTATTAGGGTCATTCCAAATCATTTCCATTTCACATACACCATCATTGGTAAAAGTTGAATAATTAAAAGAACCATATAATTCATTTTCTATTTCCCCACACCCAGATTGGTTATAATTTATATTGTAATATCCTGGTCCGATGTCTCCTGAATTATTTGGAAACCAATTTATAGGATTTATATCACCAATAGGATTTGTAGATAATATAAATTCATGAAAACATAAGTTTGATGGATATCCACTTTCTCTCGAATGAAATGGGATACCTTCTTCATTTGGATAGAACAACTTATTAGATGGGTGATTCGGTGGATTAACCCAACCAAATTCTAAATCTATCAATGGAGTAATTTCAGGAGGCCATGAATTTTCTGGTGCGTTTGTGTAAGTATTTTCATAACAATAATTATAATATCTCCCTCTAATTACATATAAATCAATTTCATTATAAAATGGAATTTGATTTTCAACATCACCCCATAATAAGTTTTTATTATTTGTATCAGGTATTGGTACATCAAATGGCCTGCTTAATTTAAATCTTAATGGATGACCTGGAACTATTCCTTTACTTAGATTATCATCACCACCAGTATTTAATTGTGGAACATTCATTAATCCACCGTATTCATATGAACCGGTCATGTCATCAATATTTTCATAAAAATTGAAATAGGCTGCTAAACAAGTATAACCAGCCGCACCCTGCCCACATTCTTCCTCATAAATTGTTCCACTTTCATCCCAAATACCCTCATACTCGGTTTCAATAAATGTATATCTCCTGATAAAAAGTGGACCTGGTGGAAATCCTGGATTCCAAACACCTGGACCATATCCAATATCAGTTTCATAATCTTCACAATTTCCAAATGGACCACATTCATATATACCAAGCATATCTCCTGGTTGTACATCAACTCCCACAATTCCTGGCATATCAAATCCTTCAAATCCAAGTCCTGAAGGAGTTTTCGGATTAAATGCTCCTTGGCCATATGCGTTATTGGCTAATTTCAACCTTAACATATCTTCTTCTAAAGGTCTAGCACAATCCGCAGAATATGCCCCATCCCCAATTTCATTTAAATAATTTTGTTCAGCTTCAGAGAAATTAGGATTATTACAATCCCAATAATCATAATATTCACAACAATTATATTCTACATCTGGATTATCTGTTTCGTAAAAGTCTGGACATACACAATCTTGTTCTGGATTTGGAGCATCACATAAATTAGATGTCATTAAAACTCCTGGTAGAACTTCAGGAAATTCGGAATAAAAGTGATATAAACTATGTGGACAACCAAATATCAAACCAGTACAACATTCTGGGTTATGTACTGTTGGAGTTATATAACCCGCATCACCCGGACATATCCTTTGTCCTGAATTAGTACACATACATAATCTATTGGATACAATAAAACTTTCATCTAAACATCCACCGTACACACATTCAACATCTTCGGTTGAATTAGGTACATAATTCATAGCATTTGGATCTGAACACCCATGTACTTCTTCAGTACCAGGAGTTAATTCATCACAAGAATTCCAATCTGCGCCAAATTCAACTTCACATTTAGGATTACATAATCGTTCCGTATATTGTTGTTCAGTCCAAGAACCATCTCTATCTTCATCTTTACAACAATTTATACTATAAGGATATTCACAACTACCATCATCGTTAGTAGCGTTAACATTATAATTACATGCTTCTGTATCCGTACATCCCGTGTTTTGACAACAAACACTTTTTATAGGTTGTATATAATAAGGATCTCCTTCACAGGTTCCATCACATACACAAAATGCATTTGGAGCATTTCTATCCAAACATCCTGGAACTTGGCATTGTATCATGGTTTCATTTCCGAATGGGCAGTAGTAACTTAAATCTACTACCATGATTTCATCATGGAGAGGTCCTTCGGTAGGTCTATATTTTATCCTTGTCATATCATAACCATGTGGTAGTTCTTCTGGATTGCCATTTATATCAAATGGATATTTACAACATATTGATTCGAGCCATTCTCGTGATGATAAATGAAAACAACTACCATCATCTATATCAGCTATGTAATTATAATTTATAGCAGTTATATCTGTGCATCCACGAATACGGCGTTCTCCCGGTGTTTGTTGTGTTCCACCCAATTCTTCAACAATTCTATTCAACTCATCACCTCGTTGTGTTGTTGGTCTGATTGGTGTTCTTCTATTTCTTAATGATGATAATCTATTCATAATAAATTCTTTACCCTTTTAAATACTCAGTAAGATATTTAGGATCTTTAACTGCCTTATACTTATACTTTCTGTGAAATGCTCTGTGACATTTAATACACATAACAACTCCATTCTTTCTATCATAACGCTTATCAGGGAATGCTTTCCAACTATACTCGTGATGTGCATGCATAGTTCTTGTGGTCTTACGCCGCTTACCGCATTTCATACATATATAATGTTTAGAAGAACCATGACGACCTTTATTCAATTCAAACACAATCTTACGCCAAGTCATATACTTAACCTTATCAGTAGAGTTCTTCCACCTATTACCTTTTTTAAATCTCATATACATAAATATAGAATAATAAAGATTAGGATGAATATAATATATATAAGAGGATAGCACGGAGCGTGTTAATTGCTATAGGAGAAAAAATGTCTGCAAAAGTTACGCGACTAAGACCTCCGTCCAAGACCAAATTCCCAAAGCCGAAAAACCGTTTCAAGTTGGGTAATCTTGAAACCCACAAACATTGATTTTAGATTGATTTAATACAGCTTCCCGGCCGGCGAGAAGACCAGCTTTGTTAAGTTACAAATTGTAACAGTTTGTAACAAAGGTTGTTTTGTATAATAAAATTATTATAAATTATTATAGCTGCGTTTACACTCAGTTTAAAGTTTTCCCTATAGCTCAATTGTAACAATTTGTAACAAAGGTTGGCTTATATACTGAAAGTGTTGTAATTTATGATAGGCGACAGCTAGATTTAATTGTAACAGCTCTTGTTTTGTATAATAAAATTATTTTAAATTATAATAGGCAGGCTTTTATGTAACAGTTTGTAACAACTGTTGTTTCGTATTATAAAAAGGTTGTAAATTATAATAGGCGAATACTGGGTCACTATGTAACAGTTTGTAACAAAGGTTGGCTTATATGATAAAAAGGTTGTATATTATACTAAGCGTACCTCCTTGCAAGCATTTAGTTGTATGCTACAACAATAATATTATCCAAAAAAAAGCCACGAGAGAAAGGAGTAAACTCGTGGCTAAGCGAACATGGTAGAAAGGAAATAAGACCATGTTCTAATAGTGGCGAGAGAACCTGGAGTGACTGAAACGCGTTCCGTTAAGTCAGACTAGCTGACGCGTTGATTGACTGCTTAAGTATGCAGGTTCTTCTCGATTTCTTAAAGTCCTCGTCTGACATAAACTCTAATAGTATTGAGTTTAGAGTCTCTAATGTTCCTAGACGAGGAAAAATTATAATTTAAAATTTTAGAGAGTATAGTTTTCAACTCTCTGAATAAAGTCACTAAAGGGTTACCTTTCTCTTGTGACCCACATAATAAAACAAATGAAAGTAAACTATAAGATATACTAAGTCAAGGGTTTTAAGATTTAATTAAATAAACACACTTAACAATTAATACAAATTTTTCGTTCTATCCCATAACTTGGAAAATCTATATGATAATTTATTGTGTTACCATCCATTTCATACGACTTGTTACACCCTTCACAATATTTTACTGGAAACGATTTATGATTCTCTTTAATATCGTTATCACTTACTTCTATAATATCATTATTCCATTCTGTGTACATATCTTATATTCCTTTATTTATTTATCATAACTTACTACTATAATATACGGACCTTTTGGTATACGAAACAAGCCTTTTTTTTATTTATTTTATGTTTTTTTCATCATCAGCGCTCTCGCCGGCGATAGATCGTTATTCAGTATGGCTAAAACAGCGATTCTGAACTAATTTAAAACACTTGGTAATACCTTATTATTGTAATCTGTAGTAAGTAAACCCATTAGTTGCTCACGCCCTTCGTGTGACATCCAATTAATCCGATGATACTTACCATTCAGATTCATTTCAACCACCTTTAGAACCTTATCTAGCGTGGAAAAACAGTATTCTACAACCATTACTCCACCATCACTTAAATTCCAATCATATACATAACTCATTTATAACTCCTTTTTAATTATACTATAATATACGACATTTTTACCATGCCATACAACCTTTTTTTAAAAAATTGTTACAGAATGATAACAACTTAATAAATTTAATCGTGTCCCGTGGTCATACTTAATAATATTAAGTATTTTATTGAAAAACATTATATATTTCTGGAAAATCTAATACTTCCTGTTCAAAATCTTTTAACATATTCATATTATCAGCCTCAGCTTCTATCTCATCTAGCTCTTCATCAGATGGCTCTTCTGTTGAGCCATTCAATTCTTCTAACTCTCTGTAATACTCACCTACTTTACTCATATTGTCAATCCTCCACATCTATAACACATAATTTTCCCATCTACTATATCCCAACTGATACCTTTTTGTTCTTCTGTTCGTTTTGGTGTCGCGGTAAATACCCTCACACACTTTTCACACTTCTTGGTGATTACCTTTACTTTTGGCCACGAACCAAATTCTTTTAATATCACTTTATTTAACTCCTTGTTTTTGTGTTTAACTTATACTATAATATACGACGCTTTTGATGCACGCTACAACCTTTTTCTTAATTTTTTTTGATATGTTTTATTGATTGTACGCTACATCTTTGTATGAAAAAACTCTCAGAAAATTTGTACAATACAATATGTATATGTAATATCTAAGCGTTCTCATCACATATTAAAAATTCCCGACTCAACATACTCATAACATACTCATATCACTTCCAAATCATCATTCTAAAGACCTCTTGTATTCAATAATCTATTACTCTCGGTAATGGTGTAATGAGTGTATCACACGATTCTGTTGTTGTCGCTTGACTCTCTTGTTGTTCATATCGCTCGTACATATACATACACACTATTACAATCAATATCATAAATGCTAGAAAGTATTCCCAAATTGTAGAAATTATTTTTTTAAACATTGTTTTCATACCCTTTTCTATACACTTACTTTTCTAATCAGATGTTTAAATCTTTCATCTGATAATCTTATTGGAATTATTCTTGCATAATCTGATTTAATACTTGCGATATAAGACATTTTCTGTAACCAACTATTTGGTCCTTTATCCCATTCTCTGAATATAAAACTCCTCATTTCATCTAAGTCATAATACACATAATTCATTGTACCTCTTTCAAAATGATATATTCTATTTGCTTTAGAATCTTGAATCCATCCTTCTTGTGGTTGTCTTTTATGATTATGATATTCTTCTTCACACCATTTTTCATATTCTATATTGAACACATAACCTTGATGATAATTATTATCTTGATAAAATAAATTAGTTTTTACATCACAAGTTATTTCATCTGGCCATTCTTTCATTTTAAAACCAAAATCTATTCCTTTTTCTTGAACATCTTTCCACATTGAATAATTTGTATAATCTATAACCTCATCAAAATGTTCATTAGCCATGATTCTAAATGCATCTTCTCCTTCACGACCTTTTCTTAATTGTGTTTGAAATAATTGTTGTTGTGTCATTCTATCTCATATTTTTTTGTAAAAAATTTATATCCCATAACTATTGTAATCCAACCATTCACAATAATAAACACCGGGTCCATCAATTGTACAGCGTGAATGGTCAGAAATAGACTTGCTGCAAAGTCCGTGGGCACGAATAAGTGTTTCCAGCGTGTTAATAACAGACCGAAAGCGCTCATTAATAATATTAGACCCACAAAACCAATCATCTTTTTTAAAAGAACCTATCCTTGTTATCGTTAGTTATAGTTCTTTTCAATCCATATCGAGCTATCATATCATCTACAACATGTTTCGCAAATGCATTGGTTTGATGAACTACCTCTAATCCTGCTCTTTCTAAATCTCTTGTATTTCTTTTGATTGTGTTTTCTGTTTTATCCAATTCTCTTTGTTTACTATTACTTTCAAAGAAATATTTACAAAAGGAATTTAAACTCATCAAATACATAGGTTGACCCTGATAATTTATTGACATAACTGCAAATATATCGTGTTTTCTACGAGCATATTCAATTGATGATTTTTGGATTCCTGTAAGGTCTTGAAGGTCTGACATTGGTAACATAATATCATTTCTACCTTCTCTTTTTACTTGGCGTGCGTATATACTATTTATATCGTCCGCTTTTAATCTGAGCAAATGATCTACTTGCTCTTCGTTTAACTTAGGCATTTTATATAACCCTTTTTAATTTAGCTAACATCCTATTGTTAGCGTTCTGAAACATACCTTATCTGGTAACACTCTGCTACCGATTCGTGTTTCTTTATTATCATAATATACGATACTTAACCAACTTACAAGTCAAGTGTTTTTATTTATATTATTCTAAATCCTCAATTCTTTGTAATAATGTTTCTTTATTATTTAAATCATTCATTTGTATAACCATGTCTGTGATACTTGACATACACCAAACACAAAATCCTATTGGTGTGATGCCAAAATATCCTCTTGTTTCTTCTTCCTCAAGTTTGGAATCGCATATTGAACAATTTGTTATTTCTGTCATAGGTTATAATATACGAATGATTGGGAGGACGGAACAACCTATTTTATATATATTGACTCATAAAAAATTTTCCACACGACATTTATTTCTTGTTTCCCATCACTCTTTCTAATAATCCTCTTTTCTTAACGGGAGCTTTATTTCGTTGTGTTTTCTTGGCAGGAGCTGTGTTTCGTGATGATGTCTGTTTTTGTGTATTATCACGACCTCTATTTTTTTGTCTGGTATCTCGTTTTGTTCTCGACTTTCGTGATTTCTCAGGACCAGTTTTTTTAACTTCCTGTTTTGGTGTTTCTTTCACTACTTGTGTTTCAGATTTTATTGGAGTTGATGATTTAACTGATTCACCTGTAACATCAGGTTGTTGATGTTCAACATCCATTCTCGGCATTCTAGCTACTGATGCTGGAGTTTGTACTTTAGTTTTCTTTGCTGAAGTGTCTCCGTCTTTAACAACTTCATCTGCCTTGATAACTTTTGCAGCTTTTTTGATGTCTAAGATATCATCGTATTCAGAATTATCAGAATTGATGATTTGAGCTCTATTTGTTAATATTTTAAATTCAGTTGTATCATCTGGAACACCGACAGCTTTTTTAATCATCGATGTTAATTTTGATGTGTCGTATGTTTCAAACGCTCTAAACTCATAAGGTATAGTTTTAGTGTCATACCCACTACCCAATCTAACTGTTCCTGTAAATTTCATTTCATTTCCTACGATAGCCATAATTGACCTCCTATTTGTTATATTTCTTCCACAATTGATTACATTCTTTCATTTCTAATGATGTAACTCTGCGCTGTGGGTTATCTTTTAAATCTTCTATTAAGGTTTTTACAAAATCTAAATTCTCTATCTGTGCATGTGAGTGGAATTGACTATCTCGTATAAGTTCCCTTAACTGTTTCAATCTTGGTAAGACACTTTGTCTATAATGATAATCTTCATTCAGTTTATCTACTTTTTTCCCATCATCTAATATATCGATTAGTTTATTACTCATTTACATTACCATTATATAAACAAAGAATCCAATTGTTGCTATTAAGAATAACATCATAAATTTTTCTATCCCATCCATAATATGATGGTTCTTTTTGTTTTTTGAATCTATTCATAAGGATAACTGTGGTGATTCATTAATTTATGATATGGTTTTTTATAATAATGTGAAATGAATGTTGAGATTTCTTGTAACCCTAATTTTCTTCTTAAATAATTTTCTAATCTTGTGTATGGACATTCTAATCTATTAAAAGTCAAATGCATTATCCAGGCACATAATGGTAATGAAATCCAAATTGGTTCATTGAATATTAATAGTGGAACACTTGATATTATTCCCCATAATGCTAAGTGATGTGATACTATTGTAATTGATAGCCATATTCTATAAAATGTTTTTGTCATTATGTTTTTCCTTTTCTTCAAAATACATACACCTAATTCTCCCACCCAATCCAAAATCATTGGGATTATCATAAACTAATCTTTTTATTTGTCTTTCTTTATCTTGATATTTAGCAACTAAAATTTGTAACCTGCTTACTTCTTTTTCTGTTGTGTTTAACGCTGATATAGTATCTGCTAACATTTCTTTATAACTTTGCTTATCCATAATACTCCACTATCGCCATTATAGCTATTACAATTATCATCATAAATGGTGGGAAATATTCCCATACAATATTTTTAAAAAAGCTTTTAATTTTCATTCCACTTAATTAACATCCAAGTTGAAAATATACCAAGGAATCCTGATACTGAAAATACCAAATTATCGAATGTTGTCAGTACATTATACAAACACACAATTGACATCATCCACAATCCTGTTTTTATAACTGGTTTCATATCCATATTATTTTTCCTCTTTTGTTTTTCTGTAACAGCCCAAGCTTGTATCCAATTCTGATACTTAACACCTGTTCTTTTTTCAAATAATTCAGCTGTTGTTTTCTTCATCTGATTTTATTCCACCTGTTAATTTTGTTATAATCCAAAACTTTATACATTGCCATATTGTTGCATTGACAAAACTATATTTACCATCTCCACTATATACTTCTAAATGTTTTTGTTTTTTCATCTTAAAAATAAGAACATCAATAACATAATTAATTTATCTAATAACCACAATGATATGAGCCATGAAAGTTTTTTGTCAATATCAATTTTTTCAACATCTCGTCTATCTTTAACTGTTCTTCTATTCATAAAACTCATATTATTCTCCTTGTTTAAAATGCCATCAATCCGTTGGTCCTTTCGGTGGTCTATTTGGATTCATGGTTACCACTCTTTATTCATTAAGTTTAAAGTGCTGTAAGACCAAAATTACCGAGATATTATCTCAGTCAGTAGTACACGAACAATTCGTTCATAATACCCCCTCGTTTATTTTAAGTTATTCAAGATTGACACCTCTTATAATAATTTCAATCGCAACTCAATCAATTTCAAACCTTTCGGTAACCCCATTGATTTTCGTATCTTGATTCTACTCTTATTACAGAGTTATGTATCAACCCTTTATAACACTCTATCGTGTTTAGCTTATTCATTTTTGAATGTGCTGTAGGGTTAATTCGTTTTTTATTATGAGCCTTCTACAAACCCATATAACTTATTAGCTGTATCCAATACTGAATCAGTTGATAAGTCTTTTGGTAGTTCATAACTACTATTGTTTTTTTCAGCATCAATTTGAAGCTTTGTTATTAATTGATCTCTATTTACCATCAATAATCCCATTGCTTCTTGTAATACTGATAATCTGATTTCATATGCATTTTTGTTATCTGACATATTTAACCTCCTGTGTTTGTGTGTGTTATTGTTTACTTACTAAACCATTACATTAGTTGCAACTGGACCTTTGTCACTTGTTCCAACTTGAAATGTAACTGATTGTGCTTCTGTAAGGGTTTTAAACCCTTCCATTACTATACTACTCATGTGTACAAATAAATCTTTTCCACCATCTGATGGTGTAATAAATCCGAAACCTTTTTTGTTATCGAACCACTTTACTGTACCTTGTTGTTTTTCTACCATGTTACTTGTTTACCTAACTATTT
>Ga0080013_1003875_pt1 | contig 15175 bp, 28 predicted proteins | sample ETNvirenome_6_85_FD_69236 | JGI IMG/M metagenome (GOLD analysis project Ga0080013, IMG submission 69236) | Marine viral communities from the Pacific Ocean - ETNP_6_85 (SPADES assembly) (version 2) | ecosystem: Environmental > Aquatic > Marine > Oceanic | place: Pacific Ocean | collected 2013-06-19
TACCAGAATGCATTCGTAAATCATCTGATAGGAGAAGAATCTTCTTCTTTTTAGTCATAACCTTTTCCTTTTAATTCTTTTAATTAAAAATTACTTCCACTTTCAATTAAATGTTGATTTGTTTCTATTTTTTCTCTAAAATCTTCGTCTTCAAGATACATATCTATTGACCTATTTGTTAGTTTTTGTAATGTCATTTTTGTATTTACTGTAGCTAATTTAAATCTACTATACAAACTTTCTAAAATCTTTACCGAAGTAAGTTTGGTGTCTTTCATAACCATTCTCCATATATATTCATATATAAATATATATAAAACAAAAAAAACTAATTAATTATTATTGTTTTTTTATCAAATTTTTCTGCATATTGTATTGTATTCATTGTTCCCCTTGCTTCAACTCCTTCTGGAATAAATCCTACTACAAAATTTGATGTACCGGCTATTATCTTATTCCGTGCAAAAAAGTATTTCACACTATAAGGTTTTCCATATCTTGATGATGGTAATGGACAATATAAATTATGTACTTCATGGAATGGTGGATATTCTTCATATTGTAATCCTAATTCTAATGCATATTTCTTAGCATATTTATCAGCACCTTGTTTACAACCACCACTAACTATTATAGTATCTGTACCATATTCATTTTTAATTTTGAATATGAAATCCTTTATCTTCTTTTTATTTTCGTATCTTCTACTACCTACAATAGCTACTTTCACTTTAATCCTTCTCTTTTATTCATATGTTTCATCATTTTTATATAGGAAGCAATTCCTTCCAAAATATTACCATTATGTTTATATCTCCAACTACTTTTATCACCATCACTTTCTATCAAAAACCAAGTAGTATCAAACCTTTTAGTAATTTTTGTAGTTATTTCAAATAACAAATGTTCATTTTTTTTCACAAAATCTTTACATTCTTTTTCTGATAGGTTTTCGTTCCAAAATATTACTCTAAATTGTTTACCTACTAATTTACGACAATATCTTATATTTTCCAAGACTTTTTGTTCAAAATCTTTATCTTTAATGATATCATCTAATTTCATTCTTAATGAAAAATATCTTATCATCTAACACCCTCACTACAATATTCTGTTTGATTAAACTCGCACCATCTACAAGCCTTTTTACTTGGTGTTGGTAATAATACATTTGTAGTATGACTACCATCTTCATTAAAACCTTCAGTAATAAACTTTGAAAGTTTCCTTGCCACCTTGTTCATTGATACAGTTCCACTTGCTGGTGAAAACTTTTGAACTCGTCTCTGTGGCCAATCAACATTTTCATATAGTTTTCTTTTTACTATGAAATACTCTACTTCTATCTTATCTATTGGATGATTATACATCTTTGAATAAAATTGTTTATATAACAATAATTGTTGTGTTTTATTCTCATCAGCTTTCATCCACTTATTCCAACCTTTTGTAGATGTTTTTATATCGTATATTTTAATCGTATCACTAATTGTATCTTTTATGACAATATCAAGATAACCAACCCATTTTAAATTTTTCTGTAAATCTGTCTCTACTGGAACTTCACAACCTATTAACTCATAACCTTTTTTACTGAAATATTCACCTCGTCTTTTCTTGAAGAAATCAATTATGTCACAACCATCTTGAAAGAACTCTTGTAATTGTTCTTTAGTACAAGGGTCTTTTCCATATACTTCTTTGTCTCTGTTGAATACCTTAATCATTGTTTCTTGTAACATCTTTTCGAGATTTAAAAGATTGGCATTTTTAACCGTATCAAAATACATAATTTCAAGATAACTTTGTAATACTTCATGCATCGCTGTACCAAATAATAAATGAATACTTGGTTCTGATATTCTTTTATCGTCTATGTAATTCAGTTTCCATCGTTGTGGACAATCTGAAAACATTGATAATTGTGAATATGAAATTCTATTCAATTATATTCCCCACTTACCATTTTTAACTATCTGTGCTATGATTCCATATACTGATAAATCTTTGAATGCATCTTCAACAGGTTCATTCTGTGCATCTCTATTGTGTGTTACTACAAGATTTAACAATCTTTGAACTTTATCATTTATTCTAACTACTAATCCTGTTGTAGCTAATTTCTTATTGACAGCCTCACCTACACCAGTTCCCATAGAAATATTACTTGGACCATAATCCATTTGTTTTTTACAGAATGTATGCCATTGTTCAAATTGTATTCTCTGAAACTCTTTTGTTGTTTCTGGATAATGTTCTTCAATATACGAAATTGCATCAGGTTTTTTTGTCATACCATTTTTATATAAATCTCGTTTAGTTTTATCATTACTTCGAAATGCGGCTAATGGATTTCCATTCTTATCTACCGCTATTATATCACCAAAATCTTCAACACGATATTCTTTTTTCTTCGAAGCTTCTTTTATTATTTTTTCTTCTCTACTCATTTTAATACCTTCTTTATTTGTTTTTTATCTGTTCCATACATTTCTAATATGTCTTTTAATTCTTGTTTATCGATTATATCAATATATTCCATCACTTGTAATTTACTACATTGAAAATGTTTACACAAAAAATTTACTAACCAATCGTTATATTTTTTTGATTTTTTACCTTTAATATATTTGTTAAATCTTTTACCTTTTGGTAGAATATCACAATACCACTTATAAACCTCTCGTGGTTCTAATGTTCCTATGGCATATTTTTGAAAATAATTTACAATTTCAATAAACTCTTTATCCATTGATAACCAGCGATTGATTATAAATGGACTGAATTTCTTCTGTTCGTCTTCGGTAAATTCATTCCAATGTTTCTTATGAACCAATAACTGGTTCATCCAATCTATAATTGTCATGGTTTACCCTTTTTAAAATCCCACGAACCATCTTTTGAGTGTGGTTTAGCATTAACTTTAAATACTCTTTCCATCTCTATGAGAGTTTTACTACAACTATCTTTAGCACATTTTTCACATACAGGTTTGGCAGAGTTCATACTTTGTAAAACTTCTTTCTCACATTCACATAGTGGACATTTGAAAGTATAGAAAGGCATTTATATATCTAATTCACTATGTCTAAATTCACTATTTACATGATCACATTTTTTACAAGCAAATACTGCCATTGGGACAATAGTTTCTTGACTTGTTGGTGAAACTAATGCTGATAGTTTTCTTAATAAGATAGTCTGTTCAAATGTATCATTCATACATATTTCACATTTAATTTCAGTTGTTTTTGACATATCTATTTCTTGTTGTTGTGGTGCTTGACCACCAAAATCACCTTTAATTGTTGTCATTATTTTATCTCCTTCGGTGTTACTTCTTTTATTGTTACATCTTTTGGTTTCCATCCAGTCTTATTCAGAATATTTTCATCTTCATAGGGTGGTTGATGTAATGTAATTGTTACCATCTGGTAAGTATATTTATTTTCTACTCTAAATCTTTTCATTTAATCATCCTTATATAAAACTGATAATACTTCATTTTGACTCATTATAATAACATCTTCGCCATTTAATTTATATTCTTGAACTTGTGCATGTTTGTTATATAATATTGTATCACCTACTTCAACTACAACTGGAATAAGTGTTCCATTAGCTGAATACATACCGTGTCCTGCAGCTACAACTTCACCTTCAAGTAATTTACCTTGATTTGCTGTATCTGGTAGAATCAAACCTGAATCAGTTATGTGTTCCTCTTCCTTATTTATTTCTCTTACAACGATTTTATCGTTTACTGGTTTTAATTTCATTTTATAATCCTCATTATTTTAATTAGTGTTGACATGAAACATATTTCTTTATCTACAACATTTACATCATTAAATTCACCTTCAGCAATTGCTAATATACATTCAGCAACTTTACCATTTGAATAGGTGTCTACTTCATCATATAACAATCTATATAATTCTGCGTAATCATTAACTGAATTATCTGCTATCAATTTTCGTATATCATTAAACTCATTTCCACTACATAACATATCTAATAACTGAATTTTATAATCATTTTGTATTACAGAATTTATATCTATTTTTAACTTACCATTAACTACTTGTCTTTGAGCTGAATTGATTACCCTACGAATATCAGGATATCCCGCGTTTACTATCAATGCTAAATCATCAAGATTAAACTGAATATTTTCAGTTTCGAATATGTTCTTTAATTGTAAAGCTACTTCTTTTCTTGAAGGTGGAACAATCTTATATGGTTGACATCTTGATTGAATTGGGTCTATTATTCTCTCTACATAATTACAAGTAAGGATAAACCTACAATGTTTTGAAAATGTTTCCATAAGATTACGAAGAGCTGCTTGAGCGTTGGGTGTCAAGAAATCCGCCTCATCAAGTATCACAACTTTTAATGACCTGAATCCAATTGATGATGCAAAGTTCTTTATCTTTGTTCTGACATTATCTACATTGTTCTCATCAGAAGCATTGATATACAAATGGTCACAATCAATGTTACCTACTATAACTTTAGCTAATGTTGTCTTACCTGTACCTGCTACTCCGTACAATAACAAATGTGGAACATCTTCACTTTCAAGATAAATAGTTACTTTACTTTTAAGATGTTCATTACCAATATAAGTTGATAAATCTTTTGGTCTATATTTTTCTACCCATAAACTATTTTCCATTTATGCTCCAGTTTTTTGGTTTTCCACCTAATATCCACAAAAAATAATTCCACACGATAGATTTCATTGAAAATCCTACAGAAGATATTATATTTTTTCTTTTAAATTCAAGTTTGGGTTTCAATCTCTCCAACCATCACCTCTTTTCAGATGCCACACACGATGTTTTATTAATTCTGTAAATAATCCCCATAAAGTATCGGCAAAATAAGAACCTTCATTAATTAATAAAATATATTTCCATTTTTGTTTTTCCATTAGTCTGTAAATCTCCTATATCTAAATAAATTATAAACTCGATTTGTAATAATTTGAAAAAACAAACCTATAATTGAATTTGACCAATAAGTTAATCTTGGTGCTTGTAATTTATAAAGACTAGTTTTTCTATGAACAGTATGACAATTAATACATTCTGATACATGATAATATTTACTCATTAATCTACACCTTGTGTAGCTACAATATGATAAGTAGAATCATAATCATCAACCTTAAAATTGATACGAGCCAAACCATCATTTGAAACTTCAAGTGTAGCTGAACTACATTCTTTATTAGCGACTAACACATCTCTAAACAAATTAGCATTAAACGAAATTGATTCTGTTAAATCATTTGTTTCAGTTTCAACTGGAATATTAACACGATTTGTATTTGTTGATGAATAACCAATAACTATTTCAACATTACCATTATTATTAATAACTGTAAAAGTTTCTGTTTCAGATAATGCTGCTTTACCTTTAATGAAAGTGTTAATAAACTTTGTATCAAGTTTAATTTTTGTTCCAAAATTAGGTAGTCTTTTAAGTGAGGGTGTATCTGGAATTATTGACAAATCTGAAAGTGTGTAATCAAATGAAACCGAACCATTCTCCGCTTTCAATGAAACTGACTTATCACCAAACTTTGTTACATTCAATTTAACATCATCACCCAATACATTCAATAATTTGATTAGTTGGTCTGTTGTATATACACCAAGTTCTACATCTTCAAATGTAAAATTATCTACCATAACATCACCCATCAAACTCTTATCTGGTGTTACAAAAGATGTAGATAACCGATTATCTTTTGCTACCCATTTAACTTGATTTACATTTCCACCCAAATTATATTTTTGAATGAACTTATCTAACTTACTTTTTTGCATCTTATTTTTCTCCTATTAAGATTTCTATTGTTATAATATACGAATTTTTTACTATATAAGTCAAGGTTTAATTCCAAAATTCTTTAGATTTATCTCTTGTCAGTTTTTTTGACCATACTTTATCTATCCTCTTATTTGCAATATCATAATACTTTTCACTAATTTCAAAACCAACATATTGTCGGTCTAAATTGATACAAGCTACTGCGGTTGTACCACTACCCATAAACGGGTCCAATACTAAATCATCTTTATATGTCATAAACTTAATAGCTTTTTCTGGAATATCCAAGCTAAAATTAGCATCAGTTAATCCGTGTGTTTCAGCAAAGTATCCCCACATACCTGATACAAATTCCATAAACTCTTTTTTACTTTCTTGACTACCATCATAATAACTCTCACCCTTTTCAAGTTTCTTCCATTGGTCTTTATGTCCTAATAAAATACACTCTTTTGGATTATGTAAATAAGGAGCTGAAGCTGACAACCAACTACCCCAAGCACTAAACTTAACTTTTTGTGGAGCTTTCTCGGCTAAATCTACAATACCATCAAATCCATAACCTATCTCTTTCATTATCTGATGATACTCTGATTGAATCAGCATTCTATTATGTCCACCCAATTTTTTCATATTCACTTCATAAGGAATGTTGACGGCTATTCTACCATCTGGTTTCAATACCCTATAAACTTCTGTCAACCAATCCCTCGCGAATTGAAGATACTCATCAACAGGCATATTGTCCATCCAATCATCATATTCTATACCAACATTATATGGTGGTGATGTTACACATAAGTCAACTGAATTTTCATCAAGTTGTTTTAGTCCTTCTATACAATCTGTATTTATAATTTTATTCATTAATGATTTCTTCCTCCATCAAATACACATATAAATTCTAAATCATCATTGGCCTTATAAGGACTTGTATTCCATACCTTATGGAAATCACCATCTGGAATTAATATAATATCACCTGACTTAACATAATATGTATTACTACCAACAATCATTTTACCTTTACCTTTCATAAAGATGTAGACTTCTTCCTGTCCACTATGATTATGACCACCAGTTTCTTTTCCTGGATGTAACACAGTTTTTGATACTATGAGTTTATCTAAATTTGTGTTATCTATCACATCATATGTTTCATTTGATTTTATTACTTTACTATCTGTTTTATCTAAATTAATCTTCATTGTTTCTCCCATAATCATCTTCTAATCGAACAATGTCATCTTCACCAAAATAATTACCTGTTTGAGTTTCAATGAATATCAAATCTTTGTTAAATTTATTTTCAACTCTATGTTTAGTTGTTACAGGTATTTCTACTACATCACCTTTATGATACTCGTATTCTTCGTCATCAAGTGTAACTATTGCTTCACCTTGAACTATAACCCAATGTTCAGTTCTCTCGTGATGATATTGATAACTTAATCTTTGTCCTGGTTTTACAATTATTCTTTTTACTTTACAATAATCTTCATCAAGTAAATGTTCAAATGAACCCCAAGGCCGTTCTTCATAATAATTATTCATCATCTAAAAAAATCTCTCCAATGTATTTTCCTTATCTATCAATACCCATTCCATTGAATCATAAAACATGTCTATCTTTTTTTGTAGAGCTTTATCAAACAACTTATCTCTATCTATATGTTCTTCAATATATTCCATAATCTGTGGTGGGTCATCATAACCTTTAAATGCTATTTGTTTTATTTGTAATGGATTATTTGATTTAAGATAAACCCATTTAATTTTTTCACTATTATTAATTTTTTCACAATCAGTTAAACCATAATATTTAAGTAAGTCATTATATATCCACGAAGCTTTTACATGAACTGGTGTTCCTTTATACATTGATGTAAATATACCTTGATTACCATATATCTTTTTATTACTATGTCTTTTATCAGCAAATTTATTTAGATTCTTTACACCGGTTGGTAAAGCTATATCTTCAACTGGTAATGTTTTCATTGTCTTTTTAAAACTAACAATACGCTCATCAATCAATTCTTTATCTATATTACTCAAAATATCTTGTAATACACCTGTCATCAATCCTCGAAACGCTACTGGAAAATTACTTCGAACAATATCTAATCCTTTTACATCAAGTCTGTCGCAAGTCACTCCACCATCATTGATAATCCATTGACCATATCTTTTCTTTGTAACCCAAAATGCAGATTTAGCAATACACTCTTGTTTGATATCAAACCTATGGTCATCTATGTTTAGAAATCGTTTAGCAAATAGATTGTAAGATTGATTAATATAATCTTGAACAACTTCTGCAGTTTCTAATATCTTCTCCGTCATAAACTTGTCATCTGTTAAATCAACATTTGGATATTCTTTTTTAACCAATGGAACAGCTGAATAGAATACTGAATCTGTATCTGTATAAATACAATAATCTTCTTTATCACTAAGTTTCTTATTATAGTAACTATTAGCTATCTTCTCTGTGAACTTAATTAATTCTTGTCCAGTAACTGTTGTCGCTTCTGCGTTATCAATGTCATAGAACCTAAATACAGGTAATCCCAAAACACCATAAAGTGAATTGAGAATAATCTTTTGAACATGCTGTCTTCTTTTAAAATAATCATGTTGTTCATTATTTCCTTCATCACCATGTTTCTTCATCAATCTTTTATATTCAACTCGTTCATCAAACCATTTAGAAAGTATAGAAGGAATCAAACCTTTTTTGTCGTTACGATACAGAATACCATTTGATGAAATAGATACTTTATTGGACATGAACATACTAGCTAATTCTTCATTATTAAGATGTCCTTGTTCCTTACCATTCTTTTCTAATGAATAAGTTTTTTGTGTACCCCTTATGAACTCTTGAGCATTCCAACCATTTATCTTACCTATCTTCATTTCAGGTGATATGTTCAAAGACATAATGATAGATGGATACATTGAAGTCAAATCTAAATCATAAATCCATTCGTGTCTACCAGCTACAGGGTCTTTCACATAAGCACCTGTGAACTTATCATCCATACTACGATTCATTTTATCTTTAGCGTTAAAATCTTTGTTTGGTGCTATTACTCCAACTTTTTTTAAATGAATTAAAATAGCCCCTTCAAGAAAACGACTTGAATAATACACATCTTCATATGGTGTATGTCCAACATGAGAAATACCACGAACTAACTCAATTAATTTTAATTTATCATCAAGTGCCTTTACAATCACAACATCATTTAAGTTGTATTCAATATATTTCTTGATATCAGTTTCATATAAATTTTGTAGAGTTCCATCATATTCTATCTTACCAATACCAACTTCAAGTTGACCAATAAAATCTAATCTGTATGATGATTGTTGTGTATATGTAAATTTCTTATATAAAGATAAATAATCTAAACAAGATACACCAGCAATTTTGTATCTATTTTTATGTTCCGAATAAAATACTTCACCAATAGGTGATAGAGAGTTAGCAAATTGATGTCCTAACACTTTAGTAGTTCTGTTATATATGTAAGGGATATCAAACCCATCAATATTCCAACCACTTAATATAGTTGGATTGATTTCAAGATATTTCTGATAAAACCTTTGTAGTAATTCTTCTTCTGATTGAAATGATTCTACGACATCTGTGTTGGGAACATCACCTAACACATAACAAGAATATTTATCTGATACTTTATCATATAAAGCTATAGCAGTAATCTTGTTGTCAGCTTTCTTTGGGTTTGGAAAACCATCTTTTACTTCAACCTCAATATCAAAGTAGACTTCTCTATGTCCTTCAGATACTTCATCAGAATCAATATAATTATCTACTAATACACGAGTTTCAATTGGTATATCACTTTCAAATACATTACCTTTTTGTAAATCCTCTGCAGACCAAAAATTTACCTTCTTTAACTTATCTCCATATAAAGAACGATAGGTTCCAGATTGAGATTTTAGATAAGCATATGGTTTATACTGAAATTTTGAGTAACCTGTTTTGTCATCCCAAAGATGTACTTCACTACTTGTCTTTGTTCGTTTAACATATATATTTTGATACATAACCTAATTTACAACCTTTTTAACTTCTAAACAAGCATTATTTCTATGATTCAACTATTTTAATTTTCCTATAGAAATCTTTTTCATCATCCAATACACCACTCATAGTATGTAAATATTGATTGTATTGTCTATGAATTAAGTTAATTGAATTTGCTCTCTTCACACCTTCTTTCAAATCTTTAGTAATTCTTTTTTTGGATGTCTTATCATCACAAGGAACTACCATTACATCAATAACAAACTCGTGTTTACACATATCTTTTATTGATTGTAAAAAAGGTATTCTCTTTTTACTATTCACTAATGTTGCACCGAAATAAACAGTATCGTGAGTATCAAATAAATCAGCTATTCGTTTAGCAGCTGTACCAAATATAAGAGCTTCTTGAGTATAGTCATCAATGTTACCAAGTAACTCTACCCTTAAATCATCTGTTTCAACTACTGGAGATTTATCTCTCAACCAAGTCGTCTTTCCAGCACCAGTTATTCCTAATGTAACCGTTAAACACTTAACCACCGAACACTTTCTTCTTCTCACCGTGATATTCGTAAGCGTGTCCGTTTTCTTTTAATAATTCATTTACTGATGTTTCGTGACCTTTTACAAATAGTTCACCCAACACTCTACCATACTTACCAACTCCATGTGATATAATTGAAAATTTACCATCATCGGAATTTTCTAATAAATCTTTAACATAAGCTTTAGCTGCTAAACCCTTTACTTTTTCTTCTTTGTTACGAGTTCTACTCTCCCAAGCATCTACACCCATAAACCTAATTCTTGCTTTAACCCAAGTATTAAAACCTAAATCAATCATAGCATCTGCTGTATCACCATCAACTACTCTTACCAATTTACAACTATAACCGTGTTTTTTAACTTGTTTTCCCATTCTATTTCTCCTCATTAATCATCAATCTGTCATCAATGATTTTCTGTAGTTCTTCATATGTTGTTTTTAATTTAAAGGATAAATCCCCTTGTAACCTCTTATATTCTACTCCATTATCATAAAAGATAATTGTTGGTACTACTATTACACCATTTTTAGTTTGTAAATCTGGATTATCACATGTATTAACATCAAATATTTTTGCATTTTTTAATCCATAAACAAAAACTACTCTATTTTCAATATTCCAATGTGCCCAATACTCAACAACAACTATTCCTTTTTTAACTTCTTCTTCATAAGGTATTGATGTCAATCCAGTTTCACTAAATAATAACGAACTTAATAATATTAATAAAATTTTAATTCTCATAAACTTTTTCTCTCAATTCTTTTAATTCTTCTTTTAGTTCTTCTATTTCTTTTTCAAGAACTATGATTTTATTTCTTGACATTTCATCTTTCATTTTGTATTCACCTCGACTTGGTGGCCAAGTTGTTTTTGGGTCTACTGAATATACACCATTACCTGTTCTTGGTAATAATTTTGCTTCTTCAATTTCACCCATTAATTTATAATAAAACCCAAATGCTGAACATAACACTACAGCTACTGTTACAATAGTTTTTATACTAATTGTAACTGATGTGTTTTCTGATATTTCTTTTGCCAATTATTCTTCTCCTATTTACTATAGTATTGTAACTTATTTAATTTACTCAATCTTTCTTTCACATTCAATTCAGGAAAGTTTTCTTCTAACCATTGAACTGATTGTGCAAATGTTGTTCCCAATACTTCATTAACAATTAAAATGATATCTACAATATTTAATATACCATCTTGATTCATATCACCTGTTATAAATTGTTCATCTGTTGGTGTTCCACCTAACACAAAGTTAACCATAATAACTATATCATTTATATTTACACTTCCATCAAAGTTTACATCACCATATAAATCTGGAATAAAATCTTCTTGTGGTTCACCTATATAATCAAAGAACCAAGGCAATCTTGAATGAATTTTCGAGTACACACCCGGGTACCCTGCATCCGCTCAACCATAACCCCAACTAACGATACCAATAAGTTCATATTCTCCATCAGAGTTAGTCATAATTAGTGGACCACCACTATCTCCCTGACAAGAATCTTCTCCGCCATTTGAATCACCAGCACATATCATATTATTTGTTACTTCATTTCCTATATTACCACAACTATCGTCAATAGGAACATCTACTTCCATTAATACATTAGAACCCCAACCACCAGATGATGTAGCTCCCCAACCCATTGTTGTTGACATTACTGGTTCTTCATCGTGGTCTGTATCTGTAACTAATTGTATTGGTTCAAAGTTTGTAACGGGTGATGATAAATGTAGTATAGCATAATCATTATCCAATGACCAACCACTATATTGTGGATGAACTATAATATCATCTACATTTCTTGTTATAGCTCCTGTTGTTGAATTGACATTATGTAATCCAATCTTAACTTGAAGACTATTTTCTGAAACTCCTTCAACACAATGAGCTGCTGTAATAACCCATTCTTCTCTAACTAATGAACCACCACACCAATGGTCGCCACCATATCGAAGTGAAACCATAAATGGATATTTACAATTTGGACAAGCTGGGTCAACCTCTTCTCCACCAACAATCATTGGCCAAGGCAAATCACCAGGATTTATTGTATCTTGTGTCCTTGATGACATTGTTGTTAAATTATTTTCTTGTGTTTCTACTGGATTTGAATTTGTATCACAACCTGAAAAAAACATCATTAAAATGATACCCATTATTAATCCCTTAACCCAGGAGAACCAAGCTAATTGATATGAATCCATACCAGTTCTCTTCATGAATTTATCTGCAAATTCTCTATGCCATTCCATAAACTTTTTCATTTTATTTCTCCAAGAATTTTTTGTGTTGTTTTGTAACCATCTTCGGCTGAAGGTTCACCTGCTTGATACCAATCACAATCTTCCATTTCATCCATAACTTTTGCTAATGGATAATCATTTCCACCTTTTTCTGTTCTATCACCAATAAAAATATATCTACAATTTTGATTATTTACTTTTACTCTTTTAATAACTTGTGATTTATCATTTCCTACTGGTGCTATATCAATTGATATTTGTCCACCTATAACAGCATCTATACCAGGCCATCCATCTTTTACTGCTTTCGCTATTCTTTCTCTTTCACCTGTTTCCTTATCAAATTCAAAATATTGTAATCTTTCTTCCAATGTACAATCTCTACCAATGGTACTAAAATTTAACATAGAACCTCTATTTTCTCTATGATTTGTAGATTTAACTGGTGTGTCACTCATTTTAACTTGAAAACCCAAATATGTTAATAAAGTTTCTGGTGGTTTAAATACTTTTTCATATTCTAACTTAGTACCACCATTAAGATATAACTTATTTCCACCACAACAAAATATACCTTCTGCTCTGTCTAAATATGCTAATGGAATCTGTTCTTTTATTTTATCTAAATCACTACCACTAACTAAATAGAATGTATTTTTTTTAGACCACTCATCAAAAAACCTAGCGAAATCTTCTGTCATTCTTCTTCTTGATGGTGTTAGTGTACCATCCACATCAAATATAAAAACTTTATTCATCTATCTATCTCCACATCTAAATTTTTCTGATTCGAATACTCGTTCTCTTAAATCTGATGATGACCAATCATGACTTCTATGATGCCAATATATCTTAATTGGTAAGTCATCTCCTGTGAAACCACTCTGGCTCTGTTTCCAATCACTTCCTATTATTCTGATGTTCGGTTTAAGTTCTTTTAGTAATTTATATAAATCTTTTTCAGTATCATATATAATTACTTCATCAATATAACGAATTGCCTTTAACATTTCTAATCGCTCTTGAACTGATTGAACTGGTGCATTTTTTACATCTGGTCTATCTATTGTTGGGTCTGTTTGTAACCCTACCACGAGATAACCACATTGATGTTTCGCATCTTCAAACATAACAATATGTCCTGGATGAATTAAATCAAATGAACCACAAGTGAAACCTACTGTTCTTTTAAATCCCATCTTTTTTCTCCATCATATGTTTATTGTATACATCTTTTATGTCAGGTCTATTTTTTAATAAGCTTAACCATTGTTTTGTGGATATCTGTTCTGATAACCACATTTGTAAATATTGTTCTGGTGTTCCACGCACATTACCCATCTTTACCTCCTGTTAACCAAGATGACGATTGGATTTTTCCTCCACCAATTCCCCATAACATTTCTATACCCAAGTCTTTACAAATTTCCATTTCTGGAACATTATCTGTAGTCCTGTCACCACCATTGGCAAAATATAATTTATATTCATTCTCACCAGTCGGATTTGTATCCAAATAATTATAGTTAAATCCATCACCACTATAAATAGTTCTAACTTGTTTAAGTAAACCACAAGCAGTATTATCAGAATCATCAAAGGCTAATACTTGATTTATATATTTAAATCCTTCAAGTATTTCTTTTCTCTCTTTAAATTCCATAAATGGCTTACCTTTTTTTCTTGTTAACCATTCATCTGAATTTAAACCTACAACTACTTGGTGTCCTAACCAACTTGCTTCTCTGAACATTCTTAAATGTCCTTTGTGAATTGGGTCAAATCCACCACTTAAAACTATAACCGTTTTTCTCCAATCTTCATTCCAATGTCTTTCCATTAGACCTCCTCTAATTGTTGTGTTTCTTTTATGGCCTCAAAATCAATTTCACAAGTATCATTGTTACAGAATTTCTCAATTTCTGCTTCTGCACCTTTTACTTGTCTGAATGATAAGAAACTTAATGAATCAACCATTTTCTTATATTTCTTTTCAGTTATTTCTTCATAAGGCATTTGTCTATAAGCACCAACTTCTGATTTAGGTAATAATGAAATACCTTTTAACTGATATTGGAAATAGTTAAGTGCTGTAGCTATTTGACCACCTTCTGTATCGGGGTCAAATGTTACAGTACAACTCACTTGATTGTCTGCCCAATACCTTTGCATAAATGCTGCTAATGCCATTTGTTCCCACATTGGAACTTCACTTACGGTTCTAATTCCTTCACCCACATCAACTGGGACCTCTACGACAACCGTACTATCTTCACTACCGAAAGCAGGTTCTATTTTATATCCCGCTTTTTCTAAAGGTTTAATTAATGGTGAATTAACTGATAACCTTATTCTCCTTATGTAGAATCTACTTTCTGGATAATGAAGGCCTGGGGTGGCACCCGCCAATAATGAAACAGTTCCACTTGGTTTAACTGATGTA
>Ga0080013_1003876_pt1 | contig 15173 bp, 15 predicted proteins | sample ETNvirenome_6_85_FD_69236 | JGI IMG/M metagenome (GOLD analysis project Ga0080013, IMG submission 69236) | Marine viral communities from the Pacific Ocean - ETNP_6_85 (SPADES assembly) (version 2) | ecosystem: Environmental > Aquatic > Marine > Oceanic | place: Pacific Ocean | collected 2013-06-19
TCCACTATCTTTAAGTGTAAACGTAAATCCTGAAGTCGATTCACTGCTTAAATCATAAAAATCACCACTACCTAATCCATTGAATGTAAGAGCTAATTTAGGAGTCACATAATAAGGTACTGTTGTGTCATAAGTAACAGAAGTAGATGTCGAGCCATGCGAAGTACCTGAGCCAGTTTTGATTCGGTCAGGCATATCAATCGAAATATCCCATTCGCTGATGTTTGCTTGATGAAAACTGTCCTCAGTCTCTGCTGTTAGTTTGAACTGATAACCTCTGGCCTTGAAATCACCCGCACGGAACCTTGCATATTCCGACCAAGTTGGAGATCCGGCCGGATTATCATTTGTGGTTCTGATATAAGTTTCAGTGTGGACATCATCAACTGCATAAGACCCGGTATCCCAATTTGTGATTTCATCAACTGTTATTGATAACGGCCAATTATCAATGGTGGTGTCGGTTCCTGACAGATTAGTAAAACTGACATTTGGTGCGGTTGTGACTCTGCTTGTATAAACTGATCCTAAATCAACTGCTGAGGAGATGTAATTCCCGGATGAAACAACCTGATCCATCGCTGTGTAACTTTCACCATCCTGCAATCCTACAATCACCCACTGTTCTGAATAACTACTACTGAACGTTTGATCTCCAGTAATTGTTAAAGTGTCTGATGTTGTGCCTGTTACCTTGTCTGAAATAGTTACTGTTGCTCCTGACAATTCAGTCCCATTCATTAAATCAGTTCCACCGAAAGTAACGGACAGGTTGGAAAGCAGTAACTCTTCATCACTGACCTTCATAGTTGATTTACTTCCTGACCATCCTGGATGCTCGCTTGTCGTAGAAACTGCATTGAACTGTTGAACAGTAGGATTTGAAACAATTGAAGAAACAGCAGTGGCAGAGTTCTGCCCTGAAGAATCCACCCACTTTGCTAAATAAGTCCCACCAATTAAGGGCAAAACAGTAGAGGTATTATGTGATGGAATCGCTTTTGAAATATCATTAGAAGATGCCCATGTGGCTCCTGATGTCAGACTTGAATGCCGAACACGTAATCGGCCTCCAATCTTAACATCCAGATCAGTAGGTGCATCCCAATGAGCATGAACAGACCCGTCCAAAGCAATACATGAAAAGTTACTCACATTGGATGGAACTGCTGTTAATCCTGCAACGGTTGTATCTTCCAAAGAAATCCACCCAGATTTTGTACCTGAAGATGTCACTGCCTGAACTCTGAAATCGTACTCAGTAGGTTTTAACCCATCAATGAACATCTGATTTTGAATCGTACTTCCACGTGACCATGTGCTTAAGTCTGACTGCTTCCATTCGATTATATGATGTTCAAAAAACAGATTGATTGGACTGTCCCATGAAAGAGTCACACGAACTTGAACTCCTGCAGATCCGATTGTTTCAAAAAGTTCTTCAGAAAATGCTAATCCAGTAGGGGTACTAATCGCAGATGGGCTAGGTAGATTTGTATCAGATGGAGCAACATATTGATCACTTGTTTCTTCGGAATAAGTTGCATCATCATGTTCCACAAGTGTCAAATCGACAGTTCCATCAACATTAAATTTTACTTCCTGGACTCTGAATTTCTTTGATGTAAATCCAAGTGTTGAATGAGTGATTGAAACAATATCACCAGGAATGCAGTTTAATCCTTCTGCAGTAACCGTGATTGCCATTGCCAGGGAATTACGTGATCTCAGTAAAATCCGCTTGGCCATATTCGTGGCACGATACGGATCGATGATGCACCTGAAATCCAGTGTTTTTTCAAGTGGTGTATTATTGTCCAGATCAAAGTAGAAATCAGTGGTCGGGAAATAGATTTCATCCTTTTGCCACGCATTATCAGGATTGACATAATTACCGAAAACTTTATTGTATCGACTCCTTTTAGATTCTCCCTGAACTGTGTAATCCCCGATAATATGATCTGTGTTAAAATCGAAAACCGTGTCTCCTGAATGTGTCGTTTCTGTAATTAATTTATATTGCCCTGCACTCCAAGTAAGTTGTCCACCGAAGCAATAAAGAAGTTGTTTCAGATTTTCTAATATTTTACGGGATGGATCGATAACGGTGTTGCAAGTCCACCTTGCACCTGTTGTTGAACCATACAACGTGATTGAAGCATCACAGATATCAGCCGAAGTCCCAAACGAGTCCATGTCAATTTCTGAGTCTGGAATACTGCATCCGTACCGTCCTTTTATATGGATCGCACCATCAGTTTCATCGGTAGCATAATCTGATGAACCATTCCTTAAATAATCCAAAACCACCAATGCAGGATTCACAGAATAAGTCCAGGTTGATGCAGTGGATGCTGTTTGCCCTGCTACTGTTCTTGGATCGTAAATCTTCCGACCTTTTACTACGAATTTAACTTTCGGCATCCGTGACCATGTATTTGCATTCCATTCAAATTTGAAATACGCATTTGCTAAAGCTCTCAAACGATGATTTGACGACCATTTCGCTTCACCTTCCTGCATTTCATTAACCCAGTTCGCACCATGTACTCCAGTAGGAACAGTCTGCGAAAAAGTTCCAGTTTGAAATGAATAATCAGTCCAATAAGTTTGCACTCGATCATACTTGGAATCATCTGCATCCTCTGCGGTTGTGTAGCTTTTTCGTGAACCACTTTCATAGACCAATTCATCATCAATATATACATCTTGAATTGAATCAATCGGACCTTCGCACAATGAAATGACTGCATATAAATATCTGTTGTCAGATGAAACATTCATATAAACCAAATTACCTGCGATCATCCTTTCTCCATAGACGATTCTAACAGCATCATCATTCTTAATTCTTTGTTGGTACGAAGTATCTTCAGGATCAGGTGAATCAGGTGGAGCACCAAAAATAGATTCATAAATTGTAGTCCAGATTTCTTTGCCAGCGTAATAAACATCACTGACCATGCCTTTGAGAAAATCTTCAGAAGCTTTATAAATGCCTGATGTTTTTTCACTAATATAATCAACTAAATTAACCATTAAACCCCGTAACCCCAGAGAATTTCCTGTTCACGCATCTTTGCACAATACAGGAACCCTTCATCTGAACTGAAAAAACGTTTCTGATCTACATTGTTAGTTTTGCGAGCATTTATCCTTTCAAAATCAGCCCAATGATTTGCAACTTTCAAAGTAATTACCGTTGAATCAGGACTTTCACTTATTGCATAACCCATGATCCTACCGTTATAAGTTGTTACTGCAACTGGATCTTCTTGGTCTCCTGTTGAAAGACCTAGGATCAATTCACGTAAAGATGATGTCCCTGAAATTATTAAATCAGCCTGAAGTACTAAAGTGTCTGGTCCTCCTGTAACTGGATCTGTTAAGTAAGTATCAGTTGTAAGTGGTGATGAAATCGTACTTCCAATGAAATCATCTGGAATAAACAATCGCTGGATGATGACTTTCCGATCTATATACCCTGCACCACCTAAAATAAGACTGATATACGTTTGATCTGCACCACCAAGAACTAGGTTAATCTCACCTGTTTCCAGACTTGCACTTTCTTTTGTGTCACTGTAACCAAGCAAAAATGCATTCGATGAATACGTGTTTCCAGCATAAGTTATGTCCTGCTGTGCATCTGTAAGATAATCACTTCCACCATCGTCAGCATCCCACTGGAGTTCAACCAAATGGCAGAATTTATAACTACCTCGCTTGATTGTTTCGGTAATTACCGAATTCAGTGTCCTACTCATAATGCTTCAATAAATTCAATTTCATAATTATAAAATTTAGGATCTACAAAAAATTCCTGAATTTCAGAATTTAATGACACCGTAAAAGGAACAGAACTGACAGTGATTGAAGTGTTATCATCAGGTGATGTCAAAAGAGCAGGTTCAAAAGTCAAAGTCGCTGAATAGCTCGATGCAGTCGCATCAGCAGTACACATGTAAATTTTATCATTTCCAGTAAGTTTAAAGAAATCTCCTGATTTCATGCAGGTTCCATCTGCACCCCAGCCATCAGTAGTAAGAGTCCTGCCTGTTTGTGAAGCACCAGCAACAAGTGGAGATCCAACTGTTGTTGTCGCTTGCCTTGTTGAAAGAACTGGAGGGATTAGTGTGAATGTATCCAACTGTCCTCTTTGTTTAACACAAAATGCGAAAATCGGCGTAAATTGGGCTCTTGTCATAGTTGGTAGTATTCCTGTTAACCCCCAACGTTGTCCTGCTAATTGCCGTGCTTGCCTTCGTCCTGAGATTGAAGTCGAAACTGATGTTGGAAGGATTGATCTGAAACCAACCTGTTGGAATGCTGGTGAAGATGGGAATGTTCCACTCATGTTAATCCTACTCGTCCTTGCCGATGCATGGCTTGGTTGATCATATTTACAATCATTCCACGTCGGGAATTCAGAAGAACATCAAATGACGATGCATCTACTGTATTGATCTGGAAATTCACGTTTGTGGTTCCTCTTAGTTTATTGTTTGGAGTAATGGTTCCCGTCCTACCTGGAGTGAATACTTCAGGGCCCGCCTCACCAACGATGTAAGGCTGATTTGCTACAACATCACCACCATACTCTCTGCCTGGGAATTCCTGAGAACCAATCTTGGCAATATTCGCAATCGCTAACGCATAAATGACTCCTGCCACTGGTATGCCAAATGCACCTAGTTGGGCAAGTGCTTTGGATGATGCTTCGGCGGCGTTAATATATACACTTGCAATTGAGACTGCCTTGTTCAGTTCAAATAAATCTCGTGATTCATTTGCAACTCCTGCGGATAAACTTTGAATCGTTGCTAAAGAACTCAGTGCAACTTGCTTTTGTACCTCCTCTTCTTGTTTCAACATGGCACGATGAGCTTGCGATGCCTCCATATTTTTTTTAATTCTTTGATCCTGATAATCTATTTCATCCTGTAATTTTTTATCGTTTGATTCTTTTAGTTTTTTAGATGATTGATCCATCATTGCCATACCTTGGCCGTATAACTTATGCTGATTAGCAAGTTTTGCATTAAAATTTTCTTGAATAATTAATGCGTCATTTAGTTCAACTTTTAATCTTTTCTGTTCCTCAATTTGTAGCCTCGTCTGTAAAATACTATTTTTTTGTTCTAATATTTTCTTTCTTAATGCTAATGCAGAATCTTCCAATACTTTAATTTCTAATTCTATGCTTTTTACAAGATCCTCATTGACTCCTACAAAGACCTCTGTTTCTTGTTTTGCTCCGAAAAAACTGGTTGTAACTGTTTTAACTGAAATTGAAGCATCTGCTAATTCTTTCTTTAATTCTGCAATTTTAGTATTTAAATATCCTAATTGTTCCGTTAATGGTAAACCTTTTTTTTCAGCTTCTTCAAAAAATGGATCAAAACCTTTCACTATTAATGCAACAATTCCCGAAAGTAAACCAGTCGCGGCTGATGTCATTATAGTTAATCGGTCATTAAACTTTTCAAATGTTGCAATTGCTTTTTCATCAATAATTCCCGAAACCGATTCCAATTGTTCACCAGTACGTTCAATTGCTCCAGATCCTTTCTGAAGCATATTCACCATTTTTACACCTTCAGAATCGAATAACTTGAATGCTAATCGTACTCGATCACTTTGACTTGTTGTAGCTTGTAAAGCATTAGCGACCTCTTTTAATAAATATGTATTTGACTTTAATGTTCCGTCCTGGTTTTTAACTGATATCCCAAGTTCTTCAAGGGCATCCTTTGCAACACCAGTTCCGTCCCCAGCTTCAGAAACCCTCCTTGTAAACCGTTGCATTGCCATATTAAAAGTAGATACTTCCACTCCACTTTGTTTGGCGGCGAATTGCAGTTTTTGAAGATCATCAGTTGCAATTCCTAACCGACTAGAAGTCTTACCTAACTTATCTGCGGTATCAGCAAGATTCTTAATCATAGCACCCATTACGGCACCACCAACTAACCCGACAACTGCACCTTGTAAAGTACCAACTGCACCTTTCATGATTTTCAAGGATCTTGAAACAGAAGAAAAAGCCCTTTTACTTCTGTCTTTTCCCTTAATCTCAACGGTGGTGCTTGGCATTTATTTTGTCCGATTTAAGATCCAAATATGCGATCCATCCTTTGAACTCAATTTCTTCCATTTCCATAACTTCAGAAATTGTTTTATGAAGCTTTTCTGCAATTACAAAAAAAGCATATAAGTCAGGATCGCTCTTCAGTTTCCCTTGATCTCGTCAAGAGTAGGCAACTGGTCTTCCATTTCATTGATGATCCTTGAACAGATATCAGGATCTAAATCATCAATAATCTGGTCCATTTGACCCATTGTATATAATGGTTTCCCATCTTTATCACGGCACTTAAAAATCATCTGAATAGCAATTGCTTTGTCGTATTCTTGTGCATTGTAATACTTTAACAGTTTGCTTTTCTGCGATAACCGCATTGATGACTTAAAGTATATTTTTACTGGCTGACCTTCATCATCTTTCCATTCTGGGATTTCAATGCATTTCAGGTCTTCTTCCATTTTTGCAGAGAAATGGTTTTTCCCTGCCTGAAGAACTGAAGTCATAAGTTATGCATTGTTACGGGTTAATGGTCCTGATCCCTGGAACGAAAAAGAAAATCCAATTGGTGAATTCAACGCACCAGAATGAGAAACGGATGATACTACTATTTTTCCTGACCAGTAATCACCAGCAGAGGTTCCAACAGGATATAATTTGACATAAAAAGTTGAATCACCACCTGTCAAACCTGTTTCGATTGCTTCCTGTGCTGTATCATCATCATTCCAATGAGCCGATGCAGAACCTGACCATGAATACTGACCAGGGAGAAAATCTTTGTAGTTATTGGTAGTCATACCAGTTGCATCGATAACTTCAGCGGAAGTTTCTAAACTCCAATCAGTTAAGGTTGCCACTGCTGAGTATGATGAATCGTCCGGTGAAATCTGAAGGACTCCACCATTTCCACTTGCTACTGCCATTAATCCTCCTTGTTTGATTTAGCAGTTTTGGATTTATCCTGAACCTCTTTGGCTCTGCCTTTTTGGATCAGGATTAGTGCTGAATCCTTATTGACTTCAGCCGTTTCACCAACCATGTAAGATTTATTTCCTACTGTTGATGTTCTTAAAAATTTTAATTTCATAACCAACCCTTAATTCCATGAAGATTCTTCTTTCTTAACACCTCATTAAGATTCTTTTCAAATGAGGGTTTGAATAATTTATTTACTGCCCGTTTTGTAATTGTTGGAAAATTGAACTGAGGCTTGTATCGGGTTTGCTTTTCGTAGGCAATAACCATATCTGCTTCTAAAGATTTTCCTCTGCCTGTTGTTTTGAATACCCCTGCCTTACCGTTCAATGTTCCTTGGAAGTGATTTTTTTTCCCTAAAAGAGATGTAATTTTTCCTCTTCCGATGTTTCCATATTGGTTTGTTTTGTATTGCAGAGTAGGTACAGGAATCATTCTTTTGTTGGGATAACGAACTCCACCTTCAATTAGAAGTTTCATGTAATGAGCAGATCCTTTTCCTGTTGGTTTCCCAAAAGTAAGAGACGTAAAACCTACTTTAGAAACCAGTTTAACCTTATCGGTTTTTTCATACTGTAAACTTTTGATCGTAAATGGTGTCGGTCGCTCAATATATTTTGGCAAAACATTACGCATATATTTCATTGTGTCATATGCGGTATCATTTAAAGCATTACGAATAGCACTTGGTAATTGTTCCTTTTGAGTTTTACTTAACCAACGACTTAAAGATTTAATATCATCATCGATTGTTAGTTGGACACTCATAGTGCTGAATCTGGTGCGTTATCAAGAGTCTGGTATTCAACTGTAAAATCCATTGATACATAACCAATCGGTTGAGATCCTGAAGAATCGAATTGGATATCAGTTGCAGATAAATACGTATCCTTTGCCAAACTGTTTAAATCCTTATCATTTGCTAATGCTGTTTCCACTTCTTTACAAATCGTATCAACCGTATCATCAAAATCAGAAACACCTTCACAAAATGCCTGAACCCGTACTGTAAGCATTCTGTCAATTAACCGATTTGAACCCATTCCAGTAGGTTCAGAAGTCTCCTCCTTGGTAAAGATAATCAGTCCAGGTAGATTATTATCAGCCAGCGGATAAACCCGTGATTGATATACTCTGGTTGCTGTTGTTGTTAAGCCTGTTAAATCGGTCGCTATTCGCTCCCTAATTTGTTGCCTTATATGATTGGCCATAAAAAAATAAAAAGGCTACTACGGTCGTTTAAAAGGTTTTACTGTTTCTCAAGCTGGATTTCAGTAACCCCCGTTCCGTCTGGTCTGATGATTACGGATTTGTAAGTTACTGAATCAATAACAAACGTATCACCTTGAGCAATGGATGAAACATCAGAACTTTTTACTGTCAAAACAGGTATGGTACTTTCAACTCCTGTATCGCCAACATCAACCAGTTCAAATTCATTATTTAATATTCCATTAATGGTGGATGCACTACCACCGTCAGGAGTGTAAGTAACAGACGAACCATGCGAGTCAGTATCAAAGAACGAAGCAAAGTCCGAAGCGGTTTCAAGTGCCATTACTTTTTAGGTCGGGCTGATTTTTTAGTTTCTTCAACATGAGCTATCGCATCACGCCAATTAATTAATTCAATAGCATCACTTTCATTTACTTCAACTATGTCTCCAATCTTACGAGGTTGCCCGCCTACCATGACTGCTTTTAACATTTTAATCTTCATTTTTTCTTCCGTTTGATAAAGGGAACCCCCTTTGACTAGAGGATTCCCCTTAGTTGTTAACATTAAGGATTAGTTGTGATGGCGAAAGACTTTGGAGTTCGTACGCAGAAATCCACCAAGTACAATCCTACTACTCTTGTAGTTCCTGCACTTGAACCTGTGTACGGATCGACGATTAAGTCCAAACCGTTCCCCCATGTTCCCATTACAAGCGATTCCCAATCACCAAAGAACAGTTTATTGACTCCTCCGAAGACACAATTCTCAGAAGCATAAACTGAATGACCCATTAACCGCATATCAGAAACATTAGGATCAAGGATCATAATATCACCGTATGTTGCGGTTCGTGGTGTTGCCATCATGTTTGCAAGGGCAGTGGATGCACCGACCCACGCAAGGTTTCCTCTTAAAGCATTATTTGATGCAAGAGCTTTCCACATAGCAACAATGTCGGCTTGCAAAGGAGTATCTGCCGTTGCAAGTGCTTCATGAGTAACTCCAGTTGTTGAATTAACTCCAGTAGGAGCATTACTACTTCCATCACCAACAAGACCCTTGTTTTCAATTTCCACTGCAAGATTTCTTGCAATCTCATTTCGTACAAATGCCTCAACATCCATTGAACTTTGAAGCATGAGATTTCTGGAAATATCCGTCATGGCTCCGCAAGTCTTCCCATCCATTGTACGTGCAATGAAAGTAGGAGTGGATTCAGTAATCGCAGAATTTTCAGCAACCCAATATGCTGTGCTTCCAGATGAAATTCCAGGAATTGAAACCTTTCCATTAAGGCCATTTAATTCCGTGATTCCAAGTTGGCTGAAAACCATATTGGCACGAAGTACATCGATAAAATTCTGAGCAAGAACATCCGTTTGAACGGTATATCCACCAAGGGAATCAGTGCCGACTATTAAATCCGCACGTTCCTGAAGTTTCTGCCCATAAATAACATCAGCAGGAACAAAAGCACCTTGAGGATCAATACCTGATTTCTGAGCTTGAGCACGACTTGCTTCAAATTCAAAAGAAGCATCTTCCTGCATTTTACGATCAGCAGGATTTGCTAATGCACGAATTATTTTCAACCAAGAAAAGTTACGAGTCTCCTTAGGAGTTAAACCAATCTCGTGAACTGTTTCGGGTTTACGGTTTGCAATCTTTTCAAGAATAGCACATTGAAATTCAGGAACTGTTCTTCCGTCAACAATGTATTCACGTGCCAATTCTTTCTCTTCATGCTCATTACCGTAGGCTTCAATTTCACTTATACGATTTAATTCTTTTTTTTGTATTTCTTCCTGAATTTTACTTACATCAATAGCAGGTTCTTCACGAACCTCAACTGTAGGAGTATCCATCTTAGGTTCCTTTTCAATAATGGTAGTTTTAAAGTTTTCTTCGGATGCTCTACCAACTCCGACCGTAGGGTCTGCAGGAACACTAACTAAACTGATTTCAAATGGTTCCCAATCTACTGCTCTGAATGCTGGTTCATCCGCTTCTATTTTTTCCATAGTATGAATTCGGTAACCTATACTAACTTGATTTCTTATGCCGTCTTTAACATCTTGATAAATCTCGTTTGCTTTGTCCGAATTGCCAAAACGAACCGTAGCACGACCGACTTTATCAGTGTCGATTCTTGCACTTTCTACGATACCTATAACTGGCTCTAATTCGTGATTAACCAGTAACGGAGCAGAACTGTTTAGACGGCCAAGCCTTACAGAACTCTCGTTATGATCCAACACTTCACTGCCAAAATTACGTTCAACAGGTATTTCACTGCTGAAAGCTAAACTCACTGTTCTATTATCTATATTTATATCATTACGATTTAACGTAAAATTTCTTTTGAATGTTTCCTCTGTTTCAATTCTTAGATCAGAGTCTTTTACTTCAATGTAGTTTTGTTCCTCTTCCATGATACCTTTCTAATCTTCTTCAACTACTATCTTTTCAGTAGTTTCATTGTTTTCTGATGGTAATGTTATTCCAATAGATTCCGCAAGATCTTTTTCACGTTTAATTGCTTCAAAGATTTCTGCTAAATCCTTCCCCTTATTAGATGCTATTTCACTTAATGATTCAACTCCCATATCAACTGCAACCTTATGAGCATTAATTTCTTTTAGTGGATCAACATATGACCAACCTCGAGGAACCCAGGAAACCTCCTCAAACTTACTAATTTTCTGCATTGGTAATTGTAATTCTCCTGTTGAAATAGCCATTCTCAACCAGTTTTTAAAAACAGGTTTACAGAAATGCTCAATCATGAAGTTCTGAATAGTTTGCCAAACTACCCGTTCCTCCATTACTCCCGCCCTAATTGAACTAAAGTTAACAGACTCTAAATCATTACTGATTGCATTATATGAAACTCCTAATCCTGAAGAAATACTTCTTAATATCGATTTAACAAACGTTGGAAAAGCATTGGTCGGATGGGTTGGAGTAAAAGGCGTGAATTCAACTCCATCAGGTAATTGTTGAAAGGTTCCAGGTTGGAATTCCTGAATTAAATTTCCATCTGCATCTTTGTCGGTTCCTGTATATCCTTGAGCATCTGGTGAAGTAAAGAAACCCATTGAACTTGAACCAATCCGTGAAGCAATTAATTCTGATTCATGGTACTGGTGAAGCATTTCTAATCCCCGTAATGCTGTATTCATCCAAGGGATTCCTCTTGACTGGCCAGGCCTTTCCATTAAGTAAACATGAATTATTTCATCTGCTGGTACTCTCTCTGCTTTTCCTATGTAATTAGATGAACCGTTTTGAGGTGGGCTGGTTAACTGATAGTATGCTAAAGGTTCTCCGAAACTGTTTTGTTCGATGCTCATTCGGATAACTCGGTTATTCTTTAACTCCATATTTCTTTTTATATCAAACCAATCTCCTTCCATTACGAATAAACTAAATGCAAATGGATTATTCCTATCCCTTACCATTCTTATAAAAACCTCACCGTCCCTTGCTAATGTTTCAACTACTATTCTTTGAATATCTCTCCAATTTAATCTTTTATCTGTTGAACAGTGTTTACTTTCCGAACCCCATCGTTTCCATGCAGATTCAATTAAACGAATATCATTAGTATCAAAAGATCCGTCTTCACGTTTAGCCTTAGACTGTAAAATAATCCCGTCTGGGCCGATTACATTAGTCTTAACCATTGATAAAAATTTACGTGCATAAACATCATCATTACAAACTTGCCGAACTCGGTTTCGCATTGTTTGAAGGTTATTCTGTAGTTCCCGATCTGCGGATAAATCTGTACCTCTCCATCCATAAAATAAATTGTCATATTTAGCAGAGGCAAAATTACGTGCTGATACTATTTTAGTTCTAGTCTTATCCTTACTTTTTCTGAAGTAATCTAGAATGCTCATGACATTAACCTTGCGTGGATTGTGTTGCTGGTTCCTAATCCATCTTTCATTCTGGATTCGTTAACCTCTTTCATCCAGCGTGCTTTATAAATACCTTCAAAACTTATTAAGTCCTGAATAGACATTCTTGAAAGGGAACGTCCTGCAATTGAATAACTCATTTGGTCTTGTGATGCTCTTCCTTCAATTACTGCCAATACTGCATCATATATTTTTTTATTTGATGATCTTGGATCTGTAGTTGCTGTTGCTAAGTTTTCAATAACCTCCCATTGCCCAGAATCAATTCTAATTCTTTCTGAATCGGAATCCTTTGTAATATAAGCATCCCAGTAATAAATTCCGACAGTATAGGAAGCCGTTGCTGACTGACTGACTTCGATTAAATAATCTGCTCCTGAAGCTGATGCAGTAACCGTAATTACTGTTGAACCAGAATCTTCTAACCGTGCTTTGTAGGAAAGTGTATATGAGGAATTGGAATAATCAGAATTTAAATCTGTTCGTTTCCATGCTAAATAATCTCCAGCCACGATCGGATGACCATAACTTTCAATGGTAGGTTCTAAAGTACGGTAATTAGTAGAATCAAAAAGATTGCCCATATCCTAAACCCTTTCTAACTGATGAAACCCATCCAGATTTCATTTGTTTGTTGACTTTCTTTTGCAAAGGTTTTGAATCACCAGTCAACTTTTCAGTTAATACTTCTAGGTTAGGATTTAAAGATACTAAACTTGCTAAAGCATATACCCTGCAATCTAAAGCTTCATTTCGTCTTCTAGTTTTTACCCATTCTCTTTTCGGAAATCCTTTGACATATTTAGTCTGAACTTTTTCTGCGGTTAACATTAAGAAGAATTCTTTTTCATAGTCTAAAGGAAAATGACAATATCCACGACTAGGTTCGCCAATCTTTAAACGTGAATAGATTACTTCTTTTGCAGTATCAGTCCCGACAGGATATAAAAGGGTTTTACTTCTAGCAATTTTAGTAGGTTTTCCGGTTATGGGTTTATTTGGGGTACTCATACCTTTACAGGCGTAAATTCTTTTTATCTGCCTCTCATGAGTATAACGGTAGACGGAGTCAGTATGATGTCCACCACTATCAATAAATGCACTTACTACATTTAATTTTACACCACTAACATGAAGATAGGTTTTATTTAATACTTCGTCAACCTTTTTCCATACATCTGACCCGCTAGGATCACCATAAAGCTCACCATAAAACAAAGACCAACTTTCCTCCCCAATACCCCAGCCAACTATTTCGCACGCAATACGGTCATTCTGGCAATCTAATCCAGCAGTTATTAAACAAACTGGTTCGGGTAATGGTTCTATTTCATAACCTCCCCGTCTGGCATAAATATATTCGTATTCCACTCCTTCTCCCGATTCCTCAAAACAATCTCCTAATATTGTATTCGTCCATGTTTTTAGCATGAACTTATCATCCTTAGCTTCTAAAAACTCAGTAACACACTCAGCCCATGACTTCCATCCTGGTGGACTGTATAAACTACTTAAATGAAAACCTGCATTCTTTCCATTAGTATTAGGATTAGTTGCAACCCATCTACCCTTCGAAAGCATTTCTCCTTTATGATATTCTTCAATCTTTTTTTCGCAAGCCTCACATTCATAATATGCGGTTTCAGGTAAATGATCACCTTTATCATCTTTATCCCATCTGATATTAGACCACTTTAAAAACTGTTCCCGATTACAATACGGGCATGGTAGAAAGAAACGTCTCGCATCACTGTTTTCATAATACTCTTTTTCAATTCTACTTAACCCTTTAATGGTCGGAGTGCTTATCATTAAAATCTTTTTCTTGTTGAACGTACTGGTTCTTTTAATTGCCAAAGATACGGGATCACCTTCTCCGTCTGCATCACCAGGATAAGCATCTATTTCATCCATCATTAAATATTTACAAGGCATGGATCTTAAACCTACTGCAGAATTAGCTCCAGTAGTTACTAAAATGCCACCTTTGAATTCTTTAACTAATTGAGTATTACCAGAATCACGGGAACGGGGATCTGCTACTTTTTCCCGTAGTACATCTGATTCAATAATGGAAGGTTGAAGTCTTTGAAGCGACCATCTTTTTGCTAATTCAACTGTCGGATGTACAACTAGAATCGGTGCTGGTGCTTGACCTATTATGTAAGTTATCCAACAATTTCCTGCCTCCGTTCCTCCTAGCTGAGAGGCTTTCATAAAGGTCACTCTCTCTACTGGAGATTTCGGTGAAAGGCAGTTTAATATCTCTTTTAGGTACGGGGTCCTGCTCGTCCTCCAAAGTCCTGGTTCCGCACTCCCCTTGCTTGGTAACATCCGGTGCTGATCTGACCATTCTGATACGCTTAAATCTGGGTCAAGTTGAAGTCCTTCTGAATAACTTTCAGCGAACAACTCGTAAGGATTTATTGCCATCTAAAGTTCTTAAAACTGAAACTATTTCATCGTGTATTAATTCAAAAACACGGTTCTCATTTCCTTCATTTGCAATTACTGGTGCCAACCTTTGAGGGACTGCAAGTAAGGTATCTCTAACTAATCGGGCTTGCTTGAAGGCACTTTCCTTAACTGCTTTTGCATCTACTAAACTACCTTCCATTTGCTCTAATTCTAGTTTAACTTTTTTTGCTTTTAGACTTTCATGGACTGCTTTTACCCGTGCAAAATTCATTGAGTTATTTTCTGTAATACCCTCCGTTACTGCTTTTTCCTGTTCTTTCTTTTGTTTGAATTTGGTTACGTTACGTGCCAGTTCATCCTTCGCTTCAGGCCATGGTATCTTGCCATCCTTTAAAGTAAGATTGCCCTTTGATACATGAATCGAAACATTAGGTGCAGAGAATCCCATACGCCTTGCAAACTCTGCCTGACTGATAAGTTCTGCCATTTAATCTTAATCAACTTATAGGTTCTGTACCTAGGGAAGAAGTGAACCCACAAGAAAAACC
>Ga0080013_1003877_pt1 | contig 15172 bp, 20 predicted proteins | sample ETNvirenome_6_85_FD_69236 | JGI IMG/M metagenome (GOLD analysis project Ga0080013, IMG submission 69236) | Marine viral communities from the Pacific Ocean - ETNP_6_85 (SPADES assembly) (version 2) | ecosystem: Environmental > Aquatic > Marine > Oceanic | place: Pacific Ocean | collected 2013-06-19
CAAGCAATAGTACAGAGTCAACGAACACACATTCGATAAGCGCCACGAACGAGGTTGAGTTCAGCCCTGGCGATTCAATTACGACTAACCCAGTCCACTATTAGGAGAATAGATATGAGCGCACATGTAGAAACTATGATGTACGTCGGGGAAACCCCCTGGCATGGCTTTGGAACCTACGTCGGGGATGAAGACATCCTCTCTGACGAAGCAATCATTCGAGCGGGGCTGGACTGGGAGGTTGGATTAAAGCCACTCTTCAGCCACACAGACGAGCACGGTGTCATTGACATCGACACGCATGAAGCAATCGTTCGGCTTAGCGATGGCAAGCCGCTTGGTATTGCATCACCCAACTACTTCCCAGTTCAAAACCGTGAGTCGTTTGATTTCCTAGACGCATTGGTTGAGGACGGGGAGGTTCGGTATCACACGGCGGGATCGCTGTTCGGCGGCACAAAGGTTTGGCTTCTCGCCAAGGCACACGAGAGCGAGATTATCCCAGGAGATAAGGTTGACCACTATCTGCTTCTCTACACGGGGCACGACGGTAAGACCAAGTTCCGATGCTTCTTCACTAACGTAAGAGTTGTCTGTGCAAACACTGCACGAATCGCCTTGCGTGAAGGACTCAAGTCTGGAATCGGTATCCGTCACACCAAGAATGTGATGCACCGAATTGAAGACGCAAGGGAGGCGCTAGGGATGGCTCGACATTCCTTTGACGCAAACGCAAAGTTCTTCAGGGAGCTTGCCGACACACCCTTCTCTATGAAGCAGTGGATTGAGCTATGCGAGAGGTCTTTCCCAACAGAGGATGAATCTAGCAAGGTCGCTGTAACCCGCGCTGAAAACAACAGGCGAGTGCTTACCAACCTGTACATGGACGGTCGAGGCACTGAGATCCCTGGAGTTCGCGGAACTGCATGGGGTGCGTACAACGCTCTTACTGAATACTCCAGCTACCAGTTCCCTACTCGTGGAAGCAACGGAGACGAGCGTAGGTTTGCCAGTCTGGTTGATGGTCCCTCTGCCAACTTCGTGCGGGTCGGAACCAAGGCCTTGCTGGAAATTGCATCATGAGCAACCGAAGGCGAACGTTCAAGGAAGAGGAAAAGCAAAGCATGGCTATGAGATACGAGAGTGGGGAGGGCCTCGTATCTATAGCCAAGGACTTTGGCATATCAATATCAACCCTCTCTGGAAGGTTGAGGGAGTGGGGTGTTGTGGTTAGGAGGAGCGGTCGCCCCGAGGGGCTCACGCCTCAGAGTGGGGGCTGGGAGTTAATGGGAATGATGCCTGACGGCGACCTTGCTACCAAGCTAGGTGTCAGCAGGCAGGCTGTGAGTCAGAAGCGAACGAGGTACGGGATACCTGTCTTCGTCAACAAGGAGAAGTGATGGAAGAGATGACGCAATCAGAGTGCATGACACTCAGCCGATGCGAAAAGCGGTACACGATGCGATACGTGGAGGGGCTTGTTCCACTGAACACCCACCCAGCGCTAAGCATGGGGGTAGCGGTTCACGAGGGGCTGAGGTCTGCATCTGTAGACGAGGGGATAAAGGCTCTCAGAGAAATGTCTGGCCCTGTCTGGCTACCCTTTGAGAAAGAGAAGCACGAGCTACGAGAGGGGCACGTATCCGCAATGGTAGGAGGCGCTCTTAACATGTGGTCTGACTGGCCTGACATGCAAGAGGTTGTCTTCAGGCTACCGCTGCGAAACCCAAAGACCGGGAGGGCTAGCAGAAAGCATGTTCTGTCCGGTGTTTGGGATGGTGCCTGGACAGACGGAGACGAGGTGATACTCGGTGAGTGGAAAACAGCAGGCATCTTGAATGAAGATTACATACTTAGATTAGACATCGACTTTCAAGTGTCAGCTTATCTAGTTGCAGCTAGCAGGCACTTTGGGAAACCCGTTAGAAAGGTGCGTTACAGGGTAATCAAGAAGCCAACAATCAAGCAGAAGAAAACCGAAACACTGGACGAGTATTTGGAGAGACTTCACCTTGACTACTTGGACCGGCAAGAGCATTATTTCTACGAGACTCTTGTCGCCAGAACTGACGAGCAGCTTAGAGGTTGGGAAGAGCAGGCGTGGGAAATGCACAAACGGGTTCTTGAGCTTAAGGCTGGTCGCGTTCCTTTAATGAATACAAATAGCTGCATAAGCCGGGGAAGATGTCCCTACTTTGACCACTGCATTGGTGCGGTGCCAAAGACAGCTTTCAGAAAACTCGATGACACACACCCAGAACTAAGGAGATAATTGTGGGGATTCTTCCGGATGGGCCCACGGCCCCAAGTAATAAGATGAGTGATTATGTTTGGCTGCTTTACGGAGCACCGGGCGTAGGAAAGACAACACTAGCAAGCCAGTTCCCAAGCCCGTTGTTCCTTGCCACTGAAGCAGGAACCGCTGGCATGGATGCTGCGAAAGTAGACATCGCTACATGGAAGGACTTCGACGTTCTTCTACAGGCAATCCAGACAGAGAAGCATAAGTACAAGACTGTCGTACTCGACACAGTAGACGTAGCTCATGTGCTTTGTTCCTCGTATGTCTGCGACCAGAACGGATGGGTCGATGTTGCAGACGGCGATTGGGGCAGAGGCTGGCGAGCGGTGAGCCGTGAGTTCACAAACTTAATAGCTCAGCTTCGTGCTCTTCCAATGTGCGTGGTGTTTATTAGCCACGAGAAGAGGGATGAGATTAGAGAGAAGGTGGGGAGCAAGGAGGTAGCAACTGGTCGCTACTACGTGAGCAGTGCGCTTCCAGGTAAGGCGAGAGAGATGCTTCATGGGGCTGTTGATTTCATCTTGAGGTGCGAGATCACCCCAGAGAACAACAGAATCCTTCGCACTCAGCCAATAGAGAACGAGAGGGAGAGGATTGAGGCCAAGGCAAGGGGACAGCTTGGCGTCAGGGAGCTTCCAGAAACGATTGATATGTCATTTGATTCTCTGAGCAAGTCGTTCAGAAACAGCTTTAAGTAAGGAAGAAGCTATGGGTATTGAAAAACTATTTAACAGCACACCCGCTGAAGATCCGGGTAACTCAGAAACAAGGCAGAAGCGAGAGATGAGCCGCATACCTGATGGAACTTATCAGGCGGTCGTTGACGACTTCAGCGTGTTCTCAAGCAAGGAGGGCGACTACTACGTTTCGTGGTGGTTCAGCCTCACTAACGGAGCAGCCAAAGGAGAGCAGCTACAGCGGTTCTCTATGGTTGGACCGGCAACAGTTGGGTACATAAAGAAGGACGTTCGCACAGTGACGGGTGAGATCCCTGAATGGGGGGACCTCTTTAACGAGGACACTGGCTACACAGGAAACGTGCGATCAGACGTGCTTGGCAAGCCAGTGGTCATCACTCAGAAAACTGCTCGCAAGGGCAACCGAGAGTTCATCAACGTCTACATCGACAGGCTGGGGGAAACCAGCAAAGAGGTTGTTCAGGATGACGATGAGGACGAGATACCGTTTTAGTCGCCACAACTCCTTTCCAATGACCGGCGTTCAGTCGCCTGTGGCGGCTATAGAAGACATTAACTTGGGCGACGGATAACCGGCTATGCCTGCTGGTGGTGGAGAACGGAGCGCCTTGCAGAAGGCGTTCAAACCAGCATTTAATATCAACGTGGGGAACACAATGACAAGACTAGATCCAATCGACTACACGTCCCTAGCCAAGTGGGCGGGGGCTCTTATCAACAAGAATCCAGAGATGACAGTTATTGACTTTGATAAAGAGTGTAAGCGCCAAGGAGTAAGCACCGGGCGCACTCAATACTACAAGGCGGTAAGGGACTACCGAACCAAGCATGGGCTCGGCAAACTCCCGCGAGGAGGAAAGAACAATCCTCGCCCAGCGAACTACACAGACAGGAAGCCTACGCGCAAAGTGGTGAGGGCTCCTGTGCCAATTACTGAAGACACTGGTCCGTACTATAGGGATGGGCTTAGCTGGCCCCACCAAGCAACGAAAGAGGCTAACGAGCATGTCGTTAAGCTTCTCCTGTGGATGCGTAAGTACAACGTGCGCGTTGTTACGATTGAGGAGGAGAGCCAAGAGGTAACGCTCTCTAACGAACCGTCAGAAAGCAGGCAGCTAGTGCCGTCCCCGCACTTCACCATCAGTGGAGGGTAGGGGCATGCCTGCAAGCGACGACTTAGAGAAATGGCTTAGGGAATTGTCTGTAGTAGCAAGCGCCCTGAACGAGGCGACAGACAGGCTGAATGAGAGAATCCTTTCCATAGAGGAGCGCCTTGGGTCGATGGGAGTGGGCGATACATACTGGCTTGACCAACCCGAGCATCACCTAAGCGTGGGGCCTTGGGTTGATGCGACAACTCCAGGGGTTCGCCGCTCCAGGGAGTCATGGACCGTTGGGTACGCAAAGGTTGGTTCAAAGTGGTGCCTTGCAGCGCAGGAGGTAGAGCTTCAGGAGATGCGCAGTGGGGCAAGCAAGTCCTTCCGCATCGGGAAGCCAATCGCGCTACTCAGCACCCCAAGGACTGTTCGCGTAGAGGCGGTCGATAAAATGGGTGCGCTTATCGCGGGCCTGACAGGGGCGACAAAGGGCCTCCTGTCTTCAATCGGAGGATGAGCAAGCACCGCCATAAGTATGGGCCTTGGAAGATGCACAACCCTACTGATAAGACAGACGAAGAGTTTAGGAAATCTCTTAAGCTACCTCCGTTCTGGCTGCAAAAGTGCGAGTGCGGATACGAGAACTGGATAAGGACATCCAAGAGACCGCTTGCTAGCTTTAGCTTTAACCAAATGTGGAAGGCCAGACGGCTATGAATAAGATGATTCCCTTACTGATTCTGCTTGGCGGGTGCGCTCATGTTCCAGCATCTCAAGCATTGTTCGAGGAGCCCTTTCCTCGCGTAGAGATTCCAGACATAGAGATTCCGGCGAACAACGATGAGTGGTGCGTGAATACGCAGCCCATCGGACCCGGTATCGACCCTGACTGCGTAGGAATGCTGGTGCCTCCCAATGACTTTGAGGCTCTGCTCGATGAGTCAGACCTCCTCACCCAGACAAAGCTTGCTCTCGATGTCTCCTACAAGGGCAGGGAAAGCGATAGAGAGCTAGCTCAGGAGATTCTTGCAGCGCAGGAGTACCAGACGAAGGCCGCTCTTAACGCACAGCCAAAGATGTTCTTCCTGGGTGTGAGCGTTGGAACTGGCGCTGCGATGATTGCAGTAGTTGCTCTTCTTATATCGAGGCCCTGATACAGCAACTCCCCCCCACGGTCAGGTGTGAGGGAGAGTTGTTGCTGTACAAACGCGTTGCGTCAAGCTGGCAAAGGAAGAAGGATGCCAGCGAGCCTCATCGCAACACGGTGGAAAAATAACCTAGACCGTTGCCAAGCGCAACCCCTCCCTGCTACGGTCCCCTTCATACCCCTGCTCCGAGTGGCCCCGGCCTCATAGGGCGAAACAAGAGCAGGGTGCTGTACAGGGAGAAGAAGACTCTTCAATTTTAGGCTCGGTGAATCACGCAGCATCGCTGTGGGTCAAGCAGATATACCCCCGTCTGCTTAGTGACTAACCGAAAAGGTGACGCTGCCTGCATGCGACCAGGGTAGCCAAGCTGAAACTGTCCAGCATGTAAGCGTCCATCCGCTGCTCAGCAGTAGGGGTCGCTGGATGGGGGTGTGTTCTGCCCAATAGGCCGCCCGCCCAGGAGGTTGAGGTACTGGACGGGGGCCATAGGCAAGAGATGCGCTGATTGTGGGGAGACGCATCCCTTGGAGATCAGTGGGGAGCGTACCCACTGCATAATTTCTAATCAAGTGGCTACTTGGCGCTTCTCTTTCCCTGAGACGCCTTGATAGCTCGCCCCTGTCTTGATGCTTTGCTCTTGCCGCTCTTCCCTGTGTAGCACTTGCCCTTGGTGCCGTACTTGTGGCCTCGCTTACCGTTAGACTTGCAGGGCTTGACCGGCATTAGCAGCAGGCCTCGCTAAGAGCAGCTTCCATCGGTCCCTTAGCACTAAGCTTCTTCAGCCTCTTCTTAAGCAGCTTCGTCGGCGGCTTCCCAATAGGCAGAGCCATCGGCATCGGAGGACCGCCCACATTGATAACGATCTTTACTCCAGAATGGTGCGCGTACTCCCGGTCTTTGTGGCCCTCTTCCTTCATGTGCTTCTTCGATTCGTCTGGGCGATGTGATTTCATCAGTACGGACCCTTCGCCCCACCGGGCTTCTTCAGTTTCCTTGCTGTCCTCATCTTGCTCGCGGGCTGCTTTCGACGGCCCTTCTTCGCAGACGGCTTACGCTTAACAGCACACTTCTTTCCTTTGACAGCCATAACTACCTCTCGTTCATCCTAGCAGCGAGCGCATCCAAGTCCGAAGAGCCGTTTGAAATTGCATCCACTTCGTCTTGAATAGCAGACACATCTTTAACCTCTTCAGCATGCCGCTCTTTAGAATCCTTAACTGCATCTTTAATTTCCTTCTTAGAGTTCATAACTCTGCGCGCCTTCTTTGCGTCAGAATTAGCCAACACCAGCGCAACGATTGCAGCAAGGGCACCTGCAATCCCAAGGGCTACCCCCACCAGCTTCGTCCTGAGTTCCTCGTTCTTCACTGCGGCAACGCCAAGTACAACCAAGATAACCACCAAGATAACAGCCATGCTGATAAGAGAGCCGCTCACTTCGTCCCTCCAGAGACTGAAGCCCCTGAGATGAGCTTCTTGATTCGATCTGGAAGAGCTTTGCTAACAGCAAGATATATACCGGGAGACATGGAGCCAGAGATGCAGCCGATGATCGGCCCCCAACTGGTATCAAACCAGTCAGGCCAGAGAGGCATGAGGCCCATGAAGCCGCCGATAACAACACAGAGACAGCGGGTTAGCCAGCGATAAAACTCCTCCTGGCCCTTGGTCAGTTTGCCAATAGGCTGAGAGTGATACTTCGCCAAGATCCTTAACCCAGGCTTAACCACCTGTCCGATGATCGCGTAGGTAGCAAGAGCAATCCCCCCACCACGAACAAGAAGGTCTACATAGTCAGGGGTTGTCACTGCATCTCATTTCGCTGGAGACATGGGCAGGTGATCAAACTTAGCGCTGTCATCGTCGTCACCTGCGGAGTCGTCGTCATCGGCCATAGCAATCACATCCTCGTAGGACATCTTTGCCTGAGGCCCGATGCTGATGCCGATAGCCCCACCAACACTAACCAGGATGGCAACGGCAAGGATGACCCCAATGATGCCGCGCCATACAGGCGGCACAGACTTAAAGAAGTCGAATAACTTACTCATGAACAAGCTCCAAATGAGGGCCGTCGAAGAACTCAGACTTATCGAATGAAAGGTCTGCGTTCCAGTCGCACCCAAGCCGAACCTTGATACCCATCTGTGAGGCTATTCCCTTAGCGAAATGAGCAGCAGCTATGAATCGCTCCCTCTCCCACCGAATGGGATAGGGACTGAAGTCTACAGCTAGGCTGGGCTTATGGTTGTGTCTGGACATCTTGCCGGGAGAGCCGTCGAGCTTGCTTCTACCCTGTCGGTATAGCTCGGCCTGCTCCTCAACGTCTCGATGTCCGCATAGAATGCTGATGTCGATGTGCTTTATCACCTCGTTCATCAACGCCTGAAGGTCTGGATGGCACGTAGCAAGGCGATCCTTACTGCTCTTGCCGAAAGAGGGCATGGCTACCTCGCGGGAATAACAACACGACCCTCTGGGTCATGCTCGTGCGTGGCGATGTTCTGAGACATGCAGTCGATCTTCGCCTCAATGCCTTGCAGCATGAAGAATATCTTGCCAGCCCACAGGGAACCACCAACGACAAGCGATGCGCCAGAGAGAAGGACAGGCCAAGACTGTATGAAGAGTTCCATCACTATTCCATTGGAGCTAACGGGAACCACCCGGCAGAGTCCATCTCTGCGCGGTCATACAAAGCAGCCTGCTCAGTCGATGTCAACAAAGAAGCCATGTCAATAAGACTACCAGCAACCCAGGACCAGACGCTTGGCCCGATAGGAACCGCGCCCTTGCCGTTGCTGGGGTGCTCTATGGGAAGCGAGGCACGCTCTGTGCCGGTAGACGGGTGCGGATACCCCATAGCCTCAGACAGGTCGTCAGCGCGGCTCTCAGCCGCTCCCAGGCTCTCTAGCACTAACCACTTCATCCGTTCATCCTGATGTTGTAGCGGTCGCCCAGATACTGCTCGACCTGCCTGGTCTCGTCGCCGCTCAGGGCGCCATCGAAGATCATCACCTCGGATATGCCGCCGTCCCAGAACGTCGTCTGGTTGGTGCCGCGACCCACCGCAAGGGTGGTCACATATGCATTCAGATCGCCACCAGAAACCACAGACCCAGCCTCACCGTTGATCCTGGTCACTAGATCGCCGTCGCTAAGCGCAACCCAAACAAGATCTGCGCCCTCGTCGCCCGCTGAGTCGGCGGGCGCGATGGCAGGCGCTGGGGCTCCGCTCGGATAAAACCCAGACGTAGGACCCTGGCTGCTGCCGCCCACAACAAGACTAAGGTATGAACCGCCGTTCGATGGAGCGCCCATCACAGCGCGACCATGGGCTGTGCCCCACGTTGGTCCATAAGTAGCTCCCCAAGTCCAGCCACGGCAGACAACGATGATCGTCCACTCGGCCACGTCGCTGAGCATGGCGTAAAGGTTCGACCCTTCGAGTACGTCAGATGAACCGTCAAAGGTTAGTTCAGCCCTTCCACCGAGACCCGCGCTCGATAGCGATGGCTGATCTGCCGCCGTTGCCTGCGCGAAGTCGTTACCCTCCCCGCTCATGTCGGCCCAGCCCGAAACAGTCGAGCCGTTCATGGTGGTGCTTAGATCGGAGCGAACCCAGACAAGCAGTGGGGTCCGCATGTTTCGTGGATCAAACGAAAGCCTTGGGTTGTCACGAAGGACACCGTTGGCGTTAGTGGGCGACTCTACTCTAGGATTGGAGCGTTCAACGCTCATGACGCCCCCTAGTTAGCGATAGCTTGAATGTAGGGCTTGATAAGGAGGTAGTGGTTGGCCGAAGCGGCAGTTGTCTGCTCAATCCGAATAAACGGCTGCTGGAGAATGGGGACCGGGGTTGAGAGCATGTCTAGAATCGTCCTCTCTACACCGGCAAAGCTGAAGGTAGCTGAATACAGCACAGAGACTGTCCCCGTAGCGCCACCAGCACCAGGGGCATCAAGGTCTGTTGAGTCCTCGGAGAAGATCTCAATCGAGTAGTCGGAGGCAGTATCACCATTATTGCTTTGAAGCGTAACGCTCAGACCATGAAACAAGCCAGTGGAAAGCGGCTTAATCGAAAGACCAAGGTCCAGCCCAGCAACTGGGTTGGCGGTCGAGGTAATTGACGTTGGGTTTGCCCCAACAGCGGTGAAGTCGTAGTTGTCCAGGGTTATATTGCGAACCCTGTGATAAATGGGGAGGACGATTGCCATTACGAGTCTCCTTGGCTTACAGCCCCCGCTCGTTAGGGGGCAGTGTTGTTAGTGGCTTTGTTAAAAAGAAGTTATCAAAGTAATTATTATTGGGCCACTGGTTCTGCTGGTCCTGTCCATGTAGGGCTAAGAGCCTTTATTTCCTTAACCGCTCTTGAGTTCTCGTTGTCAACTATGTCCAGAAGACGCTCTTCAAGCTGGTATGCCATGTATTGGATCTGACCATCCCAGTCAATCGTTGTCGGTTTCTGCCCAAAGGCAAATGCCCAGAACCTCTCTGAGCCAGTGGCCGCAAGAGTATCGTCACCCTGGTCCATTGCAAAGCTTTGGTATGTATCAGTAACGATTTTCATGTACTCGTTTATGACTCGGTAGCCAGGAACCCTTTGCATTAAGTACATAAGCCTTGGGTTTCTGGCCCTGTATTCTGTCCTGTATTTCCCAGTCTTTTTTCCGTTCTTATAGATAGGAACGCGAAGCGTCTCCCCGTCCTCTGGGAAACCAACCATTGCCTTAAGAAGGGGAGGGGCGTTCTTAAGAGAGCGAACATTGTTTATCTGCTCCCACTGCTTCCCGTAGTAGGTGCTCTTGCCTCCACCGACAGCCCACTCAAAGAAGGTAAGCACGTCTGGCCTAATCCTAGAGACAAGACCTGTTGGGATTCCGTGCTTTCCACGACTAAGTATTTCAATAGCTGGCTCATGGGGAAGTCCAGAGAGAGCTACTAGCTTGGTAGCTCCAGTCCTAAAGAGAACCCTCCACCGCAGATGCTCTGGAAGGGCGTTGATCTCCTCCTCGGAGAACTGACCCTTGTAAACGCCATTACCAAAGGACGCTATGATCTTTGCCTCCCTCGGCTTCCTGCGAAGCTGGCGAAGCTGGAACCTAACGTTGCCAGCGTCCCATGTGTAGAAGAAGAACACCCGGCGCATGACGCTACGCTCCCAAGGGTTTAGGTCTGAATAGTTTCTCAGCGCCCTGTTAACCGCAGCCCTAGCAGCTTCGGGAGTTTCACCCTTCTTCAAAAGCGCCATAGCCATGCTTACGCGAGCCTGAGCCTCAATAGATTGGTTAAGACCCGACATCATCTTGATGTAGTCAGGGAAGGAGAGCCCACCAATTGCAGCGCCAATTGCAGTGCCAACCCCAGGAGCAATCGCAGACCCAATGACAGCGCCAGTGCCTACGCCAGAAACATGTTGACCGATAGCCGGTATAGCCCTCTTTGGACCAGCCTCAACAGCGCTGCCAATGTCATCCACAAAGCTAGTCCATGCCCTGTTTCTAAAAGGCTTAGCCGTGATGAAGGCTCCACCAAAGCCCCCTATAAAGGCCCCCGCTGGGCCAGCCACAAGCCCCCCAAGAGCCGCCCCCGCTCCAGCACCACCAAGCTGCTTAGCAAGCCTCTCTATAGTGGGAACCTCCTGAAGGCCCTGGACCCCCATCGTCTCCTTGATGAACTCGGAAGAAACGGGGGAGTCATAAACTCCGCGCACCTGCCAGAACTCACGCCACTCTGAAATAGTCATCTCCCTGCCAGCAAACTTAAGCGTTTTGCCTAAATGCTTATCGCTCCACGATCCCCATATCATCATGGCGGCAAACTGAGACTCTGGGTCCAAGGCCCCAAGGCCCATCTCCTGAATGGGCGAGATGACGTTCCCAATCCAGTTGCGACCAAGGTGGGCGGTAGCAGAAATGGTTGCCATCATCTTCATCCAAGACTGGATTCCGTCGAAGACCTGAACAAACTTATGGTCAGCAGACATCCCCAAGAACTTGTCTGGCTTATTCATGTAGCGAAGGTACTCAGCTACAGAGGAGGGCACGTACCACTGCTTTGCGGCAAACCCCTGAACGATGTCAGGAGAGATAAGCTCAGCGCTTACCCCTTTCGCAATGAGGTCATCGACAATCTCATTAAGAGGCACCCCTTCAGCCAACTGTTGTTTGATTAGGGACTCAAAGTTGCGAAGCTGTGGGGGCAGCTTCTTGCCCATCACAACCTGCAACTGTTCTACAGAAGAGAGCCGCTCGTACCCAAGAGACAAGGCCCTTGCGTCAGCGTACTTGCCGTACATGTCGCCAAGCTCGCGGCCCAACGGGAATAGCTCAAGTATGTCCTCAATGAACTTGTTATCGGCAACAAGCTGGGAGGCAGAGTCGTTGTATCGCTCCATGAGAACCATCGGGTCAGTCTCAAAGAACTCAAATATGTCATCCAGTCCAGCGTCTGACTTGATCTCATCAATAAGCTTATTCCACTCAATGCCATTCTTATTAAGCACCTCTTTAAGCTGGTCCCCCGCTAGCTTGGAAGCCTCCACCGCTTCATCGCCAAACTTACCGGTCGAGGCAAGGTGGTAGGCGATTGACTCAGCCACGCTGGTTCTCGCTTGGGCGTTAATCTCATCAATCGTTCCAGCTATCTTCCGCTTCTTGGCGAACCCAGGCTCTCCCCTTCTCGGGAGCATCCCCTTCCCTCTCAGGGCTTCGATCTTCCTTCGCGTCGTGACGCTCGTTACATGGGGAATGTAGCCAGCAATATCTACCCGGTCGAAGAACGCTTCTTCGTCAAAGTCCTTATCAAGGACCCCGTTCTCTTTGAGCTTCTTAAGCCAGTCGTCAAAGAAGGCCTTAATTAAATTAGCCGCTTGGATAACATCCTTGGTCATCCCCTCATCCTCTAGGATGTCAACCCGACGACGCGCCGAATCAAGGGCAGCTTCTTGCTTAGAGGTATCCTTGCCGGAATCCTTTAGGCGAGCGATTGAAGCGGCCAGCCTAACTTTCTCAGCCCTAGCCTTCTTCAGCAGCTTCTCCTTGCCAGCAGTCAGGTCATGAAGATTGGGGTCCTTGACGAGCCTCTTCACGCGATCCATCTCATCCTTGGTCATGTTCAGCATTGCCCTGCTGGTTTCTGCCTCCCTAAATGCCTCCATCGCGCCGTCGTAATTTATTCTGTGCGCTTCGATGTTGTTCAGATACGACTGCTTGGCGCTGTAAATCTCGCGCCTGATGTCTGCCGGTAGCCTGAAGTCATAGTCCATGCTTTCAGCAAACTTAGCGAGGCGGTCAAGGCTTCCCTCAATGTCAGAAAGCTGGTCAGTCACAGCCTTTACGGTGGGCTCAACCCCTCCCAGAACTCTGTTGGTTGCCTTCTCTTGAGCGCGAAGCTCCTTAACGGCCCTGCCAAGCCCTGTTACTTGGTCCTCTTGGCCTACAACGATCTGATCTTTGATTGGCTGAGCCTGCTCACGAAGGGTAGCAAGCTTTCTTTTCTGATTAGCAAGCTGCCTCTTTAAGCCCTTCGTTGCCTTCTCATCAATCTCTATCTCAAGGTCGCTTATCCTTTTCTCTACAGCGATGATGCGTTCTGGAAGAGCCATAGTCGCTCGCTGAACAAGCCCCTTAGTGACACCCTTCTGAAGCACGTCAAGCGGGTCAGCGCCCCTACCGAACTGACTCAACACTAGGTCGATAGCCTGCTCAAGCTGAGCCCTTCCCTCGCCGGGAGCCACGGTTCGCTCTCCACGAAGGATACCCCTCGTAAGCATGTATGCCGCTCTACGTGCGTTCGACCTAGCCTCTACCCTAGAAGAGTCTATTGTCTGAAGAATCTCCCCTGTCTGGTCTTCGTACTTGGACTTTAGAGCCTCAAGAAGGTGCCTCTCGCGGCTTCCAGCCTTGACGGCAAGCTCTTCCCCCGCCTTAAGCGCCTTGACGGCCTCTAGTTGCTTTGCTGCCGTTGAGAACTTCTTATCCTTGGAAGCCCTTCTGATTATGCTGAGAGCCTTCCTTACATTCTCCCTGGCTATGTCTAGGTTGCCAGCCCTCTTTCTTGAGACTACGCCTTCTGTTGGGGCAGGAGCGGTCCTTCCGGCTTCTTCTGCCGCAGTTACCCGCCCACGCGCTGTCTCAAGAGCGGCCTCGGCGGCTTTCACCTCCTCGCTAACAACGCCCTTTGATGGCGCTGCCCCCCCGGTCAGAGCCTCCGTTCCCTCCAGAGCCTTTAGCTCTTTATATTTAGCCTCGATCTTACTGAAGGGTGGTGGGCCTTCTGGGTCCCACATAGTCTTGCCTTGAGCGCGCTTCTGAAGAAGGATGAAGAGGTCCTTTATGAGTTTCTGGGCCTCAGTGGTGGTTGGGGCCTTGTCCCAGCGGGCCCTCCGCAGGTGCATATCAAGCTTATCGGAATCCTTCCGCGTATGTCTCGACGGTTCCCGAAGTTGGACATACTTGCCTGAAGTATCCTCATACGCCCGCTTGAAGCCTCCGCGCTCGATAGACTGGTCAATTTGGCGAAAGGTCGTCTCTGGCGTAAAGTTTTGGAGGGCAACCTTTCCACCAGACACATGGGCAAAAAGAAAGCCTAAGGCCTCGTGGATCATGGCCCAGTCGCCAACCTGACCCCAATGTGCCTTGGAGGTTCGGTTGCCCGAATGAACGTACGGCGCTAACTCCTCATCGAAGTACTTGGCTGGCGCTGAGCCTGCCTCATCGAGGCTCGCTGTAGCAGCCTGACTGTCCCTCACTGCCTTGCTCAACGCAGCCTCGGCGTCAAGCACCCCTTGCTTCGCCGTGTCTAGCGCCTCTGTTGGGGCAGAGGGTCGCACATAAATAGCAGCCCCTTTATCAACAAGGCCTGCTCGCTTGTTCCAAGACTCTGGCCCTTCGTCCAGATAGCTCTTGAGCTTCGCTATTGCTTTAAGGGAATCGTCAAACCTGAACTCTCCAAGAGCAATAGCGGCATCGCTGGCAAGCCTATGCACCTCGTTGTACGTGGGCAGCTTCCTATGCTCGTCTGCATACTTCTTCCCAAGTTTCCGTATCTCTGCTTCGCCGCTCTTGGGCGACATCGCCGCTACTCGTTCATGCCGAGCCCTAGATTCAGCCGAGAGGCCCTCATTTAAAAGTTCTCTTTTCGAGAAGGCTATATGCCCTGAGATTTGCTCAAGGAGTTCCTTCTCAAACCCGTACGGGTGCGTCATTGCCTTGTATAGCTTGTCAACCTTCTCCGAGACATATTCAAACCCCCAGTTGGAAATCCTCGGTTGAGACATTCTGTTGATCAGATCCCCAGTGTGCTCAGCAGCCCAATCGTAGAGGTTAGAGCGAATATCGGCCCGCTGAAGGTTGTTCATGGCCGACTCTGGCAAACCTCGTTGCTGCCTAGCTAGCTCCCGAAAAGCTTCTTTTTGGTCCCACTCAACATCCTCATCAGCAATCTCCCTCATCTGCCTAGCTGCCTTGTTAAGGCGCTTGCCTGCATCCTTCGTCGCGCCCTTGCCGCGATTGATTGCCTTGTTGGCGATGTCGAGAAGAAGGTCTTCGTAGTCCATAAGGACTTCGACAGGCACATCATCTCCCCTGTCTATCGCAGCCTTGACCTGACCCCGGTGTATCTCCAGAGCCTCCTCCATCGTCTGCCCTGGCTTTGCCCCCACATCGACGCGCTTAATCTGCCAGCTTTCCTTGGCCGCAACCTTGGGCTGCTCCTTGCCAGCAATGTACCTATCGAAGACTTGCCTAATCTCTGGAGACACCTCAACGTCGTTGCCAGTTACAACCTTGTAGATTTCGGTAAGCCATTCCTTCATCTTCTCAAAGAGCTTAAGAACATCGTCAGAAGCCCCTCTTGGCGGGTCGCCCATGAGGTAGCGCTCAAAGCCACGAGCGAAAATCTCCTCGCCCTCTCTGGTGAAGTTGC
>Ga0080013_1003878_pt1 | contig 15171 bp, 27 predicted proteins | sample ETNvirenome_6_85_FD_69236 | JGI IMG/M metagenome (GOLD analysis project Ga0080013, IMG submission 69236) | Marine viral communities from the Pacific Ocean - ETNP_6_85 (SPADES assembly) (version 2) | ecosystem: Environmental > Aquatic > Marine > Oceanic | place: Pacific Ocean | collected 2013-06-19
AAGTGGCTATAATGGATTGTCCAATGTAGTAAGGTATGTGGGGGATTAAGCTGTTTCCGAGTGATTTAAGTCGGTCCACCCTATTGGGTATCCCATGAGCCACTCTACCCACATCGGGTTCAACTGACCAGTTTCCTTGTAGGATTTCCCCTCCCGATACTGAACGGCATCCCCAAGCGTGTTCGTCAGGGGATTGCGTTTTGTCTTTGCCATTGTTTCTGGAAGCCGTGGCGGAAAATATTCCCTTTTTGTCGGTGTCGGCCATAGCTTTACTGCCGCTGGAAGCATTATCTGAAAACCCTTCTTCTTGATGTCCTTGGCGTATCTCCCGTCGTCGTTCACGTCCTGCTTGTACATGCCCTTTGAGGGTGTCGGCCACATGGCCACTTTGTCCTCTAACATTCCTCTTTTCTTGTTTCTCTTGCGAATGGTTTCTATATTCTCGTTCATCGCCGCTGATGCTCTCGGAGTCGGCCATAGCCTCGGCTCTTTCACTTGATCGTGCAGCCTTATTTGCATCGGCTGACCGCTCGGCCTTTTCAGATGCCCCTCGTCCAGGGCTTTCCGTATTCCCGGAAGGTTCGATCCCCCCGTTAGATTGTCGGGCGTTCGCCACATCTGTGTTGTCGGTTTCCCGTATTGGATCTGCTCCGACAGATTTCCTGGCGGAACCGTTTTCCTTCCAATGCTTTCCCGGTACTTCCTTCTCTTTTCCATTGACTTTTTTGAGCGTGTGCTGATGTTCGTTGCACTCGGAGTGAGCCACAATCCAGATTCTCTCTCTTTGGTGGTTGGCACCGACGCTCGAAGCTGAAACACTAAACGTCCTTGTTCGGTAGCCTTCACTCTCCAGGTCCTTGAGTACGGAGTCCAGACCGAGTTTAATGTGTCCAGCAACATTCTCTCCAATGACCCAAGTCGGCCTTGATTCCTGGACAACTCTAAACATTTCCGGCCAGAGGTGTCTTGGATCTTCAACACCCTTTTGCCTTCCAGCAACGCTGAACGGCTGGCAGGGATAGCCTCCCGTGATAATGTCAACTGCTCCAAAGTCCGTTCCTTTCAACTCCCTTATGTCCCCGTGTATGGGTATTCCAGGAAAATTCTTCTGAAGAACTTTCGTGCAATACGCATCCGTTTCGCAGAACCCTATCGTCCTGAATCCTCCCGTCCTCTCCAGTCCGAGGGAGAAACCCCCGATGCCGGAGAACAGGTCAAGATGATTGAGTTTCACTATTCCTGTTCAACACCCTCCAGATGCTCGCCACTTCCCTTTCCTTGACCACGCCCCGTCCGCTCTCACTGTTAGTCGGAGCTTCCGGTTCATCCAGTCCCAGGATGTGGGTTGCGAAATGATTCTTGAAATTGTTGTATTTTGTCGTTCTCGGGTTCGCCCTTTTCTTATCTGGGATCACTTTCGGCTTGAACATTGGTGTCCTCAAGTTCCTTGCAACGGGATTAGACTTCCTCATCTAGGCTCCGCAGCTCGGACAGTCATCCGGGCATTTGCAGTCCTCTTTTGATTCCGCTCCGCACACCGTGCACTTTTCTTCCTTTTCCATTTCCTTCTCCTTGATAAAACTCTCAAATGAGTTCGTTTTGAATCCCAACAGCATATTCATCATATTATTCATTAAAACCTCTCTACACGCAAATTTGAGCCAAATAAAGCTATAATATGGGTGGGGGCAGTTATTGTGTGAGTTGGGTTACAATCACAACAAAGTCGATGGGGTTCCCCCTGGAACAAACCAAGAACAAAACATAAACAAAAATAGAACATTAATTTTTATTTTAAGATCTTAATTTATTTATTTCACTTGATTTGAAGTATTTCAAAGTATTTTGGCTTGAATGCTTGATAGTTCATTAAATTTATTGGAATTAAGCCAATTTCAGAACAATTAGATCACATCTTAATATTATTTAAAAACATAGGAAACAAGCCATTTTATTTGGGCCGGACTCATCACCCCCCCAGGAAGCTGCGGAGGTCCAGGTCAAGATCTTTCCTCCATTCTTCCAACAAACAAGCAAAAAGAACAAGAAAACAGTCTTTTTTTCTTTTTTTTTACTGTTTTTAGTCAATTTTAATGAAATATAACCATATTGTGTTAGATATTTTATTAAAATAGACAGTAAACACACAAAAAATTAGCCGGCGACAGTCTGAAATACTTTGTTTTAAAGGAATTATTGTCTTTATTCATAACATAAATTGTTATAAACATTGGCTATGTTTAAGACATATTTAAAATTGTTAGGTTACATTGTATGTGCTGTACTGACTATTGTATTCTTTTACTATTTCATTTGGATTAGTTGTCTATTGATTGATAGTTGTTACTGCCAAAATTTTAATTGTATTTAATAATGTTAGATAAATTTCAAGAGCAATATCTTTTTGCTAGTGTTGAAGAATTAGAATCAGCTTTAGAATGTATTGATTATGAAATATTTTATGACGAAAATTTACCCAAAGTAATTGAACATATAAAGAAAGCTATTGCTGATATCAAAAGCATTAACCCCAAATTATTTAGTTATCCAAAACAAGCCAAATATATTAGTGGCAAGTTTGATTCTACAATTTGCGAAGAAGAATGAATTTATTTAACGAGATCAAACCTTCGAACAAGCATAACTATTATTTAAGTAATGTTCAATTACAGTTGAATGACAGTAATGTTGAAGGTTTGATTTACGCCTTGAACAATTTATGCAAGTATTCATATAAAAGACTTAAACAAATTAATTGCAACAACCCCAAAAATTTAGAAAAAAGAATATTCAACATAGTTAATTCAATAGTTGGATCACATATAAATGATTTAAAAGAATTAATAGTATTAGACAATGACAACCAATTTATAGACTTTGATGATAGTATTTACTGTGAGGATATTGAAGAATATGTACATCAAGATAACGATCATTATTATTGCGAGGATTGCGATAAAACTTATTTTAACAGTGATAATTTCATAACAGTTGATGAAAGATATGTTTGTCGAGAATGCAAGTCAAATTACAATCGTTGTGATAATTGTGATACTTGGCTTGTTGATGATGATACTTTCAATACTGACAGACACACTTATTGCGAGACTTGCTTTTCTGATAATACTTATAGTTGCGAGGAGTGTGACGCAACATTTGATAATAATGATTCTTGTAATTGTGAAGAAGAAAACCAAATTATTTACAGTTATCACAGAAAAAAAGTTGATCTATTAAACTTGAAAATTGATTATGAAGAAAATCCGATCACTTATGGGATTGAAATTGAAACAGACATAAGAAAACATGACAAAAATTTATCAGCAACAGCAATTGGCCAAAAAGTATTGGATTTATTCAATGACAATGAAATAATATTAATGGAGGATGGTTCCATTGCCGGCTTCGAGATTGTTTCAACAAATGCGAGTTTTAACTATCATAAACAATATTTTTGGGATAGGTTTTTTGATAGCAATATTAGAGAATATTTAAAAAGTTATCATTCTTCAAATTGTGGTATTCACATACATTGTTCTAAAAAGCATTTTACAGAACAAGAGCAAGCGAAAATAGTTTGTTTTGTGAATAGTGAATACAATAATAATTTCATTGTTCAAATTGCCTCAAGATCAACAGTTTATTCTTCTTCCTATAAAAAAGATAAAACATTGGATAATTATTATTCTTCTAATAGGTTTGAGCCAATTAACTTGACTAATCCAAATACAGTTGAATACAGAATATTTAAAGGCAATTTAAAGGAAAACAGTTTTTTTAGATATTTAGAGTTTGTTGATAGTCTTAACTTATACATCAAGTCATTATCAGATAAAAAAAATAATGTTCAATATTATGTCACTTCTTTAAAATATGAAAATTACTTGAATTTTTTGTATTCTAATTTTGAAAAAAAACACTATAGCAATCTATTTTCTTGGCTAAAAATTAAAGGTTATGAAGAATATCATAATAAGATTATATTCATTAACAACAATAAATTTTCATTCAGAAGAAGGTTCAAGTCATTATGTGCTTAATCATTAAGGCAACAAACCCAAAAACAGTAAGTCAAAGTGATTTAAAAGAGTCTTACACCACCAATAGCGATGGTTTTGGAATTATGTTTGTTGATAATAACAAGATTGTTTCAGATAAGATCAAGCCAAATAATTTTGATCAAGTGAAACAGTTATTCAATAAGTATAAGAATATTAACAAGCCAATAGGCATTCATTTTAGATTCTGTACAAATGGATTAACAAACATTGAAAATGCACATCCATTCAAGATAACAAAAAATATCTATTTAATGCATAATGGGCCAAAGCTGCCAATACCAATAATTGACAATAATATGTCTGATACTCATCAATTCATTAAATATTATTTAAAGCCAATTTTATTGAATAAGCCGGCTCTGATTTATGATAGTAAATTTCAAGAAAACTTGGAAGAATTTATAGGCAATGATAAAATATTATTTTTAGATAGTGAACAGAATAAATTTGTTATCATTAACGAGCAGGAAGGCAATTACAAGAATGATAATTGGTATTCGAATACTTATTGGAAGAAAACAAATTTAATTAATTATCATAATTATTTTTCACATAATGATTATGGCAATTATAAAAACAGTTATTTGAATGAAGAAGAAGAAGAATTTGAATTTAATCAAGATCAACAATTTGATAAAATTAAGTCAATTAATTCTGTTCAAGACATTGTTGATAATAAACTTGATATTGATGATCTTGAAATATTAGTAAGAGATAAAATCGAGAACAATCAAGAAGAAGAATTAGCTCAATTTATCCACGACCTAATTTATCAAAGTTAAATTTTTTTCACATAAAACTATTAATCCGATCATTTTTTTGATATTCATTTTTTTTGTTGTAAAAAAACAACCCTAAAGATCTTTACTTCTCCAGGAATACCGGTAAAAACTCATAAGCTCCAGGAAGTTTTGAAATGCCATTTTCAATTTTCAAATCCAAAATGATTTTTTTAAAATCTCATAGGCTTCGCAAATTTTTGAAATGCCATTTTTGATTTTGGAATTGGAAATTGTTTTTAGTGAATTGTCGGTGCTTCTATCATTGGGACATGCATTAAGTGTTCCTGGCGTGTGTTGGCGTGCCATTGGCTGATGAACTTGCTGGCATCTTCTGCCGAGGAAAAGGAAATGGTTATTCCCAGGTTCGTTTCGTCAATAAAAAAAAGCGAAGTTGTGGCGGAAGATCCAAGGTCCCATTCCATTTTTTTGGAAGTCTGATCTCCGGGCATAAAAATCCTATTGTAAAGTCGAATTATACCTTATGTTCCCGTTTTGTTCAACCATTAATGTTGTATTTATGCAACAAACTTATGTAAAAGCTAGGCATAAGCCCTTTTTTTCCTCTTTTGGTCAAGAAAATCAAGAATGGAACCCAATCCATCGCTTAATTTTGACATCAAGGCACTCTTTTGACGAGTTCCGGAACCATTGGTCGGCCTTTCCTGTATTACCACTAGGTCAACAACCTCACGGCAATTCTTGGGTATCTCATTGAGGAGAATGGAGTACCATTTGTATCCATCCCTGATGGGCACATTGTTTTGATTGTAGCCTCCTGATGATTGCTTTTCCCCATAGTGCATGATAAGTTTTTGATGGGAAAACGAGGAGTAGTAAGCCCACCGCAGCTTCAGACCGGCATAGTAATATGCTGCATTAAGCTGTGGAATGGGATGCAATAAACCCCTTGCAAAAAATTCAGCAAAATAATCCTTCTCCCGGAAGGCAAACACATAGTCGTGGCCGCCCTTCCTATGGTAGTTGATCTCAACTTCCCCTAGTCTATTAGGATATTCTTTTCTTATTTGCTTGATAAGGTCCTTGACAGAACCCATTTTCTTCTTTTTCTTGTCTTTTTTCTTCAAAATAACTCCTTATTACCATCTAGCGTGTTCTTCCTTGGTAATCAACCCCTCACGCAACATAATATCTACCATGTCATCGCTGATAGTTGGTATCCTTTGTCCTTTTTTGACAAAATTAACATACCCCTTGATCCTGGCTAGCGGATCAAAATTGACGACCTTATCAACAACGCTGATTTCATCAAAGATCCTTTTTGCTAGGAAACGCTCACAAGCCTTAAAAAATTTACCCTTCTCATTGGTATTCTGCTCCTTGTACAGCTCCCACTTCTTTTTTAAATCAGCCTTTTCCTCTTTGCCGAGTTTCTTCCATTGTTTGAAAGTATCGCTTTTAATGGAGCGACCATCATTGGTCCAAAACTTCTCAAACTCCTCCGAGTATAATATTTTATTATTAATAAGTGTAGGTGTAGGTGTAAGTGTAAGTGGCGGCTTTTTGCCGACCCCTTTGCCGTCAGTTTGCTGGATCAAATTAGTAGCTTCTGCTCCCTTTTTTCCTGCAATACTGCGAATTTCGTGTAAATTTGTTACTCTTTCCCACTCATCTTGCTGTGCCTTTTGTACATAACAATTTTCATCATTTAATACAAAAAATTTTTTTAAAATCTTGTCAACCACCCTTTTTGACTTGCCGTTTCCGGACTTGCAGATCTCATAAATCTCTGATTTATCGTTGCAGAGCATGGCTTTATTCTCCCAGGCAAAGCATAATAATCTCCAATAGACACCCAACTCCTCGTTGTTAAGATTAACCGTATTGGCAATAAAGTCATTAACCCTAACCGGCATGGAAAAAATTTTATCTGTCATTTTTTACCATTTCCTGGAGTTCTTTTTCCATATTAGGCCATAAATACCCACATTCCTTGCAGATACTTAACCACCTTTCGTAAATAATCCTCTGATTTTCTGTTAATTGTGTGTAAAAAAACCGAGTAGGCTTGAATTTAAGGACTCTAGCTTGTTCCATTGAAGAAATCCTTTAGTTTAACCTGGTTTTTTGTATTGGCTATAATCTCATGGATTTCTCTTTTCTTCGGCATATTGTGGCCCTTGCACCACCGGTAAATCGTCATAGTGGTGGGATTAGAGGAAAGATTTAGCTCGTTTTTCAGCTTTTCGTAGGTGTATTTCCTTTGTAATCTATAGTTTTCCAACTGCATAACATTTTTTGATATATATGTATTGTGAAACCAAGTCAATTTCTATATAACAAAAACTGATAAAAAAAGGAAAAAATATTATGAGCAAATCAGGACGAGCTTTCTACGATCAGCAAGTCAAGAATGAGGAAACATATATGAGTAGTCCTCAAGGAATGATGGATCAGTTGGAAGAAAAATTTACGAATATTTTTAAAATCAAGCAAGCCAAGTTACAGCAGCTTGCCAAAAGACTGGAAAAGCATAAAAAATCCAGAGTATCATGGGAAGGCGAAACCCATATCATAAGTGAGGGGGAAACATGGACCAAGAAATGAAGTTGGATCTCACTCCCTTTGAAAAGTTTGACTTGCTTCCCTTGTCATTTTCAAAAGCCAGCAAGTTTTTAAATGATCCTCCTGGATGGTACATTTCCTACATTGAAAAAATTAAATTAGGAAGTGCTCCCATGACGAGGGGAACATGTGCAGAGCACGGTGTGTTCCGCATGTTTGAAGGCCTAGACAGGCTGAAAGCCATAAAAGAATCCATTGAATTATTTGACGAGGGAGTAAAGGACCTTGTTGATGATCCTAAAGTGGAAGTGGAAAGGGAAAAAATTCCTCACTTTATTCAAGGGTTTTACAATGCAATTAAAGAATATGAAATGGTGGACTACCAGGAAGAACAGAACTTCAAAGTTTGTGGTATTCCCATCATTGGCTATACCGATTTTGGATTGAAGGGCAAGGACATGGAGTTTAAGCTGGACTTAAAGAGTTCCGGCAGGATGCCTAAAAAACTATCCCATTCCATTGAGCTGCAACAATCCTTGTATGCGTTTGCAACCAATCAGATTACAAAAGTTTTGTACTGTGTTGTTAACAGAGATAAAAAAAGTGAAACCAAATGGTTTGACATTACGCAGCAAGACGCATCCAAAAAATTATTCGTAGATATAATTGTATCTATGCACCGCTTCTTATCTCGTTGTGAAAGCAAAGATGATATAAGAAAAGAGATCGTACCCAATCTCGATTATTGGCTTTGGGATTACGATCCTCGTTTAACCAAAATCCGAAAAAAAATATGGGGGTATTAATATGGTTACAATGAAAGAGGCTTTGGCCAATGTGGATCGCAACAAGTGCAATTCATTTCAACAAGAATTTTATGATGACAAGATGGACAAGGACTGGAATGTTAGTCCCAAGCAAATGACCGCCATCATCAATAAAATGCCTAAACTCGATGGCCAGGAAGCTGTGGCTCCTGCTGTTGAGGAAAAAGTTCCTGACAATGCTACGGAGTTTAACCATGGCAACAACATTTCAGGACTTCGAAGATATATGGACTTGGTGAATACCGGGTTTGGAGAGATAGACAATTATGAACATCTTTCCGCACTTGACCAGGAAAATAAAAGAGCCATCTGCGTAGGAGCTGCCATTCAGCAAATGCGAGAGGATTATTTTAACAGAAGAAATGGTGGCTAGGCGTGAAAAAATATCGAACAAAGGGTTCTCGAGTTGAGAGGGAATTCAAGAAAATGTTTGATAGCTGGGGTTTTAATTGTTTTAAAACCCCCTTAAGTGGTGCAACAGGGATTCCCGGTCTAACCGGGGATCTCGTTGTAAGAGATCCTAAAACCTATGAAACTCTCCTTAAAGTCGAAGTCAAGGCAAGAAAAAATCCACCCAAGGTCATTATGAGCTGGCTCAAGAATAATGAGTTGCTGATTATAAAGGGCGACTACATTAAGACGGAAGAAGCTGTAGCGATTATGCCCATGAGCACATTAAAATTTTTTATGAATAAATTTTTAGAGGAAGAAGAATGAGAAAGGGCACACCAAAGGAAAAACCAACCCATAAGGGAAAAAAGTTAAACCATATCAAGTGCATGAATTATGATGTATGCAATACCATCGTTCGCAGCGAGGGACCACATCACCGGCTTTGTGATATTTGCCGGAAAAAAGGTGGTCAAACCGCTCATCATATTGGTTGGTGATGTATGAATTTTATTACTGTTCTCTGTGCAACTCTGTCCCTGATGTGTTCGGGTGTTTTTAATTGGGACTTTGACTATGATAATCGCAAAGAGTTTATCCAGGGAATTAAGGATTGCATGATTGCCTATAATAGCATCCTACCAGAATTTGAACGCATACCCATAGAATTGGTATTGGTCCAAGCCCTGCATGAATCCGGATCTCAAGGAAATTCCAGGTTTGCCAAGGAAGGTAAAAACTTCTTCGGCATCAAGGCAATACACGGGGAAGATCATATTGTTTCCCTTGCCAATGCAAGCGTTAAGGTCAGACGCTTCACAAGAGGGTGCGATAGTGTTATAGTTTACACCGATTTATTAAATGAAAGTTATCATTATGAGGATTTTCGGGAGGAACGATTACACCAATACTTTGTGGATGAAATTAATATTGAAAAACTTATTGAAACTCTCTCCGTGTATGCAGAGGATGAAAAATATATTGAGAAACTCAAAAATATGGCATATAGCCTGCGAAAAGAAGGAGTAATTGTCAATGAACATTAAAAATTACCGGCCAATAAAGGAAGTGCTCGAGGAAAAGGTCGAGGCAGCTCTCTTGGAATTGGATAACATTGAAAATGTCGTACAAGCTCGGGTGAACAAGGAAATTGTAAAGGAGTACAAATCACGCAAACTTTCTGAATTGGAACTCAAGGAAGAACAGCGAGGCATTACTCAATCGAGCAAGCAGACACGCAACGCCAGGGCTTCCAAAAATTGGGAAGAATATCTTGTGGATCTAGAAAAGATTATGATCGAGGATGCTACCCACTTGGTGAAAAGGGAAAATGCCCTTACATGTATCTCTGCCTGGCAGACGGCTACCAAGGAAGAAAAGATAAAAGTATGATGTGGTTTGAAATTATTCAGATTGTCTTATTGGTAATAATTATATTCCTGTTATGGGGGATTGGAGAGAAGATATATAAATGACAAAACCTATATTACAGATTGAAGAACTAGCGGAAGGTGGGGAAAACCCAAAGACTAAAGTGCAAGAGAAACCTGCGTGGGGAATAAAATTCTTTGACGGAGAGGAGAAGATGATGTTCAAATATAAGATGATAGAGTATCTCTCAATGGCATACAGAAAATCTGTCGGTCATTTTGAAAAAAGAACTGTTGTTACAACAAGTGGAAATTCCATTGTTGTTTGGTTGATCGTTTTTCAAGATGGTCGAAGTGGTGATCTTCTGCCGTCAAAAGATTTTTGCACCAAACTATCTGATGGACATATGCAAAGAAACCAGGAAGATGTAAAACAATTCCAAGCTCCAGAATCCCCTATCTTTACGGAATCCATTACCTCTCCAGAGGATAGAATAAAGGTAGATCAATTCAGGGATCAAGTGAAGGAAGAAGAATACAAAGAAGTAAGAAGAAAGGCTGCTGAACCGCACCCTAATGCAACAGGGTATACAGATAAACATTAATGGCTCATAAATTATTTGTATATGGGACCTTGAAAAAGGGTCATCGCTTGAATTTCCTTTTGCAAAAGGGAAAGTTCATGGGGAAATATGAAACAGTTGATTCCGACTTTCGCATGGAAAATTATTTTGATGCCTTTCCGGTTGTATACCGAGATCCCGAGGGAAAAAAGATAAAAGGCGAGCTATATGAAATACCCACGGCAGTTTATGAGCAAGTTCTGGCCATGGAAAAAGGTGCCGGCTATGACATTATCATGATTCAAATACAAGAGATGGATGATAAATCAACCGAGCAAGCCATTATGTTTATCTATCCCTCGACACAATCCATTTCTCCTGGGAAACAACCTCTCGTCAAGGACGAAGGCTGCACAATGGAATGGGTGAGGGTGTCTTGATAACCTTGGATGTCAAGGACAGCACCATTAAGTATTGCCATAAAATTTTAGAGAAGGTTAACCTAGGAACCAGGGGAAACCACACCGATGGAACTCCACAACAGCAGCTCACCGGATTGGTTGGGGAAATATCCCTTCTTAAGTATCTGGAAAAGCCCATGCCTGTTTTCAAGGAATCCTATGTAGGATATGATGTAGTTTTGAATGATTCTAAACTTGACATCAAGACCATGGGACGCACCGTTCCTATGCAATCTCATTTTGTTCACAATCTCCTGGCTTTGCAGAAAAACAACAAAAGTGATGGATATATCTTTTGCAGCTTCAATATGAGGGACAGCCAGTTGGATGTTTGCGGTTATATATTCAAGGATGATTTTTTTAAGAAATCTACCTTGTTTAAAAAAGGACAGATGAGAACTAGGGATAATGGAACAAAATTTAAAATTTTTTCAGATCTTTATGAGATAAAGAATGAGGACATTAAGGAAGTTAGTTCCAGAAAACAAATTTTGGGCATAAAAAAAAGGGGATTGGATCGGTGAGAACGAGGGACCTATACGGCCCCCGTTTAATTTTATTTAATCTCTATTGTTCTGGCTTTTTTACTGTCAGGAACAATATGCTCCAAAGAAATCTTGAGAAGCCCGTCTTTCAACTCGGCATCCTTGACTTCAATGTCATCCGCAATCGTGAAAGATTTGGAGAAATATTTTTTAGATATTCCCTGATGAATTAAATCATCACTGTCTTTCTTTTCCTCCTTCACGGATTTAATGGTAAGCTGTCCATTAGAAAACTTCACCTCAATATTTTTCTTGTTATAGCCAGCAAGGGCCATCTCAATATTGTAGGTGTAGTCCCCCGTCTTGCAAATATTGTAATGGGGGTAGGTGGACATTGACCAGTCATCCTCAAACATTTTCTCGAAATGATTGAAGGCTGCATCGAAACCGATGGATCGAGGTCGCAGTTGGTTAAATATAGAAATTGCTTTATTCATTGTAACTCCTTTCAAAGCAAGTTCATTATCGGCACCCTTCATGGCATACCAATAAAGCTGAAATGGGTAGGGTCAAAAATTGCCCGCAAGATCCCATAGACATCTAAATAATGGCGGAAAACCTTGTGGATAACCGCCAGACATAATGGGAACAAAACTACCCTTAAAATCAAAAAAAGCCTTTTTTTAATTTATTTTATAATGGCCTATATAACAACACCTCCTAATTTTTGAGAGGGTTCCGTTGAGATCGTCAAATTTGAAAAAGTCGTATGTTATAATAGAGGTGGAAAGGAGAAATCATGGCTTTTTTTAAAAATAAAATAATTAGTGATAAAGTGTTTGAATTAAATATTGTCAATGGAACTAGATTTGTTGATCTATTGGTTAAAGATAAAACTGAACATACCGATCCAGATGAACAATTAGAACATGAAATATTTAAAGTAGTTTGGCCATTATTAGTTAAAAAGTATGGTCTTACTACCATAGAAACACGAAGATTAGATTAGGCATAAAAAAAAGGGGAGTAGATTTTACTCCACTCCCCTTATCTATTTCTTATCAATGTTTTCTTGTAAAATTTTTAGAAACCATGAGTTATCTTTTATAACTGTTAATAATCCGTTTGTTATTGAGTTCACTACTATCTCCTCATTTGAATCTTTAGACAAAATATTCCCCTCTTGTGTCAAGCTCATTTCGTAAGCTACTGCATGTATAACTTCATGGAGTAGTGTGTTCGCAAAATCTTGCGGTGTTAAGTCCTGTTGTATTTCAATCTTGTTTGCTCGTTGATGGTATTCACCGTAACTATCCGTCTGCTTGGCAAAGTCTGATCGAATAAACTCAATAGTAATATCTTTATATCCAACCTTGATTTTTGTTGGACATTTAATCATGTTTTCTTTTTCTTCTTTTTCTTCTTGTAGGGGCCGTAATCCTTTGTCCATTTTTTAGCGATCTTTGGATGGTTGGCCCACATATATTTTTCCTGTGCTTTAGATGTGAATGACATTATAAATTATGCCGCTCCCCCTGATGTCATTTTATAAATGACGAATAAAACAACCAGAGTAACAATTCCTGCTTTAATCCAGTCTTTCATCTTCCAATCGGACCACTCTTTCAAGTGTGCCCATAAATCTTTAAGTAAGTTCATATAACCTCCTTATTTTTTAAAAAATTTACTTGCTCCTTTAATTCCAAACGATGCTGATACAATTACTCCTAAAGTGTATTTATACCAGTCAGGAGTTTGCGATAATGCTGCAAATCCTCTTTCAACATACTCTACTGTAAAGGGCAAAAAGCAAAGTAGCAAAGGTATCGAAAACAAAATTGTTAAATATTCATCTTTCCAGGAAGATTCAGCTTGTTTAATTGCTTGAATATCCCACTCAACTTCTCCCGAAATTTGCTTATTTAATAATTCAGTTTCAGCTTTTATTTTAGTTAACTTTTGTTCTGCTTTAGCTTTTTTACTGGCGACCACCCCTTTAACGACATCAGATGCCACCCCAAGAAGGGGTTTAATTAGAAAGTTCAACATTCCTCATTATCTCCGCTAATTTATACTCCACACATACCTTCGCATTCATCACCCATATCTCCAAACATATCTAATTGATTTTTTTTCTTTGCAAAATCTACCTCATCTAAAGGTTGCAGACTTGGATGTAGGTATAAAGGTTTATCAAAAGGATATTTGCTCGTATGTGGTTTTCTTAATTTATGATCTATTTCAACCGCAATTTTAAAATCTTCTTGACGGCTTTCTTTCATCTCCTGCCATGTTTGGTTGTCATGGTAAGGGCAAAAAATACACGCTGATTTTTTTGGTAAGGCAAATCCGTTTTTTGCCATCCAGTTTAAACAATCGAATCTTCTCATTCTCTTATCTATGAGAGGAAAAATGTTTTCTACATAAGCATCTCTGCTTTCCCTCATGCGGTTCATTTCATCAAGGGAGATTCCAATCCATTGTTTAACCTTAATTTCTTTTCCTCCTCGTTGCCCCTTTTTTAATCCGAGTAATTCTCTTACCTTTTTTCTGATAGGTTGAATTTTATAATCATTCGTACATTGTCGTCTAATAAAACCCTTATCCATATAGGCAGGGGGACCTGAATAGCGTGCAGTTTTACCTTCAATCGCCTTCATAGTATGGGTTTGAATATCCCCATAGTTATCTTTAAAGTCTGCTTTGACTACATATAAAGGAATATTAATAATTTTTTTTAGTTTATTTATCTGGTCATAGACATAGGAAGGTTCCATTCCTGTGTCAGCGAATATTGCTCCGTCCGCTTTAGGCAATTCTCCGATAGTTGACATCATCAGCATAGTGGTTGACTGAACACCCGCTCCTAGAGAAATGATATTTAACATAATTTATGATAATTTTAACATGATCTCACTTAATTCTCTAGCTCTGTTTGGTACTTGTCTGGCCCATTTACTGTCCAGCATTTCCTTTGACGCTTCAGGATAGTTCTTATCTTCCAGGGCAACCAGCATTTTTTTAAAACGGCTGGCTCTTGGTCCTCCCAAATTAAAACATAAATTTATTAGGCAGGAAAAAGCATCTTGATGAATACTGTCCTCAACGATGAGCTTGCGAGCATCATTCAGGGCAATATTAAAATCGTAGTCAAAGGTCTGGTCAAGAACCTTGCGTGGATACACTTTACTGTCGCTCCACTTTTCATTGTCCAGGCATAGATGACCATAGCCAACTGTTCGGTTGCCGAGATGGTCACGGTAGACCTTATCCCGATAGCCTTCATGCGTTTTTATGCTGTCTTTAATATTTTCGTAGTTCAATCTGGGTCTGTTCCTTCCCATTTATCAAAATCATAGTTCCCACCACCACCGCCAAGGTCCTTTACTATATCTATATGCTGTTCGACCTTTGCACCAACCAAACTCTTAACCTTTTCAAGATACACCGCTAAATCGAGGGCTTCCTCGATTGCTGAATCTATCCAATCATTTAAACTTTTCTTGGAAGATTTCATGGTATTCCCGTACTTAATAATTCCTATTTCAGATCGTCTAGCCATTTTATCAATGACCTTTTGAACGATAGGGTCTTTGGTTTTTGTTTTCATATCTTGCCAACCCATCGTCCCTTGTCATTCAGCAGCATGCTGTATAACCGTGGTGATGAATCAATGATGGCAGCACATCCCAAAATGGGACGCTTGAGA
>Ga0080013_1003880_pt1 | contig 15169 bp, 15 predicted proteins | sample ETNvirenome_6_85_FD_69236 | JGI IMG/M metagenome (GOLD analysis project Ga0080013, IMG submission 69236) | Marine viral communities from the Pacific Ocean - ETNP_6_85 (SPADES assembly) (version 2) | ecosystem: Environmental > Aquatic > Marine > Oceanic | place: Pacific Ocean | collected 2013-06-19
TAGATCGCTAATGCTGTCAAAACCGTAAGTTGTATTGAATCGATCCGGATCTCTATTGTCCCACATCAAATCAATTAGATAATCTTTATCCATATTCATAACTTTATCTATTTGTTTTGCATTTATTTTAAACTTTTCCAAATCTGATGTCAGTTCATCATAACTCTCATCAAACAACCAATCAAATGACTTAAAACCATATTTTTTAAAATACTTTATCAAGTGTGTATGTCCGAGCCACAATATTGGATGATAATGTAATATAGGACTAAATGTTGATTGATTGATAAATATATAATTTTTTTTATCTGGTAAAGATGGTGATACCCAAGAAAACAAACTATCCTCATATACTGAATTATCTATCGGCTCATTTGATATGTGGTGTTCTCCTTTGTTATATACTATATGGTCATTTGAACCTATGACTAAACTCTTTTCATACTCAGATGACTTTATTGGAATATCTTTTGAAATTTTTTCTATAATATTATAATCTGTTAAAACAATATCCTTTGATTCTTCAGATAATTCGGCTATTGTTCCTTTATAATCAAAAAAATTGTGTGTGTCTGGTGTTTGTTCTTTTGCAAATACTCTATGTTGAACTAACGAATCTTTGATATAATTTTTTTTATACAAATAGTATAACATATTATCTCTATGTGGATGCCAAGTTCTGTGAATTCTTAATAAAGTGTGTTTTGATTTTCTTAGATTTTTAAAATGTTCTTCAATTGGATAATCAATGTTTAATTTATCATTTCTGGCTACTGATTTAAATGGTTGAAATTCTGTAATGTTATCAAAGATAATACTTGGTTTTACACCTTTAAAATCATAATCTTTTTCATTTTCGTATCCAAGTAAATTACTTTGTGCAATTATAACTGAGTTTGTTGGTAATTTGTAATCTATCAGAACGTTTCTAAACATTTCATACCAATTTTTATATTTATCTTTTGGTTTTTCTGGTTCTCTGAAATCGTCTGCTTCCCAACCAAAGTATAAAAATATAAAAAATTTGCCTTGACGCATTCTTTTTAATATTTCTTTATTTTTAAAAAGTTTATCAAAGAAGTTTTGTTTAAATACCGAGTAAGATTGTTGGTGTTCAGATACTCCGTGCATTTCCATTTCCAGTATTACTTTCTTACCACTCTTCATCGCATCTGTGAAGTCTCCTGTATCTATCCTTTTATAACTTCTTAGAAAATCTACTACATCTTTTCTGTGAAAAGTCTTATCAGTTTGTATATGATTAGGACCAAACTTATAAAAATCGGGATTTAACCACTCATCTTTAAGAACACGTCCTCTACCACAAACAATCTTAGCATCTCCATCAATTACTTTATCATATCCATATGTATTAGATTTTAAAGTAAAATCCTTTGAATAAGTCGTAACATAGAAGTTATCTATTAAGTCTTTTAATATATCTATATATTTCATTATTTTCTTATTGCCCAACTTAATGGTGTTTGTTCATATTTTAAATTATTTTCTTTACAAAATTTATTTACTGCTAATTTTACATCATCAAAATTGATATCATCTCCTGCCATTATTCCACCTTTTTTTATTTTTGGCCAGAAGTTGTTCATCAATTCATATAATGCATTTTGTTCATTTATTCCGTCATTATAAAACATCATCAAACTATTATCTTCGTAAAAATGGTGTGAATAAAAAGCATCACACACAATTAAATTTACATAGTCATCAACACCACACGCTTCAAAGTGTGAGTTGACTATAAGTGACATAGGTGCCGTGTGTCTACCTTTATGAAATCTGTAATCAACAATTGCTTTTGGTTGCATACCTGCTCTCATTGAAGGTTCAAGTTGTTCAAATGTATCAAATGTATCAAATTTTATATCTTTACCACTATCACGAATTAACTCTCCCATATAACAAGCTGATTGTCCGAAGTAAGTTCCTAACTCAACAACTTTGTCTCCGTCTTTACAATTATCAACCACTTCTTTAAAAATCCATTGGGCGTCATTTATCCAACCTGGAACATCTTCCCAACTTTTCATCTGTATCTTGTTGTAGTCATCTTTTGCCCACGAACAATCACTCAATGCAGCATCAATATGTTCTTGTAATTCATCATATTCAAATTTATCATAATTATAATCTTTTAGTAATTTACTCATTTATCTCTCTCCGATAATATTGGATTATTTATTGGCCAATTTATTTTTAACATTGGGTCGTTCCAGTTTGCTGTAATTTGGTCGTGCCAATCAACATACTCATTTGGATAGGATTGTGTATAATGAAATACACACTCGTCTGATAAACATAAATGTCCATTTAAAAAACTTGGTGGAACCAATACACTTTTACAATTTTTGTCATCTAAGGTAAAACTGTCCCATTGTAGATAAGTTGGACTATCTTCACGATAATCTACAACCACTAAATAAAATGCACCATATACACAAGTAATGTGTTTCCAAGTTTCGTTGTCTCCGTGTAATCCTCGTAAAACATTTTTACGAGAGTGTGTGAATTTAGATATCGTTTGAATTGGTGTATCCATAGACTTTTCCCAATGTGTCCACATTGTTCCACGATAGTCTGTCCAAATATCTGGTGTGAATATTTCTACATCTGGTAATATTTTACTTTTTTCTACTTTGTAATCAAAACTCATACTGAATGTCCATAACTTAATGGGAAAGCATTTCTATATCTTGAACTTTCTTGTGGAACTATCATTTTATATGCTTGTATCAACTCTGTAATTCCATCATCTAATGTATACTTTGGTTTCCAACCTGTTGCTTCTATCTTTTCATTACTAACAACATAGTTTCGTTTATCTGGGTCTTCAAAATAATCAGAATAAGTTACTGATGTATTTGGTATTTGTTTTTGTATTCTTTCCACTAACTCTTTCTTATTGATATTAGTATCTGATAATCCTACATTGAATATTTGACCTTGATATTTATCATAATTATCAATCATAAATTCAAATGCACTACTTACATCTTGTATATGGATAAAGTTTCTAACGAACTCGTGTTCAAATAATGTAATGTATTTATCTGTTAATAATTTATATACAAATTCATTAACTAATAAATCTAATCTCATACGACTTGATGTTCCAAACACCGTTGCTAATCTAAAAACTATTCCATTACTCTCTTGTAATATATAATCCTCTGCGTCACATTTGGTTACTCCATAATGACTAATTGGTGTTAGTGAATTTGTTTCATCTACCATACCATCTACTCTACTCCCATAACCACTATTGGTATTTGGATATAAAATCTTTTGGTCTGGTGTCAATGTATCAACTATATTTTTTATTTGAGTTGTATTGATACTCGTTGCTAATTCTTTGTCTTTTTCACAACTTGGAAATCCAACTAATGCTGCTAATGGAATAATAACATCAACTTGTTCCACTATATATTTCAATTTACTCCACTCACGAACATCTCCATAACAATATGTAAAGTTTTTGTGATGACATAAATCAACTAATGAAGTCTGATTATACATCAAATTGTCATATACGAATACCTCGTGATTTTTTAGTAAGTTTCTTGTTAATGTAGAACCTAGATATCCGGCTCCTCCTGTAATTAGTATTTTCATTTTAACTCCTCAAATAAGTTTTTGTAATTTTGTTGTCTGTTTTTTCCATATTCCACAAACAAGTTAAAGTTATGAACTAATATATCTTCCATACTCCAATACCAGTCGTGAACCTCTTGTTTGGACATTTTACTAAACTTGATTATTTCTTTCTCTATTAATTCAAATCTTTTTGCAATATCTGTTTCTTTATCATAACTTTCGTCTATAAATCCATCGAAAGTTTTAAATCCAAATGACTTGACAAATTCTAATGTATTTGGACTACCAACTAATAAAATTGGTTGAAAAAATCCAAATGGTTTCCATACCTTTTCAGATGCATATCCTGTTGGATTAACAAAATCTGTTTCTGTTGTGATATTTAAATATGAATCTAAGTATGGTTGTTTATTTTCCCACCCATATCCGTGAGTAACTCCGTCTTTGGCTTCCATAGCAATTGGATAATCTACCCATTGATATTTCATTTCTTTTAATTCTTTGTAATCCTCATAGTATTTTTTATACTTTTTCTGATTGGTAATTAAACTTCCTACATAGTAAGGTGTTGTTGGTCCATCGAAAGTTAATTGGTAACTGACACCATTTCCCTTTAATAATTTATATCTATTCAATACACAAAGAGTTGCTAGTCTATGTTCTCGTTGTCGTCTATTCATTGATAATATTGTGTTTTTTCGTAATGTTGGTTTGGTGCTTTCAAACTCTTCTAATGACATAGCAGAACCCTCATATTCTTTGTAATCATCTGCCATAGTATAAATTTGATGATTATTGAGAAGTCCATAAATTTCATTTGATTTCTCATATAACGAATGACAAAATACTATTGTCTTAATTCGTGGTTTGTGTCCATTTTCTTTACACCAATCATTATATCGTTTTTCTACTAAAAAATCATTGACAATTACAATAGAATTTTGTATATTTAATCTCTCTGTATTATCGTGTATTGAATGTATTATATTATCAGTAATAAATGATTCTTGTAAATAACAAATACATAATTTTAATACTCCACTTTGTAAAAGTTTTAGACTCTTTTCTTCTATATAATTAAAAACTGGTTCATATTTACCTTTAGTTTCTGGATTAACTCCCATAGCATTTTGAGCAGAACCAAATCCCTCAATCAAATAATATCCACTAAATGTATCTTTGTTTATAGTATCAACACTCTTTAATGAACAGTGTTCTGTCTGTCTCATATCACTTGGATAAACCGCAGGTTCTACACCTATTTCATTTCTGAATGATGAATCATTAAAATTTGGTAAATAATATTTTACAAAATTTTCTGGTATTCCGTTTGGAACATACACTCCATCTATAACTCTATCATAATAAAAATTAAGCATGCTGAACTTCCTGTATCTCATCACCTGATAAATTATAAACATTTATAACTTTATCAATAAATTCTTTTTGTTTCTTTGTCATATCCTTACAATATTCATAGACAAAATGTCTTTTTTCTAATAATTTAGATGCGTGTCCAAACTCGGAACCACCGAATTCTACTTCTCTAAATGGTCCAGATATTCTTACAAACTTTGTTTCTATCATAAAGTTTTCCATCAATTTTGCTAACTCTAAATTATTATTTTTGAAATCTTTTTTATTTTTTCCTAATTGTATCACATCATCAATATTGTGTTTTTTTATTTCTTCAATATTCCAGAAGTCGTGGTTGTTAGATTTCTCACATATCATATTTAATATTGTCAAATGAGAATATTCTCGTGTTGATATTCCAACTCCGTCTGATGTTAACCACATAACATTTAGTCTTCCCTTGATACCATTATCAGTATCAACCAAATCCCAATTATTTGTAATGTCCAATGTAATCACTACATACTCCTGCTATATTTTTTGGTAAATCTTTGTAATCTGATGGCATAACACAAATACTTTTACTTGTCATTTGTTTATCTGATGATGACCAAAAATATCCTTTTGATGTTAATGCGACTTCATCTTGGTCGTGAAAAAAGCAATGTATTTTATTATCATCTATCATACGATAAAATGCCTCAATGTTTTTTGCGTGACACCAAAACTTTGGGTCTTGTAGAAAATCTCTACTGACTTCATATTGTGGTTTATCGTGTCCTAAATAAAATTGTTTATTTATTGACCAAACATCAATCTCTACATCATAACCTTTATATAAAGCATCTATGATGTATTCTGGTTTGTTTTCCATTTCTGGATTAGAACCATTTACATTTCCTCTATGTGATATCCTAATCATTTATTAACTCCAATACTTTATCTACATCTTCTGGAACATCAACTGCTTGTGTTGTTCCAAATGTCTCTACCATTTTTACTCTTATTCCTAATTCTACAAATCTTAAAATTTCTATATCTTCTGTCCACTCTAATGGTGACTTTCCATTTTTTAATCCATACTGATAAAATTTATCTAACTCATCTTTTGTAAATGCATAAATACAAACTTGTTTATATGTTTTTTTAGAGTGTCCTTCCTTTGTTCCAGGTATTGCACTTCTGGACATATAAACTAAATCATTATTGAAGTTAGTTACTACCTTTGGAATATTTCTGTTTGTTGCTTCTGTTGAGTCAAATCTACTCATACAATTAATCACACTATCTGAGTGTTTTAATTTTTTGTCAATAACTTTTCTTATATCGTTTGGGTTTATTAGTGGTTCATCACCTTGAATATTTACAATAATATTACTATCTATTTCTTTTACTGCCTCACAAACCCTATCTGTTCCTGTTAAACAACTATCAGAAGTCATAATAACTTTATAATTGTAATCTTTAACAACTTTAGATATTCTATCATCATCAGTAGCAATATAAATGTTTTCCTTTGGAACGACTTTTGATGCTATATCAGCAACCCTAATAACCATTGGTGTTCCGTCAATGTCTATGATTGGTTTTCCAGGAAATCTATTTGACTTGTATCTTGCTGGAATAACAATACTAACTGATGCGTGTGTCGGGTGTATTTCGTTCATACCAGAATACATATAACTTGAACTCCAACCCCAAGTATATTTTTGTTTTAATAAATTAAATCTTTTTTGGATTAAATCTAATAAATCATTAATAGGTTTATTTATAAACATTAAATATTGTTCAATTCTTAAATTACCAGCTCCTCTACCCATACCTGTAATTGTTCCGTCAATTATATCTACACCCAACTCAACTGCTTTGATTGTATTAGAAAATGCTAATCCTAAATTATTGTGTGAGTGAAAACCTAAAATTTTATTGGTGTCGGATTGTTTTATTAAACTAATAAGTTTTTTTTCATTGATTGAACCCAAAGAATCTACTATATAAACCATATCAACATTTGATTTATTGATTTTTTGTAATGCTAATCCAACTTCAAGATTAGATAATATTGATACTTTCATTAAATTTAATGCTGTTTCATATCCCATTTCTGAAATTACTTTTGACATTTCTAATGCAAAATCTAAATTCTCATAATCCGTTGCTATTCTACAAAGTGTAAATGGTGATTTACTTTTTTCTTGTATTACATCAAATAATAAATTTTTATTTTCTACAAACTCTTTTGTATCAATCATAAATGCAAGTTTTGAATCATAATCAATATCATCTAATAATTCAGTTATAAATTTATCCTCACATTTTTTAAATCTACCACCTGATAAATTTGATTTATAACCCAATTCAATGTAATCAACATCTAATGTTGAAATCATTTCACGAACTAAATTATCATCAAATTCCCAATTAGTATGATAACCACCATCTCTTAATGTGCAATCTAGTATCATTTATTTAGTTCCCATTTTTCAAAATCAATTAATTTAATTTTCTTTTCATTGGTTAAAATCCATTGTGGTCCAGATATTGGACTGCCGTCAACATTTTTAAATAGTCCTAATTTATTTATTTTCTTTGCCTCATCTTCTGCCAACTTTTCTCCCAATTCTATTGTTTCTTTATCATCAGTTAAATTAAAAGATATTCCGTCTATATATTCCATAATGAATGCCATTTCTAACTTTCCATCAACTTCAATATAATCACAAGTTATAGGTTCGGGTATAGAGATATTATTTTTATATAACAACATTGCGATTTTTATTTCATAAAATACATCACCATAATTTTTACATCTTGGGTGTTCACGATTTTTACGAATTAATTTAGCAGAATATTTATCTGAAATTTTGAAAACTCTATGAACTCCATCACCACTTTCACCTATACATATTGGATTTTCATAAGTTTGTAAAGATGTTTTTTTTATATTGACAAAGAAGTCTTCTGCATTTATTCCTCTATCATCTATGAAGTAATCTCCGTTGTGTCCTTTGAAACACAACTCGTGATACTTTACTCCCCACTCTTTTAATTGTTGTTCTGTGATTGGGCGATAATGTTGTTCTCCTCTACCACTCTTTAATCCACGAGCAGTATAGAAAACTATTGTGTGTCCTTCGTCATACAACTTATTTATTTTTTCTATTCTATCAAGATAAGGTGTTCTACCAACTACCTTACCTTCTTCTTTACAAATTGTTCCGTCTATATCAATTACATATTTCATTAATACCACTCACTATTATATTTTAACAAATGATTTCCACTATTGCTTTCATCAAATACTTTAAATTTTGTTTTCTTCTTAAAATCAGATTTAAATATTACTTTATCATTTCTTTTTATTTCTAAAAAGTGTATCTGACCATAAAAATGATTCTTAAATTCTTCTTCAATATCTTTAAGTCCATTTCCACAACCAAGCCATATATAAGAATATTTATAATCATCTACTAAATCGCCTGTAAAGTCAGTTGTAGTTTTTATATTACCTATGATTAAACTAATTTGTTTGTTTTTATTATCACATATAAATCTACACTCTATATCTTTACTACCAACATTTTGGTATGTATCAAACACACCATCTTCCGTCCAAACTGAACCATTTAGCTTTTTATTCCATATGTGAATTCCTAAATGTTTTCCGTTCATCATAACTATTCCACGACTTTTACCTTGACACTTTTCAAAATCTACTGTAAAGTTTACTTTAAACTCAAATGTATCAGCTAAATACAAATCTCGTGGTGGTCTTACACTTAGTCCGTTCTTATTGTCTGGTGCTATAAAGTAATAATTCTCTTTATCAATTATCATAATTTTATCTCCAAACACTCGTTATAAAAATCTGCCAATTCAGGAAACACTTTTTTAAAGTCTGTTCCTCGTCTTTTGTCGTGTTCTTGAAAGAATTTACCAAAGTTATATCTTTGTTGTTTAACTTGTTCTTCTTTTTGTTCCCAAGTTGCCATTCTCCAATCCCATATTCTTTTTATTTTTTGAACTTCAATATCCGAATATCCAACATACTTATGTTCAAATGAAGGAATACTTAAATAGTCTGCTAATTGTGCTTGTTCAAATATGTTCTTTGTCCATTTGTCTGGTAGAACTTGTACGGTTTGGTGTGATGGAAATCTTAAATAACTTGAATCTAAAAATACTGCTGAATTCCAATATCTATCTGATGAACCATATTTTTCTTTCAATCCATATACACCCTCAACTAATTTATGATAATTAGGAACTGATAATGCATTATAGGTTGACATAATAGTTAGATTTACTCTTGGACATTTTTCTAATATCTTATTCATATTGTCCCAATGACGATTAAAATCTAATCCATTACGAGCATATTCTGCTTGTTCCCCCCAAGAATCAACTGATGTAAAGATAATAAATTCATTTACTCTATCTTCGTCTTCTATTTTGTTAATCTTACCGATTAACTTATCAATCATATTGTCTTCTAATCCTAAATTAGAATTGATAGCAAAATTTAAATCTTTGTTTGGGTTTGGTTCTTCAATAATATAATCTAATACTTTCCAAGTATCTTTTGCTAACATTGGTTCTCCACCTGTAATTCTAAAAGTATGTAAATCTCTGTATAATTCTGGCCACCATTCCCAAAAAGCATCAACATAAGGATTTGGGTCTCTATGTAGAATTGGAACTTTGTTTTCTGCAATCATACCTTCCATACCATTAAATTTATCTGTTGTTGGATATGCTCCGTGTTGTTTTATTTCACTCATCCAAGTTGATGAATAAGGTGGGCCACAATAACTACATTTGAAGTTACAAGCATTTGAAAACGCAACCTCTACATATCTTGGATTAAAGTCTGCTCTCCAATCAGATTGTGTTATTTCATCAAAATGTGGTAAAGACCAATTTTCACTTGATTTAAATACTCTATCACTAAATCTATCTGAATTGTCTTCTACACCCCAACAATAATCACACTCTTCTGGTCTTTTATCAGTTAACATTTCTCTTCTACGAATTTTTTTATATTGAGTGTTGTGTAGAGCACTTGGATTTCTTGCAATTTCCTTTAAATTGATTTTGTGTGTTCTTGGGTGGTGACAACTATGATTGTGTCCTGTTTGTAATTGTAGAGTTACTTGTGTCCATTTTGCCAAACACATACCTTTACCAATATCATCAAGTTTTTGTTTATTCTCAATATAAAATGGATTATCTTTTGTTACATCTGACATTAGAATTCCTTTACGACCTTTACCATATCATTGTTCATCAATACTGAAACAACGTTTTTAAAACTTTTATCTTTTATTGATACAATATTATTTACTAAAAAGTCTTTATCAGATTGTTGTGTAACTTCATCTTCAGAATAAAAGGTTCTACTTCTATCTAAATTAATTCTATTAAGTTGCATTAATGATACTAATAATTTACATTTAAGTTTTTCGTCTTCTGTCCCTAAGTCAATAAAGCATATAATTATAGAATATAACCATTTAGTCATACATAAATTTACAAGTATTTCATCTATATTTTTCTTTAATAACTCTCTGAAATCATTCATATTTTCTTGTAAAAATTCTTCAGTCATAAATTCTGGTCTTGAATAACCTTGATATTCTAAATATCTTCTACACATACAAATATAACCTTTGAGTTTTTTGTATAGATTGTCTTCATCTTTTAAATTCTGTATATCAAAGTTATCACAATATTTATTATCATAATTTTCTGGACTACTATAACAAACACCACCACACCATTCCATATATGCATTATATTGAGATGATTCCCAATTTTTTGGTTCAAATGACATATGTTCTTTTCTAAAACAATTGTAGTTACACTTATTCACTTATCAAACCTCACATTGATTAACTTATGTCTATTATAAATAGTATCTATACTATCAATAGTATATTTCATTTGTTTTAGCCCTGAGTTATCGATATCTACTTCACCCTTTTGCATTTTCTTTCTATATAATATTTCATTCTTTGAAGTTTGTTCTACATCACCTTGAAATTGATTATCTACAATACCCTCATCATCGTGATACATACACTCCATAGTTCCATATCGTCTGTGTGGTTCTGGATTATACTTAATAACTTCGGTATCTTTTAAAAATCTAATACCACGATTTTGTATTTCACCGTGATTCTCATTTCCACTTAAATCTTTTACCATAGTTCCTTTACATCTCTTACAATCTTGGTCACAACATATAGATTTTGTCATATTATAATGTAAAGCCAGGTCATCATAAGCATCCCACATCTTTATCTCTGCTATTTCACCTTTAAAGAATCTTTGTCCTTCCCAAGCGTTCGGGTCATTACACCCAATCCAAAATGGAACATTACCATATCGTTTTAATCTTTCTTTATACTCTATTGTTGATTGTTGTATACCAAACTTCTCTCCTAAATCTTGGTCATTAATTTGAAAACTAATCTTTTGACTATCTTTGTCGTGTGTCAAACTCACTTTTGTCCAATTATCTTGATATCTTCGTCTCCAACGATATATGTGTTGATTTTTCCAATCCCACATTGATACTGCAAATGCATTTGAATTATTATAATCAATACCAAAATCATATCCAATTTTAGATAAGATTGGATATTTCAAATATCTGTTATCACCTTTACCTATTAAGTGTTCTGGTTCGTTTTCTGGTATTTCTGGTTTACAAATAATCTCTATCTTAAAACTATCCGTAGGAATTCTACGAAGTTGTGGTGTTGGTGGAACTTTAATACAAGTTGATTTTCCGTCCAAAGACAAAACCATTTTTTGTTTAATGGTATCAAAGATTGGTTGTTTAAAATAACCCGTTTCTACACATCTCCAATATAAATCATCATCTTCCATACCCCAACCAACATACTCAGTATTGTATCCATTGATTCTTTCAAATTGTTCTGCTGTAAATATCACTACTCCACCAAAGTATTCTGTATCTCTTAATGTATAACCCCATTGTGATAACCAAGTTGCTATATGTTTTGGTGAATCACCTGGGTGTCCATAATGACAATCATCATAAGGCAACATATCTACATCGTGAAATGCGAAGTAATCACACCCATCTTTCTTTGCTTGTAAATATGCGACATTTTTAGTTCCACTTCTATGAAACTTCTCATAATCAGATTGGTGTCCTACATAACAAGTAAAGTCAATACCTTGCTTTCCTAAAAATTCTTCCAAGTGTGGTATTAATCTGTCCAGATGTCCTTGACGAACTCCGTCTCCACTATCACGATATGGTATGCAAACTCCTAACTTCATAACTCCACCGATATAAATGTATATTTAGGGGCGGTTGCCTCTGCTTTTACATTATATTGTAATGTTGATAGTCCGTCTTGTGTTAAGTTGGTTTCATTTTGTAATACTTCGTTGTAAAAACGAATTTGGTTTTGTCTGGTAGATTCTGATTTCCAACCACCGTCTAAATAACCCTCTGATGTATGTTTAATCATCTCAAATGTAGAACTTCTTCTGGCGGGAATAGATATTCTCTTTCGTTCTAATTCGTGTTGTGATTTTGGTATACAATGATATGTTTTTGCATAACATTTGGATAATCTCGGATTGACTAAATCTACAATTTCTCCCTCTTCATATTGATAAGCTTGATTTAAATGTATGTGTTTGAAGTCATAATAAATCTTTAAATCTTCTGAACTACTATATTGGTTAGTATCACATAAATAACTTAATCCGAGTGTTTCGTGGAATTCTTGAACTTCATTTTTTTGTAGTGCTTTATCCCAATAGGCAAAATCACTAACGAATCCACGAAAACTTTTTGTATCGTTATTTGCTCTACTTGGAATACCTGTTCCAATGTAGAATTTTTGTTGTTTGGTATCTAATAACTTTCTTGAAATTGTCTTATGTCCAACTTCTTTTCCGTCTTGATACATAGTCAATAATCTATTTGACTTATCGTAAGTTACGGTAATTCTTGTTAGTTTTGGATAACTATATTCTGAAGTTATTTGGTGACAATTTTTTCCGATATCCCAACACTCAAATTTATAACGATTAAATGAATTATATGATATTGTTGTATCCCAACCAGGAATACTAAATACACAATATTCATCAAATGCTTTATCGTAGTCAGGAATTATTTCATCTGGTTTAAAAGTAATGTGAAATGTAAAATCATTTGTTATATCAATAATGTTTTCGCACTCTACATAACTTTCTTCTCCGTGTAAGTATAAACCTGATGTTGATTCTTTTGGAACTTCATAATACTCATAGTCAGTAAATACATTACACTCTGTCAATCTCATTAATAAATCATCGTCTTCAAATCCCCAACCCCAATATTCATTAGAGTAACCATTTACTCTTTTAAATACATCACTTGGGCACAAAGTAACACCACCGAAATAAGTTTTGAATATTTCTCTTTCGGAATTGGTGAAGTTTGTAGCAAGGTGGATTGGAACATCTGAATAAGAGTAATCTACATCTTTTGGTAACATATCAATATCGTGAAACACTACATAATCACATAGTTTTCTCATAGCGATTTTGAAACCAATGTTCAATAATTTACCACGATTGAATGGTAAATCGTCTGCTTGTTCAACTATGATTAATTCATAGCGTTCATCTTTTAGATATGTAGATATAGCATCACGAAACTTACGAAGATGTCCCGGTCTTTTACGATATGGGACAATTATTCCAAGTTTCATTATCTATCTTTTTTTTCTACGTATTTCGAATAGTATTCTGCTAAATACCATTGTAGTCTGTCAGACCATTCTGTTTTGTCAATGTCTTCAAACCAAAGTGTTAAAGCGTCTAACACATTAGCGATTTTCTCTAATGCTTTTACTTTACGTTCTTCTAACATTACTAAGTGGTCATCTGTTGCTGTTTTTTTGGCCATATTAAAACCCTCTTTTTGTTATAACTATATATATAAATATAGTGTTTTGTTAAATTCTTACTATTTTTTTTCTTAAACTATCCCAAGTTTTTAAATGATGATAATTAGGATAATTTAATCGTTGAAACATAAATTCTTCTTTTGTCAAGTCTATTTTAAAATCACTTTTTACTATTTCATCATACATTAATGAATATTCGTGTCCCCAAGATTCACCGATTGATGATTTACCAACCTGTTGTAATCTATCCAATACTGATAAATCCCATTTAAAGTGATGAACTTGTGTAAAATTCTTTTCTATTGGATATCTTTTTGCGTGTTCACTACCCCAAGATGTTGTTCCGTCTGGAAATTCTACATAATGTTGTCCATTAGATACTTTGACATTACCTTTCATCAATGTAACTTTATTAGGACACGCTTGACTTAATGGATATCTGAAAAACCCTGCCTCTGGCATTTCTTTCCACACATCACTCTCTAATGTTATTTCTGGAAATGTTCCATCTGCCCCTATTCTATCTACGAAACCACCCGTTACAAAATCATATCCAAATTCTTCACACTCATCAATAATCTGATAAGTTGGTTTTGAATATAATTGTAATTCATCATCATCTGCTACTATCCACCACTCATCTGGTTTTAACATTTTAGTTTCATTATAATGTTCCGTAACTCTTGCCCAATCAAATGGTCGTTCATATACGATTTTATGTGGTTTTAAATTGAACTTTTCTAATATATGTAATCCTTGTTCTATGACCGGGTCTTTTTTGTGATGTGCATATAAAATTACAAAAATTTCCTTGACATTGTATTGATAATGTCGTAACATATGATATAACATTGTGGTATTGTGCCCACAAACTGTAACTAAGTTTTCTCTTGGTTTCACTTCTTCCTCACTATTGTTAATCCTGATGAACTTGGGAAATCTTTTTCTATTCCGTAGTTAAAAAAGTTCATTACTTCAAATTTTCTTTTATCTATTGTTTTTATAAATTCACTCGGGCCTGATAAATCGTAATCTTGGTGGCCCTCTACTTCAATGAAGTTGTCTGTATAATCTTTATCGGTATCGTGTATTGTAATGATACCACCTTTGTTCATTATCTTTGAATATAAGTCAAAATCTAATTTTACTCCGTCAAATGTGTGGTCTGCGTCAATGTATAAGAAGTCAATTTTAATATCTCGTTTGACAAAGTATTCGTAGTATGCTTTTTCTGTTGTATTTTTTAAAAATTCTATACG
>Ga0080013_1003881_pt1 | contig 15167 bp, 13 predicted proteins | sample ETNvirenome_6_85_FD_69236 | JGI IMG/M metagenome (GOLD analysis project Ga0080013, IMG submission 69236) | Marine viral communities from the Pacific Ocean - ETNP_6_85 (SPADES assembly) (version 2) | ecosystem: Environmental > Aquatic > Marine > Oceanic | place: Pacific Ocean | collected 2013-06-19
TGTATATTTTTTTGAGCCGCGGCGAACATAATATTGCTCATCGCCAATAGTAATTACAACCTCACCAGAGCCTTCGTCCTTATTTTGGTTAATAATGTTTACATTCTTTCTTTCATTTTTCGAAGTTGTATTATAAAGCGTGTATAACAAACTATCAATTATGCTAGATTTGCCAGAATAGTTCTTGCCGAAGACACCTACTGTACCAGCAAGTCTGCTGAAGTCAATCCTATTGTCGTCGCCGTAGTTGAATAGATTATCCCACCGCAACTCATTTAAGCGCCACTTGATGTTTCTGGATACTTCTTCCGTTTCTTCGGCCTTCTTGGTATAGGCGGAATTTAGGTCTAGGACTTTCTTCATTAACTCTTCGCTAGCTTGATAATCCACCAAGTATTCGCGAATGAGTTCTTCTTGTATCTCGGGATTACGCATATCATCTTGTTGAATGTTATCTGTAATCTCCTCTACATTGCCCCGTTGTCCTGCGGCCCTGTTAAGGAAAGTGATGGTATCCGGCTTGAAGCGTTGCTTGGCTATATCAATAGCTTTCCGCATTGCTTCAAGTGACAGGTTGTTGTTAGACACAAGCCGTAACCTAGCGCCCTTTTTCACAGACAAGCCTTTGGGCATACGCCCAGTGGGGGTTAGATTTATTGTTATAAAAGGCTTGGGGTTTTCAATTACAATGTGCTCGCAACTAAAATCTTCTTTATTCTGGATATCCCAGAGCAAGAAGCCTTTGTCATCTGTCTCGCCAAAGTTCTGTTGAACTGTGGAGCCCGGATACCGGACACGGCCAGCTTCATCAAGGATCTGATTCGTTTTATGAATATCTCCAAGCATAACATAGTCGTGCCCTTTAAAAATTGTGATTGGGTGGTCGCCGTGAGTCATCACCCAGCCTGTGTCGGTTTTCACTCCGGACACAGAACCGTGATAGAGAGCGATGTTAATGCGTGCATCGCTTGACGGCGCAACCCAGTTCTCCTCGTCAAAGACGGAAAGAACATTAAATGTGACCCCGCCGGCTGCATGTACCTCTCCTGCGTTCTTTAGCAGGTTCAGGTTTGGATGCCGGAGGGCGTTGACGATTGGTGTGATCGCATCCTGCCTATGTGCATTCTTTAGGTTGCCGTCATGGTTCCCGAGAATGATATAGGTTGGTGCAATGTCGGCAAGGTTCTTAAGGAACGATGTCGCCAAGTCAAAATATTCAGGAGAGAGTTGCGTCTTTGTATGTGCGAGATCCCCGCAGTGAACAATATAGTCAACTTCCTCTTCTCTTAGTCTATCATAGATCTGATCGAAAACTGCTCGATACTCTCCATGATATTTATAATTGCGGATATGTGTGTCCGCGATATGTGCTATCTTCAAAGTAACCCCTTACTTGAATATAATATAACATGCACTTATCAGCCTGTCAAGGATTATTTTAAACTTTTTAATCCATATCTTCGGGCTTTTGCGTGCTCCACGGGATTACCGTACCGGGAGGCGGACCTTTCGGGGCTGGCGCCTCATAATCTTTGTAACCGGTGATCTCATCATAAATAAAATTCACCAACCAGTTTTTATCTTTGCGTCTAAGGGGGCCTTGCCACGCAGTTGCTCCAGCCTCGTATCCGATACGCGCCAAGAATGCAGCGAGCATTGGGGCAGCGAAGTTATATCCTATCTGTAGGAGAGCTTCGACCATCATAGCAATCTTTTGGGGGTCGAGGAGCGCGTCTTCGAGGCCGCCTTCATTGAGGTCTTTCTCCTCAAGTTGTGTCCGGACATCTTCACCGAACATCTCGGTGGCTTCTTCGTTGGTAAGAGTTACTTCTAACTCTTCCTTGATAATCTGTTTAAGTTGTGCCTTTGTGATTTTCACCGCCGTTCTCCTGCTATTATTTTATTAATAGTATCGAGGTACTGCTTCTTGTCTTCCCATGGTATCACTGTTACCCTTCGGCCGCTCGACTGGACCTGCACTTCTCCATTTCGAGAAAGGCGTTCAAGGGCATCCATGACGCGACGCATGTCTTTCTGAATAGCCTTATTTGTTTTTTTGTGCATTTCGAGACTGGGGCGAGAGTCGAAGACTCGTTCGCCGAAGGGAGACTTATAGAGGGCATAGCTTAGTGCTGCATCGCTGATTGCTTCGCCTGTGGTGATGCGGTATTTCTTTTTGAATTTCTCTATTTTGTCTCTCGGCATTCCCAGCTTGCCTTTCGCATATCGGATCGGGCTGGTAAATGGATCTTCCCGGTAACCGTGAGCAGATTTGCCGCGGCCGCCACGGGACCGGCCGACTCCGCGATAATAATCAGACGACCATTCGGGAGTCTCCTTGGCTTCTTCCAAGACTCCTGCAAGTTCTTCCTTGATGATCTGGTTAAGCTGTTCTTTTGAAACTTTCATTTTAAGTTTCCTTGTGCAATGAGGCCAGCCAACATTGTAGCATCCCTTTTGTTTAATGAGAGAGTTCCATCAGGACTATTTAAAATCTTAGCGAACACATCGCCAAAATTGTCAATCGTTATTTCTTCCTCTGGCTCTTCCAGATCTGGGTCTGGCATGGATGGGCCCGGACCGGGCATTGGGAGGCGTGGGGTGCCGGGTGGGAGGCCGAGAACGTTCTCATCAACCTGCTCGGTTCTGTCTATCTCTTCCAAGATAATTTCTTTGAGTCTGTCAATTGTAATTTTCATTTTTAATCTTTCCCTGCGGCTGCGACGCCCGCGGCTCCTTGAAGTGAGGCCATTACTTTTTCAAAATCTTTGGAATCTAAATTCTTAAACATCTCGGCGGCTTGCATAAGTATCGGTCCGTATTGTTGAATAGCTGGGCCTAGGCTGACCAGTTGTGGGCCCAATTTCTGAATCATTGGAAGGTATTTGGTTAACAGGGCTGGATTTTCATTAATGAGTTCCAAGTGGGCCACTGCTAATTCTTCCTTAATTATTTCCTGAAGCTGTTCTTTGGAGATGCTCATTCTGCCGCCTCTGCTTCTTCGCCTCCGCCGGCGATCATTTCTTTCCTCTTTCTTGCTGACCTGTTTTTCATTGCGGCTTTTGCGATATCTTTCATTTTTCCGCTATCAACTTGTTTGACAGGTTTTGTCAGAAGAGCCTGTTGAGTCTTTTCGAGTGCCTCTTTACCGGCTTTGGCGCCGCCCTTGGCAGCGCCGTCAATATATTTAGAGACGGAGCCGACCATATCGTCGACATAGGGGGCTAACTTTTTGTTAGCTTTTAATTTAGTTAAAAGGCCCTTGATCTTGGGAAAGTACTTTTTAAGTAAACCACCAAGCTTAAAGGAAGCCTTGGCAGCATCATCGCCTGCCTTGGCCATAAAAGTGGCCAGCTTCCCGCCCTTTCCAACAATGTCCCCGACTACTGGTATCATTGAGGCGACTGATAGGGCTGCCATGAAGTACTTACCCCTTCCAGCGTATAGGGCCGCATTAGTCAAATCAGCTGCTTCGCCATAACCCGGAATGATTCCGACAATATCCAGCCCTAGGTGCGGTAGCTCCTTTGCAATGGCGCCGAGGTCGATCTCATTCAGCATTTCTTCGTGAATCTTTTCAATTCTTTTGGCCTCAGCGAGCATAATTGTCCGCTGTCGATGGAGTTCTCTTTTTTCTGCTATGACAGCTTGAGATTCTTCAATAACGATTTGTTTAAGTTGTGATTTGGTAATTTTCATTGTTTTATTTCGCAAACATGGATACAATTTTCTGTACGATCTCGGGGTTTTCTTGAACCATCTTTATTAAACCCTTAATTGAGTCTAAGCCGTGGTCCCTAATTAGAGGGCCGGCAAAGTCCATAACAGTTTTCAACATGTTTTCATCAAGGGTGTCTTCTTCATTAACTTGGGTTAATTCTTCTTTGATCAGTTTTTTAAGTTGTGTTTTTGTTATTTTCATTTTCTGGGCCCTTTTTTAAATGGCTGATAGCCTTTGCAGTAAATAGTTGTCTTCTTCAACAATCGCCGCATTGTTTTTTCGAGTTCTAAATTCTTCTTTACTCATCTCTCCAACATCCTCGGCGCCACTTGTATCAATCTCATAAACTTCTACCCCATATTTAAGCAATAGTCTAGATATACTGCGTGCTTTTTTGGATGCGTCCTCATCCAGAGCCACAAACACCCTGTTGCCACTCTTAATAATGGCTTGAAAAAGAGCAGAACTCTCGCGGAGTGTGGATCCAAGTAGGGGAATAGCATTGCCGGCCTTTATTGCGTCGAAGACACCTTCTACTATAATTAGATCTTCATCCCAATTAACATACAGTTCATTAAAAATAATGTCACGGCTTGCTGGTGGGTTCTTATACCTTGGCCATGCATCCCCGTATGAGCGTGCAATAAAATAATTTGCATAGCCGTTCTCGTTAAACGACGGTACAACAACCCGTCCAGCATACTCTCCGTCGGAACAATAACCAATTTTCCATTTGAGAATATCGTCCTTGGTAAACCCCCGTTTGAATAAGTACCGTAAGGCCACTTGAGCGCTTCGTGAGGGCTCTTTGTTCGTCAGGCTAACCAAGGACTCAGGTAAATCAACGCGTTGCTCAGAGGGCGTCTCAGGCTCTGCAAATAGGAAGTCGAAATCTGTGATCTCAACACGGTCATCATACTTCGCCCATTCGTCACGATCCTGACGTGTACCAAACTTACGAACGACATAGCCAAGGTCGCGACCTGACTTGTCACAAATCCAGCATTTAAAAACAGACTTGTCCACATTGACGGACATCTTCATCTTATGATGTTCGCAAAATGGACAATGAAAAAGATGCTCGTGGCCCGAGTGATAACCTCGGCCCAGAACATTTTTGATTATTTTGAGCTTTTCCTCTCGCATATTACCCCCGCTTTGGCAATCACCATCGAGTCTGCTTTATCGTAGCACTCGGGTTTAGGATTGCCGTTACGAGTATATTCTAACACGAAAGCAGGTTCGTTGTCAACTAAAAACTTTAAAACAACTTGTTTTGCTTTTTGTCCTCGGGGAACTCTGATTCCACAAAGTTTCCTTGCAGACGTAGCCGCGAGGTATTCTGGCTTAATTTTATATTGATCAAAAACAAGCCAAGACACGATGCCGTTAAAACGAGACAAAGTTGATAAAGTCTTCGCAGATGAAAAACCTGAACGGAACGATTGTAGCGACTGTTCAATATAAACTGCTGTAATTTGTTCGCCGTATTCACTTTGGATTTGCTCCAAACCTTTTTTAACATGTATCACCTTTTCAAAGAAGTCTTTGTATTTTCTTGTGTCCCAAGCACCATTAAGGATTATCTTATCTTCTTTTATAAGAGTATAGCCTGTAATGCTTGTGGATATATCTAAGCCGAGGATCATTAACGACTCATCTGTTTCATCTGTCGCGACATCTCTTGTGCTCTTTCTGCTCTCTCTGGGCTCCATTTGCCAACAAACTGGCTGCTTTCTTGGTCATAATGAACGGCCAAGCCGTTTATTGTGCCAGAGGGAGATGTTATATTGCCGTCTTGGCTCATTTCTAGGCCGGCGAGGCCTTTCTCCGCTAAGTTCTTAATCATCCCTTGCCGTGCGTCTTGTTTAGCAAACACATCATTATAACTATTTGCCGCAACCCTAAACTCGTAGTCTCCTGTCTCTGCATTTTGGCTGAACCCTTCTGGCTGTGGTTCCGGTGCAGCTTCTGGGGCTTCTTCTGGTGCATCATCTACGAGATTTTTCTTAGATAGCTTATGAAATATATCTTTTAGGGCTTTTGCGGCATCTGTCGCAGAAAATTTCTTTGCTTCCTCTGCATCCATTTGTTGGGCGGCAACAGGGAGATCCACTCCTGTCGCGGTTTCCGCAGCAGCAGCAATGCCGGGGGCGAGGGCGCCTGTTGTGATAGATGCAACCAGTGCCATAGTAACTGCTTTTTTACCAAACTGCGCCACGAGAGACTTCATGCCAGATAATAAATCATCTTTCACCCCTTCTGTCAAGAGCCCATCGTAACTTTCTAAAAGATACGCCAGTGCTTGGTCGTATTGTTCGTCTACGGAGCTATATTCTCTCCAGCCTTCCATTATAAGTTTCATGTCGGACATAATTGTGCTTCCTTTATACTATATATCAAGTTTGAGCTTGAATGTCAAGTCTCTATCTTCAGTTTTCTTGACAGGGGTCGCAACAGTGGCGATGCCAATAACGTTTTTGTACTCATCGTAGATAGCAACTTTACTTATATAAGTTATCTTTTGGAAGCTGGCTGTAGGCTCGGTATAGGAAGCACTAACAGTGTTGACTATGACTTTATCTCTCTCAATATATTGATAAGTTCCCGTCAATGGGTTAGCGAACGAGGCGCTGCTTTCCTGATCAATATATGACGGATTGTTTGACCAGTTCATCTGGCCTCGTTGAGCGTGGGCCATCATCGTTATATTTGGGATATAGTGCGTACCCGAGAACGCCATGTGGAAGCTTGCCGAGGCTCGGGTTTGTGTAGAAGCAGTCTCACCTGATGATCCTGTCACCCCGTCATTGGCGCCGACACCAAAATATAACCACCTTGCTTCATCGACTGAAGTTCCTCCAGTGTACTTTAATTCCCGGTCATTAATCGACCATGCGCCCGTGAGACAGAAGAACCCTTCATTATAGAGGGCCACGCCGGCCACTGATCCAGAATTAGGGCTCCCATATGGGGCGACCTGAATAAGTTCACCGTTTTTGTGTACATCTCTTAGTTGGCCGACCATCGTCCCAGTAACATAAAATCTCAGGTCTACACTGCCCTTCTTAATTGATGAACCATAAAAAGTAGATGGAATCGATATCAGATTTAAAGCTTGAGACGATTTCTCTCCCAGCGATGAAGAGAACTGGTAATGCTTGCTGAGTGGGGTATAATGGTTAAGGGTATTCTTGAGGGCATCTACGTGCCTTCGAGTGGCACTGGCCGCGAAATAATCCCTCTTAATTGAGGCGGTTAACGGATAAGAGCCAGTTATTTTGGCGCCATAGGCAAACTGCGTCATCCAATCCGTATCGGTCAGCGTACCACCCTCACCTTTGCGAAGGATTTCAACACCTCCACCTTTCGTAATCATTGGGTGTATGAGACCAGTGTCGCCGGGGAGGCGATCAACATTCATTTCATAAAGGTTGACAAACCCCGGAGTGACATTAGGGACACTCGGTGTAAAAGAGCCTGACTGCAATGATCGGTTATTATAATAGACTACTGAGTCGTAGATATAAAACTCATAATGTGGATGAGTTTTTAACCTATTGTGGAATAAATCATCCGGGCCGAACCTGTGTAAACATGTGGGCATGCCCTGCCCCCTTAGTAGTCCAGCCTAACGCGCAGTGTAAGTTCGTTCGAGGGAGTCTTTTTAAGTGGCTCCGACAGTTTAGCGACTGCTAACAATTCTTTGTCGGCCGAATAAAGTCCAACAGTAGTAATATAAGAAACTGGCTGATCTCTAGAGACCTCTTTGACTCTGATTTTACTATCTGACAGATACGTTGGATTAGAACTATAGTTGAAATCGCCATGACTGGCTCGGCAGAAGTAGATAGTGCTGTTAAGCTCGGTTGTATTATTGAATTCAACATTGATCAAGCGAGTACGGAAACCGTCGGCCGAGGCCGAAATAGCCGTTCCTGACATCACAGTATTGACATTTGTGATGTCGGCGGAGGTCGCTGAAGATCCAAAAGTAGATCCGAAATCGTTTGCCGCGGAAGAAGTGAACACTGATGCAGTCAAGACACAGACGCCAGCTTGGTAGTATAACAAGCCAACACCCGACTCTTCATTTGGAGTGGCCGAACTCGTGTAGAGAATACCGTATTCGCCGGCTGGTGAGTTTACTTTGTAAGCACTGTCCGCGCCATAGTCCCCAACGGTCATGGAGTTCAAGAAACGTGAATTGCCTGCGGTACCACCCGTAGCAAATGACATTCTAAATGTATTCTTCTGAATCTCGTCTTTGACCAGCAGGCGAGCAAAGGTTAGGAAGAAGGCTTCGCGAATTTTACCAGAGCCGCTGGAAAGGTCGCCGTCTTGATCAAATTGGCGGATTGCACCTGTGTGGTCAAAGCCAACCAACATCTGCGCCATCTGATTATAGATATTGTTTTTCTTCGTCTGCATTTGCTGTGCTATACTGGTTGCATCATAAAGCGACGAATCTGTAGGATACCCAACAGTGATATCGAAAATATGATTAGCAGACGAACTTAGATAAGGATAATCATAAACCGACTGAAACATTCCGTGGGAATAGTTTTTAATATTAGTCTCATTTGTTGTGCCTTCGACATAGGTGCCTGACGCAATTGAGCCTGTAATAGGAATAACTTCGTGGAGAAGTGTTCTCGTGGTTGTTAAATCATTATTACTAAAAGTTTTATATGTAGATGCCATTTGTTACCTTCCTATTATATCTTCTTGATGAATCTGACCGGGACATCGACTCTGTAGCCTGTCCTCTGACCAGTCACCCTGACAAATGTGTCTATGATACGAGTATCAACGCCCTCAATCGCGGCGCTGCTGACTTTCGTGGATCCTAATTTGGTGAACAAGTAAGTACTTGATTCTAAATCAATCGAAGATTTAATCTTAAATTCGAGTATTGTCCCGCGGGCGCCAGCAATGGTCTGGTTTGGACTGCCCACCGTTGTGTCCGTATTCATAGTTACGAAGCTTGGGTTGCTGTCAAGAGTTAAATAATAGCTGGCCATATTGTCATCGTCGATGTACGAAACTGCGGCGGCTGTACTGCCGTCGGCCGAGAAGATTGAACCAAAGCGATTATCAATTTCTATGATATATTGTGTTTCCAGCAAAGATCCATTCAGGGTTGTGGTAGCTGCTATAGCAGAGTTGTCGATCCCTTGATCTAATCTGATTCTTTTTGAGTCGGCGAGATTTTCGCCATTAAGGATACCAACCACATTATTTAAGCTGCTGTCGTCTCTTGCAGTAGCCTTATCGACCGCGATGCAAAATACGTTATCGCTCACAGTCGAAGTGTAGCGTTTGCTATCATTGGAATACACTTCATTAAGTTTTACAACTGGCAGGTATAAGAGACTTGGGTTGGGGATTGAAATCAATTTTGATTTCATAGAAGATGCGTTGTTTGTAAACGCCTCTAAGACAGGAGTTTGTAGAATCTCCAAATCCTCATATCCACTTGATGTGACAGCCGTGTAATTCGAATAATCTATCTCATCATCGCCAAAGGCAAAGGAAACAATTCTAAAACTGCCGTCTCCCTTGGCCATTCTCATTCTTCCAGTATCTGTTAAAACGGCGTCTAATATGATGTCGCCACTATTATCTAAAAAGCCCATAATGCTCTCCTATACTATAAATAGTTCTTTCACTATGTAAATAGTCATGTTAAAATAAATTTTTTGTTAATATCCACCACCGACGTCGAACATGCCGCCACCGCCACTGCCCATACCAGAGCCGAAGGAACTGCCCCCAGTTCCGCCTCCGCCGGCGCCAGATGTGCCTCCGTCGAGGTCCTCGCGTTCACCGGTGCCAGATGTGCCTCCGTCGAGGTCCGCGTCGGACCCCGGGATGGGAGTATCTTCTGGCGGTTCGACCCCATTAATCTGGTTGGCGCCCGTCAAGGATCTGTCTTTCGCGGATGGTGGACAATCACTTGCTGATGTCAGATGTTCAGTACCAAACCTAAGATTAATATCTAACATCTTTCTCGTTTCACATGATGTAAGTCGAAGCTTAAACTTTTTGTCCCAAAGTTTTTCTTCTCTAATCCCCAACTTGATATCCCCAGTGGGCAAGCCAGAAGGTATGCCTGCGGATGCGGCGCCCTTGAGACCGGAGCCTTCCTCGTCTAGAACGGATTGTAGGTACTCGGGCCTAATCTGCACAAACCGCTGACCTTGCTTGCTCAGGTCGACGGGAAGGTCGGGGTCCGGCTCGTAAACATTGATCAAGGGATAAATTGCACCGTCAGTGTCCACCAACTCCACCTCGTATATGGGAGTGGGATTAGACACATGACCATGTACATCAATTGATCTAAAAATATAATAATATTTTTTATTGGGTGTCAGTTCCTCGATAAAGGAAACAGCATCTGCTTCTTGACCGGGGGAGTCCGCAACATACACCGTTCGCTGCATTCTTTGACCTTTGGCGAAATCTGTATATGCTTTCGGCTTCTCTGTTAATTTAAACATTTGGAATCTTTGCACCGGATCATCTGATCTAAAAAGCGCAGTTCCATCTTGTGATTTTTGTGCGACTAAAAGCTCATTAAAGAGTTTCTTTTCATTAGCCAATATGGGAATCGGTCTCGCATAATAATCTCCAAGGCCGGCTCCAATCATAAACAACATTTGATTGTTAACAGCTCTGAAGGCATTTATTTCAACGTCGGGGCCGACTGGATAAGAATCCACAGCTTTGCCGGACCAGATTAGGTAGGGGACCTCGTGTACTTTTAAACTTGGAATTGTCGTTACCAAGAAGCTCTCTTTACATGGCTCTGGTGGAGGGCACTCACAGGTAACTTCGACTTTGGCTTGACCAAGATATGTCAATTCGACACCGCCTTGAGTTTTTGAAATCTCTCGGGTAGTTGATTTGACCCAAGGCTCTGGGCACGACTCAACTTTAAACCATGACTTTTTGGTCATATTTATATTTGCGAGGTCAAGGCCGGAAGCTTCATAATCTTCTCTAAGTGTTGATGATAAGGCACTCCCCGGTTCAAGCAGATTTATTTCTCCCTTTAATCGAAGCTGTTGTTCTACATATACACGGCATGCTTCTTCTTTGTCTTCTGACTCAGACAGCTGGCTGTACTGTGAATAAAAATATTCGGTACCGACTGAGAGTTCATAGGCCGTTACGGTATAAGTATAACCTTTATTATATTTGATCTGTGTGTCCACATATTCTACTATATCTATGGAATTCGAGTTTGGAATCCATATGTTTTGTATTGGTTCAATGTTGTTCGTATATATCTGGTCAAAATCCGCTTCTAATTGTGCATAGGCTGGCCCACGACGGGACGCGGTGACGCCGGGGGATATGTCCCGGGTTTGGAGCCCGGGCAGGTTAAGAGCCCCAGTATCATACTTTGAAATTCTATACAGAATTGTTTCCGAGTGAGGAGTATCACCCCTCATCATCTGCTGATATGTTCTCAGGTGAGTGGAGGCTATATCATTAATTTTACCCGATAAAATGAAATAGTTTGCGAAAAAAGATAGATTGCGTTGATAGAGGCCCACTTTTAATGCCATATCCGTTGAATCGTTGGTGTTTCCCAGAAAGATATGATCGTCGGGCAGCGCCACGGAAGAAGGCGGCAGATCTGGTAAGGCCATCAACCACTGGTAAAAATCAAAAGTGCGCAGGTTCCGGGTTGCGGGAGAGGTGGAAACTGCTCTGTTGGTTGCCGTGGTCTCGCCATATCTCTTGGTATATACGAAATCTCGACTGTCTCCTCCCCATGGGGGCGTATAATCCTTTATGGTTGAATGAGTGTAGGCGACGGACCCTGATGCAACAGGAAATGATCCGGAAAGACCAACTTCGGCCGGTGTGCCCAACAGTATTTTCCCTTCCGAGACTCTTCTCAGCATCGCACATTCCAGCTTAGAGTCCTCTAGCGCGTCGGCCACGAAGGTGCTACGATCTGTACCGAAGGAGATCGTTGCGTCCATTGGGAAAGAAGTAGAGTACATATTTTTATCTTGGAGCCATGGCTGCTGCTTAATCGGAAATAAATATTCTCGATAGCCCTCCTGAAGTATTAGCTTTTCAAAATCCTTAAATCTACATTTTACATTATTCTGGAGGTAGGCAACATATGGTAGAGAACCATCTTGACCGATTGTCAAATACAAACTTGGTATTTGCAGCTCACTAAGGTTGCGGCCGCGGAGTTGACTTTCATAGGCATCTAAATAAAAATTATAGTTAAAGGTTACATCCGAAATCATTGCGGCTTGCTTGCCTTCAAAGCTTGCATCTTCCTCCTGAGAGAACGGTGTCATTATCTGAAACCACAAATCCCTGAATAAGACTGCCTTATTTATCACTGGCATCAATTCTACTGGGGGTAGGTCGTTGGCATCGGGTGTCACGGCCATTGTCTCGGTGCTCTGCTCCGGTTGTACCTCGTATGTAAATTCTGATGTGCATTCATTTCCGGGGAAATATGGATCTTGATGATCCCCTATCTCCATATTCTCGACAGATTCCTCAAAACTCAAGACCCTTTTGTTTGTGATTTCTCCAACAATCTGCTCCGGGGTGCCTGTGCTGAAATGGTTCGCGAAGTGGCGGCCGAGATATGCATACCACCCACAGCAAGGATCAGGGGGCACTACTTCTTCAATTGGTGCCTCATCAAAGCTGCTCGGGTCAACGGCGGTCATACCATCGTCTAAGGTCGTGAGATCTGGGAAATAGAAAGGATTAGGATTGACTGAAACAATCTGAGTTTTTGCTGGTAGTTCAGACGCTTTAAAAAATTCATGTGCCCATTCATAATAGGGCCCATAAGTCATCTCCATTACATGTGGCGCGACATCATAACCATATTGTAGGCCCGATTTCTTACTCGAAACCCACGCTCGGCCTAGGACTTTTCTAAAATTATCCGGTGTATTGTCGGCGAGGCTGCACTGATGTACATAAACATATTTTTTAGATAGACTCATTTAGTTTACATTCCAAACTTTAAATTCTGACTGGCAAGACTGCTGTGGTGAGCTTACAGTCTGGGATGGGTTATCAAAGACAACTCTTTCAAATGCCTGTTCAACATAATTAGTTACTCGCTGTTTTCTTTGGGACATATTTGATGTTTGGGGTGAGGTTTGGGTGCCATTAGTGATCAAAAAATTCTCTGTATAGAGGTCCAATGTTTCTCCCTCAACGGTACTCTCGGTATTTAGCCTCGCCAAAACAGATTGGCCGGGCTGAATGCGGTCAATTATTGTGTTCGTTAATGGTCCATATTGCCCGGATGTCAAGCTTGGGCCAGTGAGTTGGGTTGTCTGATGGCCTTGGAGTACCTCTACTTGAGCCACCCCTTCTATAACCGATGGGGTTGTTTGGAGCACTGACACCTCTCCCTGATCTCCGTTGTCACATGTTGATGTTTGGCCCTGATTGATTGGTGCGTCTGCGTTTAGTGTGCCCGTTACTTGAGCCGCTTCTACCACAATTGTTCCTATAGTTGCGATTGAGCTATCGATGAATGCATCTGATTGTTCTCCACAATCCAATTCGCCGGTTTCGTTGTCAAGATCGCTTGTGCCAAAAGAATCTCCAGCGAGCGCCGTGCCAGCTTCTGAAGAAAAGGTTTCAATTTCGTCAGGATCATTATTCGTTTCCGACGCGACGGAAACCGATACACCCATCGTACTCAATAAATCTTCAGCCATAGCAGCAGGAGTTGCACTTTGTATTGGGGCCGTTTGGCCGAACACCATGGAGGTTGCTGCTCTTAAAGTTATATCTTGATATTCGGATGTGCTCATTTCGGGAGAGACCGACATGGTGACGTCCCCAACCGACACTTCCATTGGTTCGGCGGTTGAGGCTGAGGTGCCGGATGAGAGGTATTCTGAGGTGCTCAGTTGCGGGAAGCTTCTAATCTGGGCTCCTACATAGTCTACCCCTATACTATCTGGTGTACTTCGGTCCACAAGGTAGTTAAAGGGCTTTTCTACCGCCATCAAATTAGAATCGGAATTGGATGCATTGAGTATTCCAACCTCCTTCTCGATATTCGCACTTGAGGAGTTATCGATATCCAAGTTTCCTTCGAGAAGGGTATTTAATTTTTCCTCGTAGGCGTTCACTATTTCAATAAGAGTTTCCACTCCAGCAGAACTGCCAGCTTGAATAGTTGATATTGACATAAGGTAGTTAATCGCCCTCTTGTCAATCTGACCGGTGGTGACACTTATAATGTCGATAATTTGTGAAATTGCCTCTTTGACCACAGAAGTGTGTCGTGAACCATTGCTGTTTTTGTAGCTCTTTTTAATCTTCTTGTTGACTGAGTCGTAAGCCTTCAGGTTGCTGATGTCTGCGGACACATCTAATAGCGAGTCTTTCACGGCGCAGAGTTCCGACAGTTTTTTATTCATATATGAAGTCGAGGGATCTTGGAACTCTATTTCTGTGGAGTACCCAAATTTACCACCAGTAAAAGTGGAGATATCCGAATCTTCTACAGAAAATACACGTAGCCCCTTGTCCGTTAGATTAACCACGCTGATCTCGCTAATAGAACCAATCGCTTTTTCAGCTATGCCATCAAGGTCTTCATCAATGCTGCGGGTCGACGGACGCAGGCCGGCTGAAGATGCGTCTAAGACTTGGCTTTCATACATAGAAGGGGTTTCACTATAATTTTTTGAGTCTGCGGTAGAGACAATAAGCTCCCTCTCTAGGCTCTGGTTTTCTTTTGAGGCGTCACTTACCTTAGTAATGCCAAGCTCAGTTTGCTCATATGTGTCAGTTGCGCGGGTGCGATACACCTGTAGACTCTCTATAGGTGCGGCGCTGTAGATTGAAGGGTCCTTCAAACTTGGATAACGGCTCTGCGATTGAACAAGACGCGTGTGATCAATATAAAATAGAAACCTTGTTTTCCCATCAGGGGCCCTAGAGGGTATTGGCTCAGATATAAATGACCTAAGCAACTGATCCTTGTTGCTGGAACTATACGATTCGTCGATCTCGGCCAATGGGTCCTTTGATATTTCTGCCCCTATATCCAAACTTAGGATCTCGTCCTTAACATTATCATTCTGAATTTTTATGTTTGGCACCCTTTTGGTTGACAATGATGAGTGTGGTAGCATAGTGTGTCTTGGGCCGGCCATTAATCCTTTGGATGGGTGGTTGTGGACTGGTCCGTCCCAGACCTTATCGGTGCCAGATTCAATATAAACATAAGACGTATCTCTTGTTTTCCCCAACTCTATTACTACTTCATGAGAGGCCTGCGTGCCCATCAGATCACTTATATTTTTTTGAAGATTTGTCGACGTATCAATTTGTTTATCATCCTTAATCCTATCTAAATCTACTCTCATATATGTAACCACTTCGAGGTGATTGAGATCTTCCTCAATTGGGATATCGA
>Ga0080013_1003883_pt1 | contig 15165 bp, 28 predicted proteins | sample ETNvirenome_6_85_FD_69236 | JGI IMG/M metagenome (GOLD analysis project Ga0080013, IMG submission 69236) | Marine viral communities from the Pacific Ocean - ETNP_6_85 (SPADES assembly) (version 2) | ecosystem: Environmental > Aquatic > Marine > Oceanic | place: Pacific Ocean | collected 2013-06-19
AGGGAACAAACTTTGATAGCGTGATCGTTGTGTTAGAAAGGCGTCGGTCGGGTGTGCCGAACATGGAATTGGAAGTGTGGGAACAATGAGTGAAAGATTGAGAGCAGCGCAAAGAGCATACCGACGATTGAGAGATCTTCAGGCTGTGTTTGGTTTGAACACTTCCTACCGTTCATGTATGATCGACCAATACTCCTTAGAGCGCATTCAGGAAGCCATGACAGCGATTGATATGATCGTTGCACGTTATGAGCCTGTGGAGATTGAACTTCCCTTTGATGATGAAGGCGACGGGCAATTCACCATAACCGAGATGCGAATCACAATGGACGGTCAAACCGTCTTTGATACTACAACGGAGGAAGAATGATGACGCCTAAAGATCGATCTATGTTGAGAGAAATGCAAACACTACTGAAAGATATTCGGGATGATATGCGCTATTTAGCGGATCTATTCAGGGAGAATGAAAAGAAGGAATGAGCAGGTCACTTAACGGTCACATTGATATAGGGGCTAACCGTCGGAGGGCTGAAGGAGAGTGGTATTATGCAGACAGAACGAAAGGAAATAAGCAAAGAAGAAGTGAAAAGATTGGGGCAACTCATGTGCATGGCGCGATCAACAAAATGTCCGTCAAATCGGGCAGACAGGAACGGAGGCCCGTGCCGTGATTATCTCGATAACCCGCGTGTAGCACATTTGACCAACATTAGCCTATTCGCAAAGGTTCACGCACGAACCACGCGAGTATTGATCAACGCGACGGTCAAGCGGGGGATGCGTCACAACGATGAAGAAGTTGAAATCAATTTTCATCAAATCCTTGACAATGAAAGTGAATGGTATTCACAAGTTATGGAGTTGATTTGAATGTGCGGCAATCCTGAATGTGATTGGGACATTGATCAAGAGGAACTTCTTGAACTCATGGACTCCGCAACGATTGAGAATGATGGAATGGCTATCACCTTCAATTGTGAGTCAATAGAGTGTGAAGGGTGCGGCAAAGAATGGAGTGTCACGATCTATGCAAATGTTCACAGTTTTGACTTGAACGGGGGTGCTTGAATGAGAATCGGAAAGATAGACTTTGACAATGCGGAAAGTTATGCTATGATCGGTAAGTTCACAATACTACCGGATCAAGAAGAGGGATTTGGGCGTGCGTATGCGCGTCATAATGTGACAGGTGAAGTGTTTGTGATCAATGTCCTTCAAATCATTCATGATGCTCTCAAGAAGGAGAGTGAATAATAATGAAGATCGAAGAAGAAGGAGAAGAATTGGAAGTGCTTATGGCCTGTTGGGTTTGCTTTGATGACGGGCGACATATCATGAAGTATGAGAACCGACGCTATACCTGCCCTAACTGTAATGCGCAGTTTGCACCAATAGCGACTGTGCGAGCGGGTTATATTCGGGGTGACTAAATGATCTGCACTACCTGTTGGAAGATACGCATTACAGGTGAACACACGGCCTCAATCCTTTGGAAGAAGCCGGAAGATCCAAATCAAATCTGTGTTTGTGGGGGTGAAAACGAATGAGAATGAGAAAACGGGATGATGAAATGTGCTGTGGCTTCCTATGGGGTCAATTCATGGATGCTAACATTGATGAATTAGTGCGCTTCTGTCCTTGCTGTGGTGGTGAAGTATGAGCCTGAATTTTGATCCCCCTGCGGGATTCAACGTGCGCCCTGATGGTCGCGGTGGGTGGGTTCTGTCCCGTCCTCCCGTCCGTGTGATCTATCCATGCGGGAAGTGTGGACGATCAAGGGGAGAGAAGATCAATAACGCCAAAACTCGCGTGTATGTTCTCCCCTGTCATGTGTGTGAGATGAAAGAACTGTTTCGATGGATCAAGTGTATTGATGAAGGGTTATGTCCTGAAAAGACTCCAAAGTTGGCGAGCGAATATGATAAGGACAAAGGAGAACCCGATCAGTAGGAACATTCGGATCATTTCCTCTCTATCATCCCATGAGGAAGCGAGGGATGCTTCAACTGCTGAAATCTGAAGTGCCTCTCCCATAATGGCCCCCAATGTGCGAGCGTCAAGGTTCAACTCTATGATTCGATCCTCAAGTTCAACGGCAATTTCTGTTCGTTCAAGATCAAGGACAATATCGCCGGTAGCGAATAGACCTGCCTTCGCCAATGTATCAAGCCCCATTGATTCACCCACACGGAGAAGGTCTGATGAAGTAACACCCATTTGACCGCCAACCCATATTGCCAATGCGTTGATCACTTCACCGATAGGTGAAAATGGGGTGAGATTTACACCCATTGATTCTTCGGTTTCTTCATCAATTAGAAGATCCAATAATCCTGTTGCCGCCAATATGGCTGTGTCAATCCATACTATGACATTCAAACCCGCAACAAATGAAGCCCCTAATCTTGCCCCTGTATTCGCAACGATCTGACCTCCACCACGCGCCGCCACATATCGCGCTGCATATCGCTGCGCTGCCGCTTCTTTTGCTCTTGTTGAGAGTAGCCCCCTTACACCATTCCATGCAGGGAGTCGCCCCGCCTTTGCGCCTCTCAAGGTGCGCCAAAGCATATCAACTTCAGCCCGAATTTCAGGAACCGCATAAGCCGCTTGAAGCAGCATCACTTGAGGGAGAAGTGATACCGCGAGAATCTTTTCAAGCGTTTCCTGATCGTAGGGAACTGTGACGGTTGCTTCTCCTTGAACATCACCCGTTATGGGTATCGTCAAGGTTTCTTTATTCCTCTCCATCAGTAAAGCGGAGGCTGAAGCAATCGGTTTTCCCGCTAATGCGAGAGTCTTTTCAGGGCGTCGCAACAAAGGAGTGATCGCTTTTGGGACGGCATAGAATGGATTCATCCACCGGATTATTCCCCACATTATGCGCCTCTCCCAACGGTTCGATAAGCCATGAGCAACGCCATAGCGACGATCAAAACCGCCGTGAGATTTGTCAATGCTTTCATTGAAGTTTCACTCGCAATAATCTTCTTCATGAAGTTCACGAAGCCGCCGATAATGGACTCAAGGAACCCACCAAATGCTTCACCTATTGATCCATCCCCAAAGACTTGAACAGACACGGAAGGTGCGGGAACATCCACATCAATTGTTTCATTACCTGTTAGATCAACCATTTAATCACCTAACGTATCTTTCACTTTTCGGGATTGGTCGCGCCAATGTGTAATGTGTCATAAACCCCTGTTCCGTTATGGAAGAACCGGCCCTTGAGATCTTCTTTCCTTGATATTTACCTGAAGTCATGGCTTGCATAAACTCCGACGGAGATACACCAAAATAATCGAATTGGTGTGCGCCGCTTTTGTCACGTTTTGGTTTCGTTCCGCCATGTTGGCGCGGATTCTCTCTCCGAAAATCTTCTTCCTTTTTCCTTTCACGGTATATTTTCGCCTGTTCTTTATCGCGTTTCTGTTCCCGTTCTTGAAATGAGGTTGGCTTCTCCTGAAGCCCGAATAGATCTAAGAAGAATCCCATTAAAACCGTCCACCTTTTGCATAGTAGCGTTTGACCTGCTTTCGGGTAAAGAGTCTGCCTGAAGGTGAGCGATAGCACCTGCCGTCCTTACGGACACAACCTGCTATCTTCTTGAACGGCACTACAATTCACCTACAATTCCATGCGCGTCTAATCCTAATCCGAGAGCAACCGCACCGATCAACCACCGGCCACCTTTGATGATCAAATCCATTCTTCCCATAAGATCAGCGAATTGAACTTGAAGTTCTCCGTGCTTCTGTTCTAAATCTTGTAGCCTTCTATCAATCGCCTTTATTGCAGTATTCTGCATATCATCCACTTGTTGCGATCCGTTACTCATTAGAAATCCACCCTGCTATTAGCCACCCGACCATTACGGCGATAACGTCCCACGTTTTATTGATTGTGGAATCGGGAGTTGGATTAGGAAAAACGTCGGGTGCAAACTCTTTCGCCATTGGTTCAAAGATCTCCCATGCAATCGCCAAACCGAGAACCAACCATCCATTATTCCACCCTGCCGCTTTGAGAAGGAAATAGAGAATAAAACCGGAGAGAAGATGAAGTGCAGTAAATTGATCCACCGCGTCACGATTGACAGCGGGGCCGATATATGCACCCTCAAATCTTCCTGATGCACTCATTCCATCCCCTCAATATCTATACTCATATTCTGCCGCATGGAACCCGCTTTAGCGATCAATTGTTTTGCTTTTTCTGTTCCTGTTTTGGTTGCACCTACAACTAAATTGGCAGCAACCACCGCAGCCACGATTATGATAATGGCAGGGAGAGCGAGCATGGCCCCTTCAACAACCGCTTCAAATGCGCGGAAGGTGGAATTGACCCCGAATGTGAAAGTCTTGAGTAGGCGATCAACCACCCCATCTTCTTCATCAAAGGGTGCATCTTGATTGTCGAATATGTCAAACGGATCATCCCCGCCACCGCCGCCGCCGCCACCGCCACCGCCACCGATAGGGACACATTGTTGAAGTTCTTCATTCCATTCAAAACCTTCATCGCATTGGTTTTCTGTTCCTCCGTTATGGGGATCTTCACCTTGACCAAACGCAATTAAACGGAATCTGTATTCATCATCGGATGCTTCGGAAATAGCATAAGCGGTTCCGTCCGTTCCTGTTGAAATGTAAAATGGGCCACCGAGCGCGGCACCTGCACCATGTTCATCATCAGGGTCGGCATAGATCACGCCGCCCCCATAAATCGTAACGGTGAAATCAGAATCGCCACCTGCAAAGTCCTCCGAGTCAAGGTGTGGATCTAATGACATAGTTGCTGCGAGTGGTTGGAAAAAAGCGGAGTTTTCATTCATTATGTTCATCTTCACCCACCATCCATCTTTGACTTCCATTAGGACGCCGCCCGATATGTTTTGACTCCACATCCACGCGGGGGAATCGTCGTCGTCAAGCCAAAGATCGCCGGTTTTGGTTTTGGAGTTTGAATCGTGATCACTTCCCCAATTCGTTTCACCAAATAAATTGAAAACTGAAAATGGGGTATCTCCTAAGAACGGCCATTGTTTCGTTCTTTCGTAAAGATCTTGAAGGGTTCCGCTAAAATCTTCTTCTTCCGTTGGAGGGTTGGGATCATCAGGTGCGGTTCCACTTCCCAACCATCGAATACCGAGAAGCGTGATATACACTTCATCATCTATGTTCCCTCCGTTAATGATTGCATCATTAAGACCTAATCTGAAATCAGCGATCCCATCATATTCATCGTCAATATCAACTGACACCCAATTTCCATTTCGTAGTTTCACCTTAATGGATGGGTCGCCGCCGCCCTGTTGATCATACACCTGATCGGACATTTCCGATGCGTTACCGCCGAGCCATGCGTTGAAATAACCGGCGTTTTCAGTCATAATTTTGATGCTTACTTCAAATTGACTTGTAACCGTGAAAGATACTGCGCCGGATGTGTTACCACCTAAGAGTGTCGAAAGGTCGGAATCTGAAAGTTTGAGTTTGTTATCGCTATCACTCCATGAAGTCATATTGGAGGGTTTCGGTCCCTTAACTTCAGCGAAAACGGGCATGATTGGGTTAGATCCTAAGAGATTCTTGAAGGATATACCCGTCATATCAATATCATAAGCCACTACGCATCACCCATTCAATGCGTAGTCTTGAGTCCCGTTTAGTGACAATGTTTTGGCCTGTTGATTGATCGCTTTTTCCTTTCCACCGGTTGCATCAATGATTGTGAAATCCTGAAGAACTTCAACCTGTTCCTGTTGTTGTTCTTCCTGTGATTGCCCTTCAGGTTGTCCCATATCTGTTGAAAGAGTTCCGATGGTTCCTTCATCCGGTGGTGCGTTTACAGCCACCCAATTTGCGGCCCCACTTTGAGCCGATCTTTTGTCATTGTAAGTTCCGACTAATGGGGTAATCGGGCCTGAGGAACCATAACGGACATAGAGCCTGAAGATTTGAGGGTTCCCCGTCCATCTTTGAATCCCGATAACTCCGCGATCAGTTCCCTGAATAAATCCAATTGTGAAAGACTCCGTAACCCATGAACCTGAAGGTGTAGTGGTTCCATTATCGGTTGAAAGATTGGAACGCGAAATCATCCAAATGATGAAGAGTGCAGCCATGCCTAATTCCATGATTATCGCCTCTTTCTTTTCATCGCGCCTGTGCCTTCGATCCTACGCGCACGTTCCTTCTTTTTTGTGGAATCCTTCTTAGCAAATCTTCCGTCTTGTTTTCGGAATCTCCACCAATACTTACGGGTGGATTTCTTTTTCGCTGCCTTCTTCTTTGCAGGTTTCTTCTTCTTCACGTAGGCGCGACGGGCGGTTTTCCTAACTTGACCTTTCTTAGTTCCCATCAGGCTTCACCCCCCTTTTGCACCCCAATATGGTGACGTTCCCTGCATCACTTGTTTGCGCCCAAAAGCCCGCCATGCCCGTAGGATAACGCGCACCTGCTGAATGAAGGATCAAAGAATTGGATGGGGATTGTGCGGGATCGGCTAACGCCCCTCCATTATTGTAGGCTTCAAATGCAACGCCGCCGACCATTTCAGTAAAGAGATAAAGGGTGGCGATTGATGGATCAACGGACATCCACCATGTATGAAAAGAAGATAGATCAATCCAAAAACGGGTTGCCCCATCCGAATTGTAAAGCATCACTTCGTAGGAATTTTCTTCGGGTGATACCGTCATGCAAACACATCCTCAAGAAATCTTCCGACGGCAGGTGCGCCAAAGGCGATCCATGAAAAGAGTAAGGCCCAACCTAAAAACTCAAGCAAGGTCATTAACACCCTCTCCGATATGACTTAGACTTCTGTTTTCGCTTCCTTCCCTTCCGTGACTTTTTCGTGAAGGGGTTGATGCTAAGTCCCGCCATATTGGTTCACTTCCGTTTTTGAGTGATCTCCATCCCGCCCCGCCCCCTCAAGAGAGGGTTTGGGGAGTTGAGGGATTGGAGAGATGTAATCAGACAATTGCGGGTTTGTCCTGAACACCGGCACCGATTGAATCCTGTGTGGAAGTCAATTGTGTTGCGGTGGATGGACGCGCACTCGCCGAGTTTCGCTGCACGTAAATTGCCGTAATGTCAAGAGTGACGTTTGCACCTGTTACATCGGGCTGCATATACAATGCTGCTGATCCTACAAGTTGGCGGCAATCAAGAATGAGTTTTCCGAGAAGTGCAGTTGCGGGTGTTTCCGGTGTTTGCGTGGTAATGTCTGCCGCCTTTGTTTCGGCAATATCAGGAACATGGCCCCACATTTGATCTTGAAGCATCCCGTATTCAATACCGGATCTTTCGCCGAGATACACGTTACCGTTCAAGTCGCGGAGGCTTAGGCGTGAAGATGCGCCAAAGATTGCCTTTCCAACGCCCGAATCAGCCGAGTTCAAAACAAGTGCTTCAAGAGCATATCCTTGAACTTCAGGAATCTGCTTGATCGCTTGACCTGAGGTTGCGAGTGCTTGTTCACGCGATAGAGTGCGTGTGGTGTAGGTTCCTGTTAGGGAATCAACATAGTTCACCATAACGTCACCAACAAGTGAAGTCAATGCGGTGTTTGAACAGTAGTCACTTTCAACATTCACATCAAAGACGATCTGACAGTTCACTTCCTTTCCGGTTGTGAGCATCAAAGGCCATTCGATTGTTCCATAACCGGCGGTGTCGGCGGTCAAATATGGGCGTGTGTATTGAACACCCTTTGATGCCTCGCCATTAAGGACAGTTCGGATTTGATCCGTGATTTGGTATGAATCTGTTGTGTCCGTTGGGTTGAACTGAACGTGATCATAAACAACCTGTCCGTCAAAGGTAATTTTGCAGCGATTGAACGCGGCAGCAAGACCATCGAATTGAGTAAAGGTTGTATCGTTTGCCTTTACGGCGCGAAGTTCCATTGAGATTGAAGAGATGTTCCCTGCGGGCATCTTGAACGTCAAGTAGTTGTTCGTGGAGGCTGCAACGCCAACCGTTTCATTTGTTAGAACTCGGACTGAAGCCACCTAATCAACTCCCGTTCCGTCCGTCATAAATCGAATCAGCAACGCTGAAAACACGATCCTTTACTGCGAGCATCACCATAATGGGGATGCCAACAACAAGAACGTAGTCAAACCATCCACGTAGGGATGAAGGCATGGAAATTCCCCATGCCATTAAGCAGACCCCCCGTTACCGGATAGCATATTACTGATCTTTGTTGAAAGTCTTTCACCGTTAAAAATCACCGTTGATAGTGAGTCAATCAATCGCACAACGAAAAGCGTTAGGATCAACCCAACGCTGTTCCGAACCATAGAACCGAGCATAGTCATAATGGGCCGCACGTAGCACCCATATATGAAGGCGCGGAAATCTAACAGTCACCCTCGCGGGCGCATAGTAGTATAGTAGGGATCAATCCATCGTTCCCATTCTTTGCATTATATTCTTGATCTTTCGCAACGCATCCCCACTTGAACCCCTATAATCGGGATCGGTGGCTTTGTTCACTTCCGCCGCCGTCATTTCCAAAGTAAAGCGCAATTTCTGCAACTCTTCTTCAAGTTCTTTCACGCGCTTCCATGTTCCTAATTCTCCACTCATTCTTTCACCACCCACCCTCATAAGGAATGATCGAAAACGACCAATAGTGTTCACCATAGAAGTATTCATTGTGAATCATCATTCCTGATTGCGATAGTTCATAGGGCATTGATTCCCATGCGACATGATAGGTATTGGCGGGGCAATCGTGACCCTTCTTGCAGAATACTTCCCACTTAGGATCTTGACCGTATGCTTCCGCCATTTTACACCATACGCGATAGATCGCCATAGCAAACCCGCGACGGGTCTTTTTTCCTTTGACGGCCTTATTCAGCAACTCTTCATGTAGGCGCGGATTGTAAAGCGCACGTTCATATTGTGAGATCCGAGGCATTCAAACCGCCTCCGGTGAGTTCCATGCGTGAGCAAAAGATGGAAAGTGGTGAAGGATCACCTTTTCCATACGGTTCAAAACATCTTCATTGATTTCATATTCCCACAACCAATCTTGATCACCATACGCGCAACGTGCGGCAATCCATCGAAGTTCACTCTTGAATTTCTTCTTTGTCATTCTAAGAATACGATTTATTGCATGGATCTCATCAGGTGAAGCAAGTGGTCCTCCGCCATCGTATGAACGACGGGTGATTCCATCCATAGCACATAATCCACGCGCCAACTGATTCAAGTTGAAGTATTCAGGTGCGACATTGACCTTAATTTTGATCTGCCCGTCCGTGAAATGGGTCGGCTTAAATTCGGTTGCGACTCTCATACCCATTTGATTCACTCTCCCATCCCGCGTGTGCATCCGCAATCATCATCAGACCACCATTCAGTCCAAACCGCATTGTCAAGATCATAAATTGTTTTGCCGCAGTTCTTACACTTTGACTGATCACAAAAGTTTGCACCTTCCTTAGTGCAATCGCACATTGTTAGGTGATTGATTCCTGATTGAAGAGTCATGTAATCGCAATCATCTTCCTCAAGATCGGTATCTATGAAATCGCCAAAGGCATTCAACGCTGCATCTTCAATCGTTTCGCAGGGTGCAACCCATTCGACACCATACCAACCTTCACGCGCCTCGCGGCATCCCGCACGATGAACTGTCATGTGATCTCCCCATGTTTCGCCCTTAGCGACCCAATGGTTCAATCCAACTAATACAAAACTCAAGCCATCACCCCGATTTCAAGAAAAACCTTCTCCATAAGTTCATTCACATTGTATAGATACCATCCTTGACCGTGATCCACGCAATATGTGGGTGATCTTTCCATCCATTGAGCAATTGTCATTAGATGCGTATTGCATAGGTTAATTCGCACCCCTTTTTCTGCGCTGATGTGCATTTTTGCATCAACTGTTTCTAATTGGTAAATCACTTCACCAAAATTCTTCTCTCTCATTTCATTTCTAATTCGCATCATAATACCACTCTCCTTCAGCCCTCCGACGGTCCACTCCTATATCAACGTGACCGCTAAGTGACCACCCTAAATCCCTGTTTTCAGGCTAATTTCCACGATTGGGTGAAAATTCAATGTTGAAGCGGAATCGGGGCAAATCGGTTAATATCGAACCCATCAACCACCACAAACGCATACCTATTGTTATCCACGAATCTCAACACTTCTTCGTCAAGATCGGGATATGCAATTTGATCTAATGACTTCAAATCGCCTGAAGGAACACGATAGAGGGTCAAACGCCCCTGTGTTAGAATGGTATGATGGATCATACTCGCACGTTGAGCAATAACGATCAATTGACCGTCATACGCTCTCCATGTGGCGGCTGCACGTTGAAGGGCGACGTTCACATCCGATCCTTCTTGCTTATGCTTGACTAACAATGAGTATTCATCAACGGCAACCGTTATGGGTCGGCCTTGTTGGTTATCTTCTTGACTCGTTCGGAGATAGTCACCCAAATGATCAATCACTAATCCTACATCATCCCCGTCTGTAATATCCACTTCCCAAAGAACAGTTCTGAACTTCTTTGTTTCAGGATCAGGTTGTAACATTCCCTCAATTGCTTCTTCAGGATCTTCCGTTACAATATCAAAAACTTCACGATACTTCTTTTCAGGTTTCGCCGTGATCATCATTACTCTATTCCCTTGAGCCTTTTTCATGCGTAGGTAATAGATGGTGTGATTTGTCTTTCCTGATTGAGTCCCGCCTATAATGTTCAAATGTTCATGGGAAAGAACGTATGTGTTAGGATTAAAAACCTGACCGCCTTCCCATTTTGGTTCTTCAGGTTCGGTCATATCAGATTGACCCCCTGATCCTCATAGGGGTTTTCTGACTTCTCCGCTTTTTTCCTCTTTGCTGCCGCACGAAGAATCTTCAAAGACGGAACTCCATAAAGCCAACCAATCATAATGGCAATCAATACATTCGGATTGATCGATAGTGAAGTTCGGGGTGCAATCGTTCCCAATAGACGCACAAAGAAGGTGCGCTGAACTGCACGACTTGATTCATCCCATAGGGTCATTCCGTAGCGATTTTGCGCGACAGAAGATAGAGAAGAGTCGAGAGCGCCAAACATAGAAGTGATAATCGAAGAATCCCCGATGAAAAGATCCGAGATATGAACCGACTTGTTGCCTTCGCTATCTTCGATAATTTCCGCCCCTTTAATGGCGTCGATGAAATTATTATCGTAGTCGGATTGATCTTGAAATGATTCAGGGTCGCCCCCATCATCACCCCCGAACTCTTCAGTTTCCTCAAGTGTCGGTAAATCATAAAGAGGAACTTCAGCCGTTATGGCGTCGGGTTCCCATTCTTCTTCATCTTCCTCCGGCCATGAATCATCAATAACAGTAGTTTCAATTTCTGCCGGTTGTAGGAAATCTGTATCAGGGATCGAATCATCACCTTCCGGTTCTGAAATTCCCTGTTCTTCGGCCTTCTTCGCAATTCGATAAGCCGTTGATCTTGAACACTTCCTAATTTCACCCGTTGGCTTGATTAGCCAATTTCCTTCTCCTAAATCTTCAACTATTGTCATTGTTTGCACCGTCCATCATTAAACCAACTATCTTTCCTTGATTCATAGCCAACGCATCAATCCAATGGTCACGATCTGCTATGAATGAATCTTCAACCGCATGGGCCAACCCATTAAGGTATTCAGAATCGGGGGAATATGTAACTTGAAGCATTCGCATCAAAGTTGAACCTGTCACCTTGATTGCTTTTTGATCTGCTACCGGCATTTGTGAAATGCTCTCCTTCTTTGCTTGAAGGATCTTCGCACAGGCATGAAGAATGACATTAACATTCTCCGCAATTACCACATCATCATCCATGATGGGACGGGTGGGACTGTCCTATTTAACGGGTTCGCAATTGCTTTTCCTGTTCCGTCCATTCTCCCGCGACTACCCCACGCCTCAAAGACTCTCTCAATCCTATGACACGATCATATTTCATTTTATCATGCAACTGAAGATCCTTGAGAACGGCATAAGTGAAATCATCGGTGGGACGGCCTGTTTTGAACTCTTCAAGCCACATCTTCTCAATGACACCCCGCATATTGACACCCTTAATTCGGATTTTCCATGCGTCACATTCCACCAATTCTCCCGTCCGAGAATCTTCTTTTGAAATGAAGTGGACTTTGTATTGCTTCGGGGCGATTGCCTGAAAGAAGTCATGTTCATTCTCAACGGCCCATTGTCTAAGATCCCGCCCCATCTTATCGGATGGGACCAACTTCATTCCTTCTTCAAGTGGCATTAGGACTTTCAAAGAATCTGTATCACAATACGCCAACTTTTCAACGGGGAATCTGTCTGCCATTGTTAGCAGTTCTGCTCTCGCCATATCGGTGATATAGCAACCGAGAATGTTCATCGTATTTGCTGCGCGTTTTGGTGTGGGATCTGTAACATACCCCACCATCTCTCCTTGAATCTCCGCGACACCTGAAAACTCCCAATCAGGAAAATTCATTTCCCAATCAATTTCAGTCGCAACTCTTTGATCCGTATTCAATTCCACATATTTCCCGAATGAAGTATTCATCAAAAGTTTGCATAGCATCTGACGCGGATCTCCCGCCTCTTTCAACTCAATTCTTTTGTCATACCACTTGCTTATTCCTTCAAACGGATTGAACTTCAAAGCAGGGCATCGGATGGCCCAAATTGCATCCGTTTGAATGTAGCGGGTCGCTTCTCCATCTTCGCACACGCGAACTTTAGACTGTTCATAGATGAAAGGGACAGGCGTTAGAGTGTAGCCACGATCAAGAAGGAAGCGGGCCTGAAAATTAGTGATCCATCGTGTGCCTTCGTATTCAGTCCAAATCAAATTTGTTGAATCGGGGCATCTTGAAGCAACCGCGCCGATCTTATCTGAATCGGGCCTACTCCAATGAACATGAACTGCACCTTCAGACTTCAAAGCAAATGACAAATCATTTTCATGATCATAGAGAACGGTTGATAATTGCGTTGCATCAGGCCACACGCTTTCAGGGTGGGTCATAACTGAAGGATAGAGAGAACGTGCGTCAATTCCAAAGGAGGGACCGACAAACGCTTCATCGGTAAACACACGCACCATTCCTCCGGTTAAAGCATCCCGCATGATCGAATCCAAATCTTCTCTCGGAACTACGGTATGGTATTTCCAATCTTGAACGGTTCTTCCTTTCACTCTCCGTTCCTTTTTCTTGACAATATGACCCCCATTCTTAGCGATATTATCCGAGTTCATTTGAAATGCCAATGATCCAATCGTTAGGGTCATTTCCTTACCATGATAATCTAATTCCTTCACCATGCACCACATTTCAAGAAGGGATTTCCAAACGATCACGCAATCATCAATTGCATACCGCACCATATCGGGAGTTATCGCCATGTAGTTTCCAAAGTCGGGATGATCCCCATTCCAAAAGATTTCGGGGGTGTCTGTTTTAGGATAACCACAGGCTGCGCCGAGTTTTGCTAATGGAAGAGGAAGAAGGGCCATGCTATCGCGGATTTCAATTGGACGATCTTCAAACACTTCCCACTTCCTTGAACGCCGGTTGAATTTCCTCCGACCTTCAAAGTTTTCAAGATACGGTGCTAAGTCAAACTGCGCATTCAGAATCGAAGAACCTTTGAACAGCATTCTTGCTTTATCCTCTTGACTGTTTGAAGTGAAGTGCATGAGAGGATGAGGAAGGTCCGGTTCAAGGATTGACAGCAGCGCGATAATATCAACCGTCGCGTTATGTGCATAGATCTTCGGCAACTTATCCATAACCGCGTTATCGCCTCCAAACGCTTGATGAATTAGACGGGGAAGATGCGCTGTCACTTCATCATCCCAAAGATACCCTAACGACACCTGCACCGTATCGTGATCCGAACTGTGATAACGTCCATGCGACTTCGGTTTGATTCCATCTTTCCACGTTTCGGGTGCATCTTCCCAATCCAAAGGACACCCATTATTCCCGCGTCGGATCATCCCATCAACTTCTTTCACCTTCATTCCCGTTCTTCTCCATGTGGAACCCGTTGAAGCGTAGGACCGATAGAACAGGAATGAGCACATATTGGGATTAGTGAAGTCCCTCCACGTTTCAAAGTCAATGACACCAAATGATTTCATCCGATATGAGAATTGCTTTTTGAAATCTGCGACTGATATTTCTAAGACGGTCATATTGGGAATTGGGATGGTTGGACGATCAGCGCGGGACGGAAGGTGCGAACGCTGCACTACGCGCCAATTAGGACCGAGATTAGGGGTGGTCGGCATCCCATCTAACAAGTCCCATCCGTTCAATTCGCATCACCTATCGCCTGTCCGTCTTGAGATAGGGGAAGCCAAACCCGATATTGAAAGTGAGTTTGGTATGATTGGCCCTCCATAGGTGGCCCCTCGGCTTCAGGATCAATGATTATGCGAATGGGACTGTTCCCAAACTTTTCATCAGCATTGATGAAATCGTCAATTGCTTCAGTCAATGAGTCCTTTGCAGCATCAACAGAACCATGCGCCGCGCCTCTTGAATAGATCGTGGACTGTTGAGTTTCAACCTGTGAGAGATCTTCCCCTGCATCTAACTGATCTTTGTATAGGACGGTGATACGTGCTGACACTCGGAACACCATATTGTTTCGACGGTAGGTTTCCTGAAGGTTCTTAGCCGCTTCTTCATCAAGAAGTCGCGCCTGTGATCGTCCATACTGTTCTTCTTGACGTTTGGCTGCATCCGTAGCCTCTCGTTCAAACGCGGCGTCTATCTTCTCCTTCGATGAAGCCGGTGGTTCATACGCTGATTGATCCTGTCCTCTCGCAGTTTCCTTCCCTGTGAGAATCCTTCGGATCTGTCTGCGACTCATGCCGGTTTCTCTCGCTACCGCACTTATGTTACCGTCGAACTTAGAGAGCAAATACCCAATGCGCTGACGATATTCAACCATGCTGAACCCTCCGGCTACTCGCCTTCAAGGGGTTCAAGATCGGGTAGTTCTGCCTTCTTCTCCCATAGCGCAATTTGCGATTCGGTGGCGTTGGCAATCTGCGTAACCCGCGTTTTCGACACTCCATAGATCTTCGCTAAGTGCGACCGCGTA
>Ga0080013_1003884_pt1 | contig 15165 bp, 20 predicted proteins | sample ETNvirenome_6_85_FD_69236 | JGI IMG/M metagenome (GOLD analysis project Ga0080013, IMG submission 69236) | Marine viral communities from the Pacific Ocean - ETNP_6_85 (SPADES assembly) (version 2) | ecosystem: Environmental > Aquatic > Marine > Oceanic | place: Pacific Ocean | collected 2013-06-19
GCCAAGGATCTCGCCAAGGCATTCAACAAGTGGGGCGACCTGTCCGCCGCTCGCAAGTTCTGGCTCCACCGAGTCGCCACTCCCGAGGCTCAGGCCGCGCCCGTCAAGGTCGATGCCTCTGCCATCGAGGCAATCTTTGCCACTGCTTCGGCCAAGCTGAAGTTTCCCAAGTTCATCTTGAGCAGGGGATCGGTCACCATCAAGGTGGCGAAGGCTGGACCCCGCTCCAAGCACCACGGTTCCATCACCGTCGCCGCTCCCGAGTTCGGGGCAGGCTGGTTCGGCACCATCAAGGACGGGGCCTTCCACCCCGCCCGAGGTGCGACTCCCGAGGTTGTCCAGTTGGTGAAGGACTTCGCCGCTGACCCCGCCAAGGTGGCGGCGGAACACGGTCACGCCTCCGGCAACTGCTGCTTCTGTCGGCGGGAGCTGACCACCACCGAGTCCCTTGCCGCTGGCTTCGGCCCAGTGTGTGCCGAGAACTTCGGCCTGCCATGGGGCAAGGTCGCCGCCTGAATCCTGTAACCTGAACCACCAACCACCACCACCATCATGCTTCCACAACTTATCTCAATCGACAACCCGCCTGCTTTCCACGAGGTGCTGGAGGGGGATTTCAAAACCTACCCCGCCAGCCAGCGAGAGACCCACATCGCTCGTGTGGTGTTCGGTCCACGCACCTTGTCTCACCTCTCCCTCGACCTTTACCCCGAGATCCCCCATGCCCTGACCGACGGTGAGTATGTCTACTACTCTGTCGCAGTGGACATCCCCCCTTCCCGCAAGCGGATCGGCGGACCCAAGAAGGTCAACCGTGTGGTCTGGGTGCGTGGCACCTTTGACCTCGGTCGCCCCGCCACTCGATGGGAACCCACGGAGGGTTCCGAACCCATCAACCCTGACGGTGATGGAGTGTTCCGCTCCCTGACTGATGCCGTGATCTACTCGATGCTCGGAAGGAAGTTCCGCTCCCTGTCGGAGAGGGCATGGTCCGCCGAGGTGCAATGGGATGAGCGTTACGTTCTTGCCCCCCAAAAATAAATTAAGAAAACATTTGACAACTTAACGTCTATCTGCTACACTACTACCATGCTCGAATCACTACCCACTCTCAGCTTCTCCCGAGTCGGAGAGGCCGCCACCTTCGCCGAACGCTCCGGCTCCGTGCTCGCCCTCGGTGGTCCCACCGGAAACGGCAAGACCTCATCCGCAACGGAGGTCGCCAAGGCCCACGGTATTCCGGCTAACTTTATCTCATGGGCCGAGGCCCGTGATCCGAACCACGAAGGTGGCATCGTCACCTTCAACTGTGCCGGAGTCCACGAGGAGAATGCCCGTGGAATCCAAGTCCCCCACCACGATGGCAACGGAGACTACCGTGCCGTATCCTTGAAGCCGGAGGAGGCTCCGGTCGAGGCGACCGTGGGCGACAAGCCCTTGCAAGTGGTGTTGGAGGAATGGCAGGCCGCGAGCGGTCAGATCAAGCAGGCATATCGTCCCGCTCTCTACGCACCGGACGGTCAGGACAGATACATTGGAGTCCACAAGGTCGGCCCTAACGTGAAGTTTCTTATCACGTTTAACGGACGGGCCGACGATGTCGAGAGTGGCCGCGAACTCAGCCAGCCCGATGCCGCTCGCACCAACCAGTATCGCTTCGAGCTTTCGATTGATGACTTCCTTGCCCACGTTCAGTCCCGCTTCAAGTCCAGCCCTGTCTGGGGATACCTCAACTTCTTCCGCAAGGGCGTGAAGACCGGAGGCGAAGGACTCAATCCGTGGACGGGCAAGACCAAGGGCGAGGACAAGAAGTCCCGCTACACTGGCGGAGCCGTGTGCTCTGGCCGAACGTGGGAGGGCGTGATGAGGATGTTCCCTACTTGGGATTCCATTGCGAACACTGAAACCTTTTCCCTCCATGCTGCATCCCGCATCCCCGCTCCCGTAGTTGAGGATATGGTCAACCTGATCGAGACCGTGCTGAAGGTGGGGCCGGAGGTGACCGAGATCCGCGAGGGATTTAAGACTTTGAGTTCGGTGCCCAAGCACCAGCACCCCGCGCTGGCCTTCGCCGCCGCTCGTATCGCTCTGAACGAGGGCGGGAAGGACTACCCTGCTGCCATCTCATCCGGCCTGTGGGACTGGGCCTTCGACCTCTTCGAGGGGTGCTCCCCTGAGCTTGGTGCGTGGGTGTTCTCTACCCTCGCCGCTCACACTCAGCCCGAGGGAGACGGCGACAACCCCATCATGTTCCACGCCTCCGCCCAACGTCTCAAGGGATTGGTTTCCTAGCCCTAGAAATAAATTAAGAAAAGTCTTTACAACTTACCAACCATCTGCTACACTACCACCATGCTCGAAATCAAATCTTCCTCCCTCCGCTCCCTCATAGAAATCTGCCTCGGCACCCCGAGCTATGTCATCTGTGGGACCAACGCCAACGCCAAGAAAGTCCTCCTCGATCAGGTCTCCCCTGAAGAGAGGGCCGGACTGAAGCGCCTCCTCGGAGCCAGCACTCGCTTCCTCCCCGCCACCGACACTGCCATTGGCAACGCTCGGTCCTTCGTCAACCAGTTCAAGAAGGACATCATCGCCGGAGACAACAAGCGTGGCTACCGTGGTCTCGCCAAGACTGGTCGCCCGAACACCTACCTCTGCCGAGTGCAGGACTTCGACCGTTTCGAGGAGATCTTCAGATCCTACAAGCCGCGCATCGACAAGTGCAACGAGACCATCCGCGACCAGTGGGAGTCCCTCAAGGAGAGAGGCAAGGAGGAGATGCTCGTGTTCGGGGAGGGCTACGAATACCCCACCGTGGATCGCTTCCTCCGCCGCTCCGAACTGAGCTTCGAGATCGAGACCACTATCTCGAATAGTAAAATCTTCGATACCGTGCTGGCTGAGACGGTCCAACGGATCAAGGCCAAGGCCGAGGAGTCCGCCAAGAACAAGGTGCTCGCCGCTCACGCCAAGCCAGCCGAGGCTCTGCTCAGTGCCTTGGGAGTGTGTATCACGAGGCTCATCTCCGCTGACGGGAAGACCAAGGACGGGAAGAAGAAAAGGCTCCGCCCCGAGAAGTTCAGGGCTGTTGAGAAGCTCGTCGCCGAGGTCCGGTGCAAGAACTTCCTCGACTTGCCGGAGCTTGAGACCGCCGCCTCCACTGCTGCCAGCCTCGTCGAGGGACTCGACGTTGTAGGTCTCGACCCCGCTGAGCGCAAGGAGAAGGCCGAGGAGTTTACCAAGGTGACCTCCGCCATCGAGGACAAGCTCGCCGCGAGTGGGCTTGCCTAAAGAATTTAAGAAAACACGTTGACAAACCAACCACAACCTGATACACTACCATCATGCCCACCACTTCACCATTCATCGACCTTCGCCAAAGGGGAACCACTCCCCTTGAGGTCGGAGTCCGAGACGGTCACCGCTGGTGTGGGTTCCTTTTCCGCCCCGCCCTGCGAGGGCTCAAGCTAGACCTCAACTGCGACTACGGTCAGACTGACGGTCGCCATGGGTTCTATAACGAACCCGTTCTGAACAAACTGACCCCCGCCAAGGCCGCCTACGTAGTCGGTCACGAGTGTGGTCACATCTCGCTGAACCACATCGAGAGGTTCGCCCGATATAAGGAGGCTAAGATTTTCTGGAATGGCAAGGTCTGGTCCGCCGCCAACGTGGCGAGCGACCTGATTCTCAATGCGTGGTTACGCAAACTCAACGAGGGCGCTCGTCAGGAGATGATCAACGCCGGACTCACTCCCTACGATGTGATGGTTCCACTCGGTGACATTCTCATCGACATCCCTGAACTCTACGATACGCGGGACAAAATCCTCTGCCCCAACACGGGCCTCTGGATAACCAACCCGAACAAGGAAGACCTGTCCTCCGAGCAACTCATCGAGAAGATCCTCAAGACCCACCCCGTCCCCCCGATCAACGTCGGTGGTGGCTCCGAGCAGTCCGACGAGGAAGGCGAAGAGGCTGGTGGCTCCGGCTCCGGCACCCCGAACCCTGACTCCGGCGACGAGGCTGGTGAGCAGGGCGGCGGTGGCTCCGGCTCCGGCGACGAAACTTTTGACGGTGATTCTTCGGGCAATGGTGAAGCCTCGTCCTCTGACGAAAGTGCAGGGGGCGGGGCAACCGTCGGAGAGTTCGGTGGAGGTCACGATGATTTCCGTGAGCCTGAGCTGGAGGACGGTGAGACCCTTGAGGAATTCCACGAGGCCAACCGTGCCGAGGCCAAGCAGGCTGTCTACGAGGACCGCGTCAACGAGGCCAAGGGACTCGGTGGTGGCAACGGCCAGTTCGCATCGAGCGACCTGAACCGGACCACGAACCGTGTCCCGTGGACCGAGCACCTTGCCAACTGGTTTCAGACCCGCTCCGAGGAGGGGTTGGACCGCCCGTTCTGCCACCGTGCCTTCGACCGCAACGGTATCGTCCGCCGCGCTCGTGGGTCCAAGGTCGCAGGGGAGCTTGTGTTCCTCGTCGATACCTCCGGTTCCAACGTGAACAAGATGGGTCCAATGCTCGACAAGGTGCAGGAGGTGCTCGACCAGTTCCAGCCCCGCCTCACCCACGTTGTGCCAGTGGACCGGACAGTCCACGAGACCCACGAGGTGGCTGCTGGTGGGGCGCTCCCCGAGACTCTCGGCGGTGGCGGTGGCACTCTCTTCAAGCCAGCCTTCGACTGGGCCGAGGAGAACGCACCCAACGCGGACGGGATCATCTACCTGACTGACGGCTACACTTGGGAGCACGATTGGAACGCACTGGTCGAACCCAACTGCCCCGTGCTGTGGCTCTGCTTCGGCTACCACTCACCCGAGGACATCGGTGTTACCTGCTACCACTTCGGTGAGCGGGTTGCCATCAACGTAGGATAACCTTCAACCATTAGAAACTAGATACATGCCAATACTAGCAACCGAAAAACGGTGGAGCAATCAGTCTGATCTGGTTCTCTCCGCGCCCGTCCTGTGGGAGTTCAACCGCAAGCACTTCATCATCGAGGTGCGTGGTCTTGAAACCACAGAGTTGACCTGCATCTACGTGACGACAGGTACCCTGTGGGGATCATGCACCCTGTGGAAAAACTGCTGCTCTGTGAGTGACCTGTGTGCCTGTCTCAAGCATACATTTGAGACGATTGATGCGGATCACGATGCCCCTGTCGCGGCCCCTGATGGGTGGGAAGTTTTAGATTAGGAAGACTAGAAGATAACCTGCCATGAAAACAATTCAACTCTCCCTCTCCGACGCGGCCTTCAGCAGGATCAAGAATGAAGTCTTTGTCGCCGCGCTAAGTCAGAACGAGTCCGGCATCCACCTTGCGTGGAAACTGGTGCTCGACGCGATGGAGCGCGGAGACACTGAGAAGTTAATTGAAACAAGAGAGGAAAAAGAAAACGCATGAGAGATTTTATTCAGACAATGTGGCTGCGACTGTTCGTGTTAGCGGCAGGGAAGATGGGCTTCAGGTTCCTCTTCCCATACGAGAAGGACATGGTCATCCACGTTGCCATCTCCGAGACCGCCCTGCTCTCCTCCATGCGTGAATTCATCGACGCCCACGAGGCCGAGGCGGAGCAACGTAGAAAGAAAGCATTCGCTGAAGTGGAGACCGTGATCCTGTCCGCCGAGGAGTTTGAGGACGAAGAGGAAGAGGAAGAGGAAGAGAAGTGGACGAAGGAAGACTGGAAAGACTGGAGAGCCGACGACCACATCAACGACGGGGAGAAAGTTTAACTCAAAAAATAAAATATCAGATAACATCTCATGAAAAAAAACTGGACACTACTACGATACTCCTCGACCGACCAGCGCCTGTGGCAGGACGACGAGGGGAAACTATACCTCGCCGACCACAGCGGTGACGGGAACATAGCAGGCTGGAACAGCACACTGATGTGCAGGCACGACATTGACACCGTTGGCACCCCTGACGACACGGACGACGGGCCTCTCCGCGTCCTCGTCCCTCAGTCCAAGGTGGGTGGTTTGCTCAAGATCAACTACGATCCTGAAGCCACGCACCACGGCCTCAAGTGCCAGATCCGCGTTGTTGTTGAGAGGAGCCGGAACAACAAGGTGGTCCCGATCAACGTGGAACCTTCCTTGGCCCTGAACCTTGGACGACGACTCGGGGTTCCCGTGCTCCTGAACATCCCATCTGATGTGAACGAGGACGAGCTGGAGAACAAGAGAGTCGAGGACGCTTTGCGCCTCCACCTCCCCGTCGAGGGCGTCACGATCTGCAACCTCAGTGAGCCAGCGAGAACCCACCCCGTAAAAAAAGAGCAGAAAGTTGTTGACTAAATTCCACCTTTGTGTTATAATATCATTATGCCCAGCATCCACCAAAGCATCACCGACATCTTCGAGGCCGCCCGTCCCAAGGGACCGAGGCCCGAGGTGGTTGCCCGAGTCCTGCAAGACATCAAGGACTCCCTGCACGATGGACCCCGCGCCGGAGCCGACTTCGACGCCCACCAGATTGCCAAGGAGATCGACGAACTGGAAAGAGAGAGCCATGAGGTCTAAAGAAATAGAACTGCAAGTAGCAACCGTCCGCATGGCGCTGGATGACAACTCACCATTCAAGGGAATGATCGACTTGCGGAGCCTTGAGAACCTGCCTGTTGAAGATGCCCGTGAAGTATGGGAAGCAATGGGGGAGGAGCTACAAGAAAAGTTTAACGCCACTTACCGCCGTGAAGATCAAACGCAAACCACTCCCGACGACCTCCCTTGAGAAGAGGAACATGGCCCGTCACGCCATGCCCCCTCCAACCTCACGCCACCGAGACCAGAAGAAACATGCGCGGAAGACCGCGTGTCGCAAACCAACCAACAACCAATCCTGATCATGCAGTTCCAACCCGAGTTCCTTTCCATCAACATCGTCCTTGAGCTTAACAGTTGTGCTATCGACACTGATTATCCGGTTGACGAAACCAACTCAAGGAACCCGTCCTGTATCATGGAGGACATACTTGAAGCGACTGTCAATGAGGCAGGGTTTCAAATGCACGACATAGATTTCCATGAGTGCGATGATTGCGGCACCCTCAATTTCGTCCTGCTCGTCCGCCCTGATCGGTGTGACGTTGAGGGCTGTGACTGTGGCTCCCCCCGTGGCGAGCGATACGTCTCGGCGCAAGACGTTGTAGACCTGACCCACGCCATCGGCAACGTCGAGGAGGTTGACTCCTTTGAGGTCTCGGCTACCAGCAAGCTGCTTGAAGCTGATCTACGCAGCTGGAAAAGGCAAGTCCAAGTGGACGAGAGACACTGGGAAGATTTCAAGGGTCTGAACATCTGCCTCAAGGAGGACGATGAGGGTAACGAGAAAAAGGAACTTCTACTTAACTGATGATCAAAAGAGACAACTGGACTAACGAGGAGGTCATCGGCTTCCTCAAAGACATGAGACTTCACGGCAGCAATCACGTTTATAACTCTTCACTCAATGAGGCGGTGATGCTGTTCCAAGATTTTATGCGAGATGATTCGGATCACGCAGCGAAAGCCTACGAGACAGAGATCAAGGATATCGTAATGATCGGCCCAGTCTTGCCCAGATGATATGACTGCAACCCTCTTCCTGATCCTTGTCCCCCTCACCCTACTGATTATCCTCCGGCGGAAACGCACAGAAACTACCAAGAACCAATGAACGAATTCAGAACAGACACTGGCCGCATCGATGTAACCAAGTTAACTATGGAGGATGTGGTGGATATCATCAACATCTTCAAACCACACATCGATGTCTTCATGGGATCACGTAAGGATGTGATGGCATACATTGAGAAAGTGGACGGCCAGTTCGACGCCGCGTGTCCTTCACATATGGAAGGCCCAGCTAACTATCAACTCTCTTGCGAACTCAATGCTGAAGAACCAGCAAACCTGAACGGCCCCACAATCCAGTTGAATCTGGAGTGTGTGAACTGGGGTCATGAGTAACTCAAAAATAAAATCTCCACTTAACGCCCGCTTAATTTATTTGCAGAAAGTCGTTGACTAAACTTTACCCGTAGAATATACTATCCCACATGACTAAGATATCTTCCCTCCGAACCCTCCTCGAAAACACCCAAGCTGGCCTCGACCTCCTCATGGAGATGGACGACGTTCAGTTGGACATCCGAGATAGGGCAGCCGACCTGACCTCCGCCCTGCAACAGGAGCGCGAGGCCGCCGACGAACTCATCGAGGGACTCCGCGAGGTTCACATCGGGTCAGGTCCGAGAGGGATGGGATACAAGGGCAAGCGAGCACACCTTGAGGAATTGGTTGAGGCCTACGACGAGGCTCGCGACGAAGCGGCGACCATGCTGGCGGAGGGCGGGGACGCCCGTGCCGAGGCCCGTGTTGCCAATGTCGTCAAGGATATCGTGCCTCCCTCGGAAGAGGAAGAGGAAGAGGAAGAGGAAGAGGAAGAGGAAATCACATCCCTTGCGGACCTCATTGCCGAGAACATCGACGGGTCTTTTACACCGGAGGACGGCTGGTCGGACCCCACTTCACGGACAACGTCTTTCTACGATTCCATCCGTAGACTCGGCCTCCGCAAGAATGCCATCACGGCCTTGGAGAAAGCCGACATCTGCAACCTCGGGCAGTTGATCAGTCAGACCCCTGACTATCTTCTCAGCCTGCATCAGTTCGGGACAGGTTCTTTGGACAATGTATTGGAGGGCCTCGACGCCCTCGGCCTTGACTGGCCCAACGGGAAGCATGTGCAGGGCCTTGAAGGTTTGTGGAAACACAAGAACAAGGAGGTGACCACCACGAATGATCAGTTGGATTTTGGCACCCCCGCAAAGCCTGTGCTTGATCCGGAAGAGAAGCGCAAGGAGGTTCGCCGCCGCAATGCTGCGTATGCACGGACTTATTATAAGAAGAACCGGAAGAAGATTCTGAAGCAGCAGTCAGTCTACAGGCAGCGGACACGCGTTCGCTTACAAGATCTGGAGGCCAAGGCCAACGAAAGGGGGGACCAGTAACATGTGGGTCTTCACTAACAAGGGCTTCTTCTCCATCGTGGAGGACAGGGACAACGCCAACAACCACCTCGTCCGTGCTCGGATGAAGGGTGACTTGGAGCGCCTCTTCAAGCCCTACGGTGTCACCAAACTTCAAGTGGAGGAAACTCCCGACGCCGACTACCGATTCAGGGTTAGCCTCCACAAACCTGTGGTGACCAACGCCATCGGGGTGGCGGTCGATGAGATCGACTATGATAATTTCAAGAATAGCTATCGGGATAATGAGAAGATCCCCCATACCCTCCGGTCCCTGACACATTACCACATGCACGATGTGTGGTCAGCGATGCACGAGGCGCAGGAACACGGCAAGGACTACGAGGAGGCCGAGGAGGGATTGAGATCTGCCAAAGTGCATGATTAAAACCATTGGACATTCTGTTAGAAGTGTGTATAATTCCCAATTACAAACTCGTGAACCGCTCTCAAAACATGAACACACTACACTCTGGGTGCCCGATTGGGTGGGCGGTTACCCTGACTATCAATACCGATAATGAAAGCCAAGCCCGAACCATCCTCTCGCTTCTCACCGAGGCAGAAGAGAACGGGGACTTGGACTTCGCGTTCAACTGCCGGATCGGACAGATCACCGAGAGAGTCGAATTCGACAACGCGCTTTAACATGAAAAAAGAATTAGCACTTTACGAGACATTCACGCTGGCACTGTCCGCGTTCGCTGGGACACTAATCCTGATCCACGCGGGCCTAGCCTTGATCGAATTTCTTACGTAATCCTTTCGAGCCGCTCAGGCATGGTGCGCGGGGAGATCCTGCGACGGGTCAGCTAGTCCTAATGAAACACCTGAGTGGCTCCCCCCAAAAATATATCATAATGTTCTTGACCTAATCCCACCCATCATGTATACTAGCACCACATTAAAATGAGCAAGACACTATTCCCCAAGCAACTGGAAGCGTTCCAGTTCTTTCTCCATCGTCTCCAGCAGGGCCTCGCCACTCTCGATCAGGCCGACATGGGGACTGGCAAGACAGTGGTCGCTGTCAAGCTGGCAGCCGCCCTCGGCAAACCCATCGCGATCATCTGCCCCAAGGCTGTCATCCCTGCATGGAAGCAGGAACTGGCAGAGGACAACATCACTGCAACCTTCATCCTGAACCTTGAAGCCTTGCGGACTGGCAAGTCCGGCTACGTATCCAAGGTAGGGAAGAAGACTTTCAAGTGGCTCATCGACCCCGACACCGTTGTGTTCGTGGATGAGATCCACAAGTGCAAGGGACCGTTCACCCAGAACGCTGCCTTGCTGATCTCCCTCATCAAGCAGGGCTACCTGATCCATGGCATGTCCGGCACCAGTTGCGAAGACCCCACCGAGATGCGGCCCCTCGGCTTGATGCTCGGCCTCCACTCCGGCGACAAGAAGGAGGACGGCTTGAAGAGGTGGTGGCCGTGGATGCGTATGTATGGGTGCGAGAAGAACGAGTGGGGTTCGTGGGTTCTGGAAGATCCCTTCCACTTGCCTCAACTCCGCCAGCTCATGTATTCCACCAGCACCCACCGACTCACGGTGGATGACTTCCCGACTTCCTTTAAGGAGAACCGTGTGTTCACGGTCCCGATCCAGTTCCGCGAGAACAAGAAAATTGTGGCGGCATACGAGAGTCTCGGCATCACCCCTCAGATCATCGAGGACTTCATCGAGAAGGGAACCGTGACCGACTCCGAGCATATCCTCGCCAACATCACTGCGGCCCGACGATTGGCCGAGGCATTCAAGGTGGTGGATCTCGCCGAGATGGCGGAGGATCTTATGGCCAACGGTAAGTCAGTAGTTCTTTTCGTCAATTACAGTGACACGATTGACGCCCTCCGGCTCCGCCTCAAGTGCGACCGGATCGACGGGCGACAGTCCGACGCTGACCGCCAGCGTGTGATCGATGAGTTCCAACGGGACGAGACCCATTGCGTGGTGGTCAACGCCGCCGCTGGCGGGACGGGGATCTCCCTGCACGACACGCTTGGCAACCGCCCACGCGTGGCGCTGATCTCTCCCACGTTCAACTGCAAAACATACAAGCAGGTGCTCGGTCGCATCCACCGCAACGGCGGGAAGAGTGACGCCCTCCAGCAGGTGCTGGTCGCAACGGACTCCATCGAGGAGCATGTGATGCGGGCCATCGGTCGCCGCCTTTCCAACCTCAACGAACTGCACGGTGTATAAACATATCGTCCGCGAACTCTACCCGAACGGGATGCCCATGATGATTCAAGGTGAGGTTCAACTCGATGAGGATTGCGATCTTTTCCATTGGGCAGGCGGCGGCGAACCGACCGTGGACCCTGACACCTGTAGCCTGTATCCTGTCATCGGGGATAAGGTGCTCCCCGCTTCCCCCGCCCTCGATGCCAATTCTCAATACAAGATCGCCATCAGACTAACCGACCTTATCCGCAAAAATTAAAATGACATTATCTAAATTGCAAAGCCGCCAAGCCACCGAGCACCAGAAACGTGCCAACGAAATCATCGAGAACGTAGCCAACCGCGAGTGGGCGAAGGACACCCTCGCCAAGAACCTCGACGCCCTCTACCTGATGGGCATGAGGCACGGCTGGGAGGCTGCCAAGCTCGGCATCGAGGGCGAGAGCTAGTCGTCCAGCTTCAGGAACCTTGGGTTCTCCGAGTGTTCGTTCATCAGCCACTTGAGTCTTTGCTGCCCTTGTGGCGTCTTCATCAGGGCCTCGACGAGGTCAGTGGTTGGGACCGGATTCTCCATGAACCCTGCGAAGAGTAGCTTGGATCTCCGCTCCCCATATTTCGCCCCGCGTAGTTGCTGGTAGAGTTCGAGGTTATCAACCCCCAGTCCACGGAACCCGCGCATGGCCTGCGCCAGTTTGCTGTTGATCCTCATGCGGGACTTCCTGATGTCCCTGTGGATGCTCCTGACCTCGCCCTCGCCCATGCCCTTGGTCTGCTTGAGCTTGTTGAACCTCTGCTGGACGCGCCGTTGCTCGTCCCTCAGTTGGTATACGACCCGAGAGAACTGGTCGGCTGGGTCATTTGAGATGGGCCTTACCGGATAAAACTCACTCATAATTATCCCGAACGGTGAGTCAGCGAACTTGTCCACCTCGCCTCCCGCTGCCTTCACCGCCTCGAAGATCTTCATCGGAGTCCGTGGGCCGTAAGCCTCCTTGCCGACGTAGCCCACCATCTTGGCCGTCTTCCTCCACAGCGGGTCCGACCCCTCGTAGATTGGCCTGCCTGATCTGGCGTCTCGGTTCTCCTTAACGTCGATGATAGATCCGGCAAGGATCTGGTCCCCGAGGTATGGCTCAAGGAACGAGGCCGCGATGATCTTCTCGGCTGCGACCATCGGCTCACCCCTCACGAGGTGCTCCATCCCACGGAGGAACGGGTCAGCGATCACGGCGAACGGGTTCAGGTAGGTGAGGTCGAACGTGGTGAGGTCTCCCTCTTTGCCCCCTGCCAAAGCTCGCGCCCCTGCTGCGACATTGACGCCCAGTATTTTCTTGTCCCCCCTGAAGTAATAGAAAGTATGATTTCTGAGATAAGGGGGAAGGGACATGCGGAACGCCTCGTCCTCGTCCTCGCTCATGTCGGATAAGAGTTTCTGGAGCAAGACAGGCATCACAGTCGAGAATATTGCCACGGCACTGAGGCCCGTCATGCGCTGCCTACCACGAGACTTGATGACTGGGTTAGCGTCACGCATCTCCTTCCTTGCCAACGTAAACGTGTTCACCGCGATTCGTGGAACCTCCGCCGTGAACCGGATGAACGGTGCGATGAGGAGTCCCCAACTGGACCCGCTGATCTTCTTGATGATCGGGAGCGCACGGGCGTAGGACTGAGCGGTGGCCGAGATGATGTCGGCGGCGTGTTGCTTCCGCTGCATCGGGGACATGAGGGAATACTTCCGGTCCTTCTTCGGCATCCCCTTCTCAGCTTCGGCTGCTTTCTCGATGACCGCCAACTCGTGCTCAAAGTATCCGATCTTGTAGAACGAATCCATTGCGGACCCGAGGCGAGCCGCCTTGTTCTGAGCCTCTCGCAGAAATTTAGCCCCCACGTTCTTGGCGGACGCTCTCTTGTTGAGTTTCTGTAGTTGGTCTTCAAGGGACGCGAACGTCTCCTCACCTTGTATCAGCTTGAGCATGATCTCGGAGCGGACCTCGTCACCAAACACCCCGAGAGCTTCAAGCTCCCGCAGGTATGTGCTGGTCTGGGCTTTGTTTCCCGTCCATGCCCTGCCCGCAGCCCTGAGCGCGGACATGCCCGTCCCCTCGGTGGGGTCGCCGGAGATGAGGGACTTGCCCGCCCCCCAGTATCCTTGCGCGGGGCCAAAGAAGAGCACGTTACTGAGCATGTTGCGGAGGTAGAATCCCACCGAACCCAACGTCTTGACAGCCATGGCGAAGCCCGTCGCCTTCTGGGCGTAGGTCATCGCGTTGTGCAGCGCCTGAGAGGACGCGTCGTTAGGCTCCCTGACGGTCTGCTGGAACATGGGTTTGATGTCGTCGTGAACGTCCTTTTCCACCCACATCCCAGCCAACGGGTTCAGCCCACTGTCAGCACCGGAGGATACGATTTGCTCCATCGAACTGATGCGGTCGAACTCCTCCTTCGTCTTGGCTTTCTTGAGGGCGTCCTTCTTCTGCTGGTTGGTCATAAGCCACCCGTCAACTTCACCTTGCTGCCTCATCTTATTAAGGAATGACTGGTGGGCGGCGATCTTGGAGACCGTGCCTAACGTGTAGAGGAGCGAGTCGATGCTGTCCTCCGGCACGTTGTTCGCGCCCATCAGGTCCGCGAGCGGCTTCGGGATCTCGGCCCTACCTTCAAGGTTCTTGGTCAGTGCCTTGAGAGAATCAGACATTCTGGTGGGGAGAGAGGCGGGCTTCCCTGCGAAGTCGAACGCCGACGCGAAGTCCATCGGACCCGTGTCCGTGTCAAAGGACTGGAGGAAGTCACGGGCCATCTGGTAGCCCAAGGACTGTCCGGCCTGTTCCCTGCTGTCGTATGCCGCTTCGGCGGCAGCCTGAGCGTCGGCATTGGTGCGTCCATCCCTTCGGTGTCTATCATATTCAAACTTGATGAACTGGTCCCGCATGAAGTCGATGGCCGCGTCCCTGACGGCCTTGTCGTTAGCCGACTCCGACGTAAGGATGCGGTTCACATAGTCGGTGTCGGAGAACATGTGATACCTGCGCGTGACGTAAAGCCCCATATTGTTATCGAACTTAACGCTCAGGTCTTTCGCGGAGAACACCCCGAACAGACTCTTGGCCTGAGCAGATAGCTCATCAGTCAGACGCCGGAGGTCGAGCAGGACAGGGAACAGACTTGGGGCGGTGGACCGTAGTCTGTCGAACGCCTCGTTCCTGTCCTTGATCATGTCCGCCTTCTTTGTCTCAAACGACTTGTCCTTGGCGTCTTCGTATTTTTGCTGGGCCGCTTCGTCGGCGGCTCCCTTGGTAGTCCCGAGCGCCGCCTTTGACGCCTCTTGCTTTGCCCTTCGGGCGGCGGCGGCAGCTTTGTAGAGTGGCTTGCGTTTGTCTAGGTCCGGTTCGGCGGCGTCGATCTTCACCTTCTCGGCGTCCTCGTCCTGCTTGTGTTTCGCATACTCGGTGGCGAGGTCGGCCTGATACTGGGCGTGGGCTGCATCCTTCTCCTTGTTCCGTGCATCCAGCAACACGTTGTCTGGGTCTGGGTCGATGTTGTCTGTGGTTCCGGTGGCCGCTTGGATGTCGTCCCACGGGATGTCGTCGGGGTTTGGGAAGTCCGTCTCCAGAGCAGACTTATACTTGGAATGGTATTCCTCGACGGACTTGTCGGACGTTCTGAGGAACGCGTCCCGCTGCCGGACGTAACGCTGCACAGTTGGGTCGGTCTCGCCCTTGAACAGTTTCCTCCACGTTCCCTTCACTTTCTGGAATGGCCCCTTCTCGATGAAGGGCATCTCCAGAACCTCGATGAACTGGCTGTAGTCCACGCCCTCCGAGTTGAACTCGGACGGGAGGTCGGACGCGTCACCGAACGTGATGCCGGAGTGGATGAATGCGGGGCTGGCTGGGTTGAATCGCTCGTGCAGGGGGACGATGTTGCCCTCCAAGTCCAAGGT
>Ga0080013_1003885_pt1 | contig 15164 bp, 25 predicted proteins | sample ETNvirenome_6_85_FD_69236 | JGI IMG/M metagenome (GOLD analysis project Ga0080013, IMG submission 69236) | Marine viral communities from the Pacific Ocean - ETNP_6_85 (SPADES assembly) (version 2) | ecosystem: Environmental > Aquatic > Marine > Oceanic | place: Pacific Ocean | collected 2013-06-19
AGTCTCTACAGTTCTTTTAAATTTTTTTATTAATTGACCAGTTTTTTTATCTTCTATTTCTACAATAATATTTACATCAAAGTAGTCGCCAACATATGTTGAATTACTCATGCTCCATACCTCTTGCGTTCTTCTCTAGCATTGACCATCTTAGTCCTCCACTCCTCAAAGCCTACCTCTAATGCTTTCAATTGCACCTTGAGAGCAGACAAGCCACCTTTGGCTTCGCCTACTCTTAATCTAGCGTTATAGACTTCATCCTGTGCTTCTGCCCAAGTATCTTGAGCAGAAGTAGTTTTCATCCCATCAGCCAGTGCCTTGAGTTTGAGAGTAGCTAACAACTGTTTTACATCAGCTTCATTCTTAAAGACTAAGTATTCAGTTTTCTCTATCAATGGTGCAAGAGTTCTAATCTGATGCATCCACGATTCTACTTGCTCATCCACTCTCACCCTCCTTGATAAAGAATTTGCTTATCTGATCTTCAACATTGTTTAATGCTTTTCTTCCATGCATCTCGTTGAATACTCGTTTGGCAATCTGTTCAGAGTATGGTTCTTCATTGTGCAATATTCTCTCTTGAGTATTCATGCTAAACCATGTGCTGAAATTAGCTTCGTAAGTTTCGTTATCGTCATAATAAAATTCTTCCATATCACACCCCCAATTTGTTTTTATGGTATTCATCTCTCTGTTCTTCTATCTTGAAAAACATATAGTCCATCAAGAGAGAATGTGGGGTAGACCCACTTCCCTCTACGATTGGTTTCAACTGCTCGATCAATTCCGAGTAGTTCTTCATTAGCTCAAAAAATATATACTGGTCAATAGAATTTTCTATCTCCTGTATCAACTCTTTGCCATGCAAGGTTTTTACCTCAGAAAGGGATATCGTCATCGCTAATCTCAGGTTTGTTTACAGGCTCAACTGGTCTAGTGTCTGCCTCAAAATCTTCTTTCTTTTTCTGTGGCTGTGGAATATCCAAACGAGCATACTTGTAATCGTTGCCATTCTTAGACTGTCTATCCCAAAGAGCAACACGCATCTCTGCTTCTTGCCCACTCTTAACTTTCTCAACCAAAGCCTTGAGCAAGTTCTTATCTAAGACAACCTTGCCTGTCCAATCAGGCTGTTTCTCGTTGTCTTTATAGTTATTAGTGAAGATTGCTCCATCACTCTGCATCCTTTCCTCAGTCATCGTTTACCTCCTTTGGTAATTTACTTATAAATTCTTGAATAGCCACATCTAAGGCTTCCTTATGCTTAGGAAACTTATCTTTAAGAGTTCCTACTGCTTCGCTGTTTGTTTTATAGGCATTAACAACTTCATCCCTCGTGGTATAAAGTGCTAGTGTTTCTACAAATCCATGAACAAAAGCATCTGCCCAACCTTTAGACCCCATAGCATCTTCCTCAACAACTTCTTCCTTTACAGGTTCAGCTTTCTTGGATGGTGCTTTCTTGCCTTTAGGCTGTTCATCTTTAGTTTCATCAGGCAAAGTCTCATCAGCCATACCAGTAAAGACTGATATACCTAATCCAAACATCGCTACACATTTAACCAAGCATCGCATCGCATTATCTGATACTTGCCTAGCATGAGGATTGACCACTGGATTATTCTTATAGTCCATTACTGGTAATCTCATTTCTCTTACCAAGTCATCAATCATAATTCTAGTCACAACCTCAGCAGTGCCATCAGGAAGAGTCTTGTAAGGAACTCCATCGAAATCGACAAACTCATATTGTGCTTGTGGATAATGCTCACATAAAAGCATCCACATTCTTGACCAACTCAAATAAGTCAGTTTCATTTTCTCCTCAGTGTGCTTTGACACATCCACTTTAGATAGTGTTTCCCACACATCGCCATAGGTTAATTTTTTCTCAGCCATTTTATACCTCCTCAGTATCTAGTTTGTTAGCCATATCATCGACAAGCACCTTTATAACTTGCGATAAACTTAATGATTCGAGAGTCGATGCCATCAGAATAGTAGCTATCTGCTTTTTCTGAAACTCATGCAACTGCTCACACTGTTCTAGTATTCCTAATACTTTATTATCCATTGCTCTCCCTTTTATATTGATCACAAAATTCAGCCACATCACAATAGTCTTTACATCGAATACACTCTCCCTTGAGAAATTCTATGTTTAGAATCTTCTTGTCATCGTGACCACCCACATACTCATCAGCTAATTCTTGCGTATCTAAAACACGCAGAGCAGATTTCCTACCCTTTTTCATAACTCGATAAGTATCCTTTCTTCTCCACACCTCAGCATCACTACACAAAGGCAATGTCTTACTGATTAGATAATCAGCTTCTGCATCTTGATGGATTGAAACTCGTTGTTTAATAAACTCTTCTTGTTCTTCTTCACTCCATTTGGTAATAGGAATGACGCTGACTGGTGATTTTGGATAGTCATCTCCACTTCTCAGCATTTGGTTTTTGCTCCAGTCTCGATTGATCGTAATAATATTTAACTGGTCAATAGAAATTTCAGGGTAGTTCTGTCGAAGCAACCAATCGTAGCAATTAAGCTGTTGCTCCCACTCTATCTTCCCATCTTTCATTGCAGAGATCACAGACCAAACAGAAGTGACTTTGTAATCTTTTAAAGTGTTAGTGCCTAATGAGATTGAATCTGTCTGACCACTGATAGTCCAACCATTGACCTTGGCATACATCCTTTCCTCTGTAATGGTGTCCTCGTTGCCCTCATTGGCTCTCTCAAGGATAGTGTGAACACTTTGACCTAATAGCTTCCAAATCTCGTTAGAGACATCCACACTGATCTCAGAGTCATGTTCCTCTTTAAGTAGTCTAATGCGAGGAGGAGCAAGTAAACCAGTGACTGACATAGTAGAAGCACCTTTAGAGTAGCTATCGTTATGTACTGCCCTAATTATTTCATCAGGAATGTTCTGATTGTTAGTGTATTTCAATGAGTATTCCTGTTAATTCTATGTATTGAAAAGAAACTATGCTACCAACATCAGCTTGAGCCTTGAGACCTTTAATAGATATTCTTCTATCTCCTCTAGCATTGTTGGTTCTATATAGATTGATAACAGTTTCAGTGCCATCAACAAACTTAGCTTCTAATGTGGCTCTATCGCCTGACTTCATCTTTGCAAAGTCAACACCAAAAACCTTGACAAACTCTCTTACACTTTTATTAGCATCTATGATTGCTTTGTCTAACATTGTCTTGGTGAGTTTTATCATTTGTATTGCTTCAACCTAGTTGTCGCAAAGTAATATAATTTTCTTGCAAAATATTTTTTGCTACCTTTGATTGGTACTTTGCATAAGTAAACGCTAAAAGTAATAATCATACCCAATATTACTCCCAATATAATTGCGTGTTCAGGCGTACCTATCTGTTCCCATCGCTGTAGTATTGTTTCTATTTTTTCCATAATTGCTCCTCGCTTTTTCCCTTAAAAAAATCTTTTTCATATACAGTATCAAGTGATAATTTTTGCAATAGATTAAAAATCCTAAGACCTTTTTCTGCTTTGCCTTGATTCATTTTACCTCCAGTCTCAAACTCAATGGCTAGTTCTAAGCAGTTTGTCAAAAGTTTTGCTTCAGCATCTGTAAGTTTTGCTACCACTGGTCTCATTTGATTCTCCATATACCTATACCATCAGCTAACTGTCTAACAGTAAACTTCTTATTAGGATTCTTGTAAGTAAAGCGTAAGACAAAGTTCCTTATGATCTTTTGTTCTTGAGAAATCTTAGTTTTGGGTATTGGTATGTGTATGTTGTCATCCACCTCTAAGTCCTCTAAGGGTAAGTCATACTTTCTTGGTTTGCCCTTTGATCTAGGCAAGGGTATGCCTTTCTTAATTTCAAACTCCATTAGTTCCTCCTCGTTGTTGGTAATAGTGAGTCTTTATTCATGTTGAGCCAAACAGCTATTGCTTCATCAGGAAAGTATTCCATACTAGCAAAGCCACAATAGACTCCATCATTCTCTTTTTCTATGCAAAACTTTCTTGCTTCATCGTAATCATCAAAGGCTTTTACTATCTTGGTCACACCTTGACTAGCAAAATCCTCGTTGACAAACGATACACAAAACTTGTCTCTGTAAAAACTAATAGTGTCGATATCAACATCATCCCAAGATTTCATGATCCCTCCTGACTGGTAAATAATATTTTTTTAATTTCAAGAAGGCGATCATTTTCCAAATACCACTGCTTTATCTTTCGCACTTCCATGATGGTAAATAGCTTTACATACCTGAAGCACTGTATTTTGTAGACTCATATATCTAGTTGAATGTTGACCTCTGCTATCTGTGATCAATTCTTTTCTTGATATCTCAAAGATACTCATGTCATCTGTTTCAAACATATCAAGTATTCTCTCTCCTCTAATCCTATAGCTACCATTCATATACTTACTTAAACAAGTAGCTTTCATATCAGGATTTTTATTCAGCAGACTAGCTAGTATTTGTAAACCTAAACCACTGTTATATCTAATGCCACTGTAAAGTTTCCAATCAGTAGTAGATGCTTCTTGAGTTTCTGTTTCTTTAATCTCTTTAGTAGCTACATTCTTATGTCTGCCTTTGTTCTTGAGATTAGGTATTGCTTTGTTAGGATTGATGCCATCCTTTAATATAGCTTTAATATTTTTAACATGAACCTCTTTAGCTTTATCAAGGCTCATATATCTAGTATCAGCTATCTTAACTTTTAAAGTGTATCTAGATAGCTTCTCATTCTTTGCACGAGAGTAATAAGTCATACCATCTTTCTTAGATCGTATCGCCAATCCTTTAGTTTGAATGTCATGAAACCAAACATCTTTATCCTGTGGTCTAAGACCATCAACAGAGTCTTGAGTAAATACTAAAGCATTTGTACTTGCTCTCTTGATCTTTGGTTTAGGTGTTGGACTGATAGCAGTTTTGTATGGCTCAAGTTGTTTTCTTTGAGCCTTAGTTTGATCTACTATCTTTAAAAGCCTTTCAGCTTCTTCCATTTTTTCAGTAGCGATTCTCTCTAACTCATCCTCGCAATGAGCAAGAATAGAGTCAGTGTTCTTGACTTCATCCTTTATTAGATTCTCTACTTGAGTTGATTTGTTTATGCCTGTTTGCTCATGGACAGTGTTTAGAATTTTCCAAACATCAGCATCCAGTTCTATTGTGACAGACCCCTTTTCTTTGTTAAATTTTGTCATAGTCTCTTAGTATATAGACATAAATAATTTTTTCAATAGAGTTGATGATAAAAAGTTTATAAGCAAGTGAACACTTGATTAGTTAGTAAGAATGAATTAATATTTGGGAATGAATTTAAACGCTGAAACAAAACTTGATCTCTTAGTTATTAAACAAGCAGTCAGAGATTGTGGAAGCAAAGACATCGATATTTCAAGTAAGGCACTCTCTTATTTTATATCAGATGACTTTAAAAAACTAGCAAAACGCAATCATATAGATGCAAATATGGTTAGAGGAGCAGTTGGAAGTTTAAGTGCTTATCCCCTGTTATCAAGAAAGAAATTAGCTAACGATATGGCTAAAGAGATTGATGCTGTGTGGGTAAAAAGAGTTTCTTAGTAGGTATATATACCTAGTAGGTATTTTAATAAGTGACTACTAAAGTAGTTAGTATAACGAGTAATATGATGGAGGTCGTATGCAAAGTCAAGAGGTAAGTGACATAAAGAGTCACATTAATCACAATCACAAAACAAGTAATCTAGGTCATGGTCAATACAAAATCACTTGTCCTAGTTGCCAAAACAACAGAAGTAAAAACAAAAGAGACACTCCATTAAGTGTCAATATTAATTCAGAAACAATAGTTTATAATTGCCATCATTGTGGAATCAATGGTGCATTTCCAAGGACACAAGGAGTTAAAATGTCAGTCGTGAAAACACCCCCAAAGAAACCAAACAAGCCAATCAATCTACCCAAAGACAGCAAGACAGATAAAACGGCTGAATGGTTATTGGCACGAGGGATTAGTCAGGAGGTCGCAGAAGATTCAGGATGTGTTCTGGCAGAAAAAAATAATTTACCAGTCATAGGTTTTTCTTTCACCGATGGTTCTAACACTATCGCAGTCAAGTGGAGAACAGCAAATGGTAAGAAAGATTTTTGGTGGGATAACAACGCAGTCAAGCTATGGGGTAAGCAAACTTTTAAGGATGATTTGCCAACAGTTGAATCAACGATTGTTATTACAGAGGGAGAGATGGACACCCTTGCAATCAAAGAAGCCTTTAAGAATCACAGCAACATAACAGTTTACTCAGTTCCCAATGGAGCACCAAACAAAGTAGCAGATGATAAGAAAGTTGACCCCAATGAAGAGGGCAGATTCAAGTATGTATGGAGTGAGAGAGCAAAGTTTGAGGATGTTGAAAGGATTATTCTTGCCACAGATATGGATGAAAGTGGAGATGCTTTGGCTCAAGAGTTGTCAAGGAGACTTAACAAGGCTAGGTGTTATAAGGTAGATTACCTTGGAAACAAAGATGCAAATGATCTATTAATAGAAACAAATGCAGAAACTGTAAGACATCAAGTATTAAATGCTCAACCAGTTCCTTTACATGGACTTAATAACATAGACTTCTATGACAATGAGTTCCAAACTTTGTATGAACAGGGATATCCCAAAGGTGTAAGCACTGGTTTTGCTCAAGTTGATCATCTATTTAACCTACAAACTGGCTATCTTGCAGTCATTACAGGCTATCCCTCAGATGGTAAGTCAGCTTTTGTTGATCAGTTATGTGTAAATGTCGCCAAGAATTTTGGATGGAAAACAAACTACTGTTCTTTTGAGAAACCCCCAACGCTTCATGCTATCCAGTTGGCACAATGTTTTACTGGTAAACCATTTTTCCAAGGGCAGAACGCTAGGATGTCGCAAGAAGAAAAGGACTTTGCCCAACACTTTATCAACGAACATTTTCTATTCCAAGATTATCAGGATGGAGGGATGCCTACGATTGAAAGGGTATTAGAAAAGGGAGCAGATGCAGTCATGAGATATGGTGTAAAGATACTTGTCATTGACCCTTTTAATTTTATACATTCAGATCATCAAGGTTTAGTCACTGATGCTATCTCTGAAATGCTTACTAAAGTTCAGTTGTTTTGCAAAAAATTTGATGTACTTTGTTTCTTTATTGCTCATCCAACAAAGCCTTTTGTCAGGGATGGCAAGAAGAATGTATGTACTGGTAATGATATCAGTGGAAGCAATGCTTGGTTCTCTAAATGTGATACAGGTTTGACAGTTTATCGAGGAGAAAGTAATGTAGAGATACATTGTTGGAAGCAAAGGTGGGCATGGTGTGGTAAAACAGGCATGACTGCTCTAACTTTTGACCCTTTAAGCAATAGATATGCAGAAGAAGATGTCTTACAAGATGACTACGATTGGGAGTTCTAAAGAAGAAATCCATGTCAATGATATTGGCAGTGCATACTTGCATAAGCAACACAAAGTTGCAATCAAGCAGTTCTCTAAAACAAAAGTTGGTCGAGCCATAGTGCTTGATCAACACCTCATAGATGTGCTTTTTATTAATGATGATCTTGATACACAACAACATCATGTGTGTGATAAGTATCTTGGTTTGATAAGTAAGTCAGGTTGTTTTGTCAGCTCACCATCTCTGGATAAAATATATTTAACCAGTCAGGGAAATTACGGACACGAGCCTCGTGGCGTGATTTTAATAGGAGTTCAACGCACAATCAAAGAAGAAGTGGGAACAAAAAAAGAGCAAATGTTTTGGAAACTAATGGTCAACAATCCCAAGAAAGTAAATGCTTTAGAGATAATGGTGGTACAAGAATGTGCTAATGCACTACAAAACTACTGGTATATTAGTCAGCAAAACCCTGTGTCGCTGTTCCAACAAAGCCTTGTAAACCAGTCTTAACTTCTACAGTTTTCTCAGGTTCAGGTTTCTTTTCAACAACCACACCTTTAGCTTCTGCTTCATTGTGAATCATATGGATGATTTGTTTGTTAAGTGATCTGCTTTCTTTTTTAGCTAAAGCGTGTGCTAGTTCGTAAGTTTCCTCAGAACATCTAATGAATAGACTTTTCATGATTTGTTTCCTCTATTAGTTCATCTAATGCATCCTGTATATCATCGTTAGTAAAGACAATCTCAGGAGCATCCTGTACTTCTGCAATAGCAACACTTTCTCTGCCTACTTGATAGTATCTATCGCTCTCAAGTTGATGTATGGCTGATTTAATAAGCCATGTATTAGAAGTAATTAAAGGGTCATCCAATAATGTAATGGCAAAAGCCAATGCTTCTAGTTCAGTATCAAATATCCATACCAAGTGCTTCCACTTAGCACTGCTCTTGGTACTGTTAGGATTAGTTGGGTCAGGAATATCTAACTTATAAGTGTGTCTAATAACTGCAAACATCTCTATATTCTAAGTGAAATGCAATCAAATTGAAAGCTGTTCCATGTGGAACAGAAGATCGTGGTGTATCCTGCTAAAAAATATTATTTACCAGTCTGGGAAAACAACAAACACCAACACCAATACAAACACTACAAACAATACAAACACTAATACCAACAATGGCTACGGAACTTTTGAATATGCACCACCAAAAGGGTATGGAAAGTATGCACTAAAAACCTAGCAGAGTATGGACTATCACTCACTGCCAAAAAAAAAGGGTAGATATTGCTATCTACCCTTTAAAATCTAACTTATTAGACTTGGAGGTCTCACTCTTATGAAGTGACTGGAAAGGCGTTGTATTTGGATTGTTCCTTTAATGCTCATCCACTTGTTTGAGCAACCTTATGATTCTTAATATACATGAATGATTGCAGATTGCAAGACTTATCTACAGTTTATCCACAGAGTTATCCACAGCCGAATACTGGTCAAATATATTTTTTTTTATCACCTGATGAGAATCTGAACGCACACATACCCCACCCTCTCGCAAACCCAGTAAATTCTATATACCAGTAAATATTTATGCCTTCAGGTGATTTTACAGCTCGTAGATCACCTTATTTTGAGCCAAAAAAAAAGGCGACAACCACTAATTAAAGTAGCTGTCGCCTTATTTATTTTGAGATTAAACCCAATCTTCTATACATTCACCTCCATATTGATCAAAGGGTCTATGATTGCTTGACCAAATTCTAGGCTCATACTTTCCTAGAGTTTTGTCCTCGCACTTTTCACAAAAATGAGCAACGAAATCTCCCTCAGCATCATCGCATCGAGACATTTCATGTAAAGGTTTTCCCTCTTCATCTCTATTGCTTTCACAACAACCATAATAAGGCTGTTGCTTTGTGCCATAACAATATTTATCCCAAGGCTTACTCATGATTTCACCTCCTCTTCGATATCAGATATCCAATCATCAAATGATTGCTGTAAATCGCTAGGCATTTCATGAAACAATGTTTCCATCTTAGGACTATCATTCCATTCAACCAAGATCATAGTTGATACTATTTTTCTTTTACGATTGCTTTTAGCTTTATCGATAACTTCTTTATTATCAGAATTGTAATCGACTAAAAGATTTTCAATAGCTTTTGACTTGGTAGCCATATCTAAAAAAACCTTTTGCATTTTTTCATCACTAGCACTCATGATTTCACCTCTCTATTTTTTAAAACACCATTTGGATATTTTAAGAAACAAGAAAAGAGCAACCAATCAGCCTTGCTCATCATAAATGGCAAATCTCCAATAGGAGTTTTACCAGTTATTCCATACTTGCTTTTCATTTCTAAAAAGACTTTCTCTATATCTTTATTCATAATTTACCTCCAAAGTAATTGAATAAGTTTAAGTTTCTGTTTCATCCTTTTGGAATCATCAGCACTGGCACACACCAGTGAACAGAGGTAGCAAGAAAAATATTATTTACCAGTAATATATTTCTCGCCACCCAGTTGCTAATTATTAAAAAGTAAAAGACTCTTTATAATCTTCACTCTTCCAAGTGATATTATCTCTTACCTCATCAGCAGATAATGTTGCAGAAATTGTATCTCCCTCATCATTACCTTTAGCAATAACACCAATGCCACAAAAAGCATCGTTGATGTATCGCTTCGCATCTTCAAACTCTATCGAGAAGAATCGATTATCTTTTTTATAAAGACCCTCATCATCTAAAAACATGATGTGATCTTCAAAGTAGATAGCAGTCAATGGAGATTGACCAACCTCATTAGCCACCTCATTTTCTTTTATCTCTTTTTCTTCGACAGTTTGAGTAAATGGATTAACCACAATAACAGTTATTTTTTTATCCATAATTTAAGACCCCTCCAAGAGTCTGTTAGTTAAGTTTCTGTTTCGACTCTTTTGAGTCATCATCAGGGAAAATACACATTTTCCGACAGAAATTGTCAAAATCGACCTCGTGAGATCGCCATAGAGAACGAATCGTGAGGGGGTCAAGGGTCTAGTGACCCCTGAAAACCCCCCCTCGCATATCGCATCCTAGTAGAAACTCGAAGTATCTACATAGATTTTCTCGCCAAATGGCAATTCCTCAGACCATTGTGACTTGTAAGTCACACACCAAAAGACTGGAACATCAGGCTCAACATCAGCTTCGCAATATCCCTCGCCATCAGTGAAGTAAATAAATGCTTGGACATCATCCACATCATCTGAAAAATCATTGAACAGTTTAAAGGGTGGCTCGAACAAAGTTCCTCCCCCACCTCTAACAGTCAATTCAAGATCATCGCCTTGATCGAGTTCATAGATATCCCACCACTCTCCCTGTTTATTCTTGCGAACAACAGTATCGCAGTAGCACACCCTGATTTTATCAAGACCACAATCTATAGCCATCGCCTGTATCTCAGTAGCGAATACATTAAGTTCGTGCTGAGAAACTGAAGCTGAAGTATCAATCGCAATAGCTAACTCGCCACCTTGAGGTGAACGAACCTTGCTAGGTAAATTGATGCCTTGCCAAGAATAGTTTCTATGAAGCCTTGACCATGATGGGTCATCGCTTTGAGTTGATTGTAAAAGATTATGTAATTCTTCTTTCCAATCAACAGAAACATCTTGATTAGACTCAGCTAAACCACGACCTGAAGATGTACCCTCAGTTCCCATTCCATGTAGCTTGTCAGCCATTGAAACTGCCCTTTGGATTTCACCCTTGAGTTCTTGCATTTCTGCTTCATTCATAGGTTCTCCATCTTCAGTTGTAGCATCCCAAACTTCGCCTATTGCAGTTGGGATTGAATCGAACAATGATTCACCAGTGTCATCACCAGTTCCCTCGCCATTCGACTCGCCATCTGCATCAGCCTGATCATCAGAAATATTTCCTTGACCAGTCTCAGAAGTTTCCTCGCCATCGCCTGAACCCTGAGTCTGAGCATCTTGCTCTTCTTCAGAATTTTCGCCTTGAGGTTTTTGTTGCTTAATCTGATTGATGGCATCTTGCAATGCATCTTCATCTTTAAACAAAATTTGATAAACCTGTTCAGCAGTCATGCGATGATATTTTCTATCGAGACAACCTCCATCAGGAAGTGTGTCTCCAAGATCATAAACAAGGTAAGCATTGATCACATAGTCACAAGCAATGTTCCAAACTTTAGGATGTCTTTTACCACGCCTAATCATATGCTCGTAAACTACATGAAGTGCTTCATGTTTGAGAGTACCTTGCAGTTCCTCTTCGCTACAACCTAAGACAAATTCAGGAAAATAAAATATATTTTTTCCATCAGTTGCCATAGTTTCACATCGAGAAGCATCGACCTCGACCAAGTCAAGGTGTAGGAGGATGGTAGCCATCCCCACATTACCTTTCATTAGTTTTGATCTAGCCTTAATGATTTTGTTTAAAGCATCAGTCATTTTTGCCACCTCCATAAATTTGACCTAGTAGGTCATCAACAGAGATTGGCTCAACAGATTCTCTCATTTCTTTTGAGATATCTTTTCGTTGCTTTTCAGCAATGTCATCGTCATCTTTTAAGGAATCGATGCCATTGTTTAAACCATTAATTCGAGCATTAAGTTTGACCAGTTTTTGACGAGAGTCATCAACCAGTTCGCTATTGCCTAATACATCCCTGTTCCAAACTTCAAGCTGTTCAGGATAAGTTTCTAGCTTGTCGAAGCTAGACTTGTTCCAAAACCCTTTTTGCTTGTCTTTAGAGTCATAATTCGCCAATTTATCTGCTAGATCATTCACACTCTCAATGATGTTTCCGATGCATTGATCGACCACTTCTTTGATATTGTTTTCTGCTCTAGAGATAGCTTGTTGCTCTATCCTTTTAGCAAGTTTCTCAGAAACTCCTAAGCGTATGTCGTTGCTATTCCAAGTTGGCACACTAGTGATTTCAAATTCAAATCTGAATTTTCTTTCAATGTCCTCAACCAAAGGAATCTTCCAAGCATCAAAACACTCGCCAAGATTCTGTTTAGCTGTTTCATACTTTTTAGGATAGCTTTTAACAAAACCATCAACCTCTTTATCCCACACTTGTTTAGCTTTATCTATTTCAGATTGAAGCTGTTCAAGATTAGTGTTTGGACATAGTCTCCAACCACTCGCAGAATTGCCCTCGCTATTCTTGGAATTATCACTCCAAGGAAGAGTCAGCCTGTAATAGAAATCATTTCTGATTCTATTTAAAATTTGGCGAAAGTGTTTATTAATATCTTCACCAAAAAAATGAGTTCGAGTATCAAGTAATTCTTTATGCTTAATATTCTTTAACTCAGCTACCTCTTCTCTAAGTTTTTTGTCTACTTTAATGCCACTAGGATGTTTCACTGTAAGGCGAACCAAAGTAGCAGTTTTGTGCAAAGTAGCACTTAGTTTTTTATTATCATTTTTCATAATAGACCTCCATCTAATTTAGAAAATTGCTGTTTCGATCTTAATGATCAGGTCATTTACAACCTAGTAAACGACCTCCACTTTCGTGGTCATCAGGTGAGAAAAAACATCTCACGACAGCAGAGCAGAAAATATATTTTACTAGTCATATAAATTCTGCCCTCCTCCAGTATCTAGACCTCTAAGTCTTGATGCTTGATTTTGAATTCGCCATATCTAGCGGACTCAACAACATCAGGTCTAGAACCTACCATCGACTTCACAAAGAAAATTCCAAACTCAGGAGTAGGAAGTTTCTCAACATAGTCAACAGCATTCGAGAACCAGTCATCCAATACATTATCTTTGCATTGCTTGATGGCACTCATCAATGATACGCAAGTCGCATATTGCAGACCCATCGAATCAGGGATATCTACATCTTCGCCTTTCAGTATTTTTGGAATACTTGGAAGAACATCTTTAGCTAAAGATCGAAAAGACATAAATTCGATACTCGCAGTTTCACCCACATCGCCATCGGCAAGTTCCTGAATAATTTCTTCAGGTGGATTAACATTTAAAGTATCACTCAGCCTTGACCATGATCTTGGACTTGGCTGAGGAGTTAAGACTTTAGGGTCAAAGTCATTAAGATAATCAGGCATGAAATTGATGAATCCTAAAATATCAGGATGCACATCATTTTTCACCGCCCACGATAGCCAGTCATTAACATCGGCTTCAACATTAATCATGGTACAACGACCAACACAATGACTAGGAAGTTTAAAACTTCCCGCACGATCAGTTGATCTATTTCCCGCAAGAACAATTTGCCATCCTTTTGGCAATTTATACTCGCCTATCTTTTTATCTTTACCTATCAATTGCCCACATATTGATTGAAGATTTTGAGAGCATTGAGCGTATTCGTCTAGGAAGAGAATACCCTCACCGCTTTCAGGTAAGTTGCCTAACATGGCTCTTACTTGTTTTCCTTTTTCAATAAATGGCAATCCTGATAAATCGTGAGATTCATAAAGACTCAATCGAAAATCCATAAACCCAAACTCATTCTCTTTTGGATTAATTTTATCTTCGACCAATTTGCGATCATCAGCTAAATCTTCAGCTAGTGATCTAACAATTGCAGATTTCCCAATACCAGTTCCTCCTAAAAGGAATGGAGTATTGAGACCCTTTAATACTGATTTCATCATCAGCATAGCTATACTTGTTTTCATAATAAGACCTCCATCTTTTTGTATGTACAAGTTAATTTCGATGACTGGTAAATAAAATATTTTACCTACCAATCATCACCAAGACTGGATAACAATTTGCTATCCAGTTTCGCCACCTCTCAGTGTTGCTCGTCAGTTGGTTTTGATAATAAATGATTTAACAGTCTATCTGCTCTTGGCGATGTATAGCCAAGATATTTGCTTAAACCTTTTATTCTTTTTACTAACATCATTTTGATTTCATACTCTTCTCTCTCAGTCATTTTTCGACTTCCATCAAAGTTAAAAATATCAAAATTATCTTCTAGCCAATAGCAATCTAACAGTTCGTCAAATTTATCTAGGATTAAGGCTTTTGCATAATCGTTAGCACTCATTTTTTCTTCATATCTAGTTATCATAATTAAGACCCTCCAAGGTCTGTTTCTTGAACCCCATAATAGGATTCTCATTCAGTCTGTTAATTCAGAGACAGTTGGAGGACTGTCCTCAAGATTTCAATCCATGCTTCTTTAATCTCTCAGTTGTATCGAATCTCCCTATCTCTCGACAGTAAGAACAACATGGTATTCCTCTTGAGTTTTATGAGTCTTGCTTCTTCACCTTGTCACTTGGTTTTACACTCTCTCACACTAGCTACTTTCTCAGGCGTATTCAAAATGGACTTTCAATCTGAACCTTATCCAATCCTACTTCTAGAACCTTTACCTTTAATCCTTTAGAGAACCCTCTTGGGCGGTAGCTACCTTTTTGAGCCATGATCGTTTTGGGCTATGTACGAAGTATATATGACCAGTAATAAAAACACCAATTAAATCATCATTGATCTAATCATTAGTGATAGCAGAATGAGGGCATTACGAAACTCCTCCTACTGGTAGATAATATTTCTCATGGATAAAGATAAAACCTCAGACGAAAAACCTAACCTCAAACTCATCAAAAAAGAAGATGATCTCACCATCAAACAGAGGGCATTTGTAGATGGAATTGTTAAGGGCAAGTTGGGTAGCTTTAAAGAAGTCTATGC
>Ga0080013_1003887_pt1 | contig 15158 bp, 19 predicted proteins | sample ETNvirenome_6_85_FD_69236 | JGI IMG/M metagenome (GOLD analysis project Ga0080013, IMG submission 69236) | Marine viral communities from the Pacific Ocean - ETNP_6_85 (SPADES assembly) (version 2) | ecosystem: Environmental > Aquatic > Marine > Oceanic | place: Pacific Ocean | collected 2013-06-19
CTTAAATATGCTTGATCTGTTGGTTTATATTTTTGAAATAACTTAAATAAACCTTTAGGTTTTTGAAATATTCTATACGTGCCACCTAACCATCCTTCTATTCTTTCTTTCATAATAGCTTGTAAATCTTTTGCGCCTGATGATATTTTACCTTCTGCGTTTCTGTTTAATATATTAATTAAATTAGTAAACTCACCTCTAGCACCATTAAGATTAGATACAATGTTTTGTATTGATTCTTCACCTACATCTGATTTTTGTAAAAACTTAACTAAATCATCTACAGCTTTTGGATTTATTTCTTTTGTTAAATCGCCCTCAAATAATACGTCATTTAATTTTTTATAAAAATCTTTCTGTTGTGTATCTGTTGATGTATCAAAAAATTTACTTGAACGTGGATATATTTTATCTACTTCTCTTGTAATGTTTTCTACAATCTCTCTTGCTCTAAATGTATCTCTAGCTTTTAGTCCAGCTTTAGCCATTTCAGATTCAAATACTTGTCTAGGTAAATCTCCTTGAGGTCTAAAGTATGAACCAATATATTTATTTACCCATCTTTCAAATGCACTATCACTATATGCAAGTTCTTGACCTCTTTTTGCAAGAGCCTTACCACCTTTACCTACACCAAAAACAAAAGGTGTAATAAATATAGATTCAGTTCCAAACCTTAATCTATTTAATATTCTTCTACCTGCTTCTTCTCTACCTTCTCCTTCAACTCTATCTAATGCAGTTGGTCCTTCAAAAAAATCTCCAAACGTTCCTATTTCTTCTACATCAGCAACAAGTGTTTCTCCTGTTGCACCACCAAATACAGCAGCTGCAAATCTTTTCGTGCCATCAGGTATTCTATCATTTAATGATTTTGCTTTATTTGCTCCGTCCTTAACAGCTTTAGATTTTAAATTAGCATATGTTCCAGCCCTTCTTGCTTTAAGTGCTTTGTTTGCTAGTTTAGTTGCAAGTTTAGCACCAGCACCAGCAGGTACACCTATTTGGGTAAGCACTTCTACAAGTTTACCAGATACTCTTTCTTGCGCTGTATCTTCAAAAATATTAATATCATCAAAAAATCTTTCTACATCTGCAACTGTATTTGAGTCTGCTCCAAGATCCACGAGCTCTGCACCAAGAGATACGACACCTTCTACAGTTTTAATTAATCCAGATACTAAACCAGCACCTACTGATGTGTACCATGATGCTGAGCTGTTTTCTTCTGCTGGTATAAGTGGAACAAATTTTGCCATTTAAAACTCCTATTGATAGAAGTCCTCGTCAAACTCCGAATCTCTTAAATCTGGTAAAATTTCTTTTAAATCTTTTTCTGGTTTTGTTTTCTGACCAAATAATCCTGGATTTTTTATTTCAGGATTTGGCATAGTATCTCCTTCATCATCAGGTTTCATGTCTCCTGTTATAGAAAAATCTACAAATCCTAATGCATTTGTTTCAGGATCCTTGACCAATTTTTTAAGTGTACCTGTATTTATATCCCAGAATACTTTACCAACTTTATTTCTATTTGCTCGTGCAAATGTCTTAGCTTGTTTTTCACTTGATAAATCAGCTTCGATAATACCGCCTATCTGTGTTTCACCAACTGTTCCTGCAAGTTCTGGTCTAACTTCTAAAAAGAATTTAGCTTTGTTTGTTGCTTTGTTTAAGTCACCATCATAGTCATCAAGATAAGTTGACGCTAATTGAGTAACAGTTAAACTCTCGTTAGTTTTCATCGCAGCTATATCTTCTGCTGATTTTAATCTTTTTTCTAATTGTCCTTCTTCAAATTCTTGACCAGCTAATCTTTCACTTGTTAAAAATTCTTTTTCAGCTTCTAATTGTCTTCGTCTTGTTTGACCTGCTTGTAATTGATTAAAAGGTTCTCTTGCAGCTATACCTGATGTTTGAAATATATTACCTTGTGGTGGTGTTGCTAAAAGATTTAAACCAAAGCCAGTTAAAAAACCTGGTAGACCTGTTGCTTGAAACGATGGCATTTGTGTGCCATTTGCATATTGTTTTCTTGGTTGATCTAATCCTGATGTAATACCAGTTCCTGCTGATCCACCTATTCTAAACATTGGTCTTTTTAAAGTTCTATTCATTACCCGCCTGCTGTAAAATTAAAGTTTCCTTTACCTGTTAGTCCACCATAAATACCGGCAAGTGTTGTACCAACACCTAATGCAGTTTGTAATGGTGTAGGATTAGGTGTAACTGTTTGTGAAACTCCTGATGCAGGATATCCACCCATTAGTCCAGTTACTTGTGCAGTAAATCTATCTAATTGTTGTTCAGGTAAAAATGCTGCTTGTCTTGCTGCTTCTCTTTGTGCATCAAGTTGTGCTTGTGCCTGCGCTTGGTTCAATGCGCCCAATGTTCCAAGTTGTGATACGTCTCTACCAGTTAATGCTTGTTGTTGTCCACCGAGTGCTGCCTGTTGTCCTGCTAAACCAGATTGAAATGATCCTAAACCTTGTGTAGCTGATGCTAAACCAAATCTATTTGCAATGTCTTGTTGTCTAGCAGCTTGTGCTTGACCAAAACCTTGTTGTAAGAGTCCTGCTTGTAATAATGCACGTTCTCTTGCCGCCCCCGTACCAAACTCGGCGAGTTGTACGCCCGCTCGACCAGCGCCGAGCACACCCAATTTTGCTTGTTGATCTCGTATACTTTGTTCTTGTATAGCTTTGTTACGATCAAATTCTGCGAGTGTTGCGTCAATCACTTGTGATTGATATGGTGACATAAAATCTTGTACACCTTGTTGAAACGCAGTTGCTCCTGTTTCAACTCCACCTAATTGTCCAAGAGCTTGTGTTCCTAATCCAGCAGCTAGCTGTGCTTGTGTTTGTGCTTGATTTAAAAATGGTTGAAAAGAACCAATACCTGCTTGTGCAACTTGTTGTGCTTGTGCTTGTAAAGGATCTTGAGATGCAACTTGAGGTGCAACTCCTGCTAAGTTTTGTTGTCTTGTTGTAAAATCTTGTGCTGCTCGTTGTCTTGCTGCAAAGTCTGCAGCTGACTCACCTGCTTGTTGTGATATTCCAGCAATACCTGATGTAACAACTGGCACTGCACTTTGTGCAGTAATCTGTGTTGCAAGATCTTTTCCTATGTCTTGTATAAATTGTGCAGGTAAATTTTGTACGGTTTGAACAGCCATTATAATACTTCCTCTAGTCTTTTTGATGTTTGAAACATTTTACGTGCGCCTTCTAAGCCTTGCGATTCCTCTGATACTTCACCTCCGGCTTCGAGGTTTTTCATCATGTTATACATAACTTCTGCGCCTTTGTCTATATCTCCTTCACCGGCGTTTCTAACAGCATCAGCTGTAAATACAAATTCATTTTTAGATAGTCTTGCAGGGACATCATCTGCTTTTTCCATTCTACCTATTGGTACAAACCCACCCTCAGCTCTAAAATCCATTTCTTGTCCACCCATATCTAATAGTGGCATTGTTTTTTTTGCTACAGGTTCAACATCTCCACCTTTAGCTCCTGCAAAATCTCTATCATAAAATGCTTCTCTTGCTTTTTTAGCAGCCTCCTCTGGAGAAAAACCTTCATCTAAAAATTGTTCAAAAAGTTGTTCTAATAATCTTTCATTTGCATCATTAGAAGCTACTTTCATAATACCTTTTTCACCTTCTTTAGGGCTTTCATCAGCTCTACCACCTTCTTCAGCTCTAAATCTTTGCGCTAAAAATTTTTCTGGATTAGCTCTTATTGCTTCCATGTCTATACCTGATTGATCTAATAATGCTTGTGCTTCTTCTTCTGTTTCAGCACCTGTGCCAAGACCTAGTAGTGGTAATAGTGATGTTGCTGAGATTGCTTTTAATGGACTTAACTCACCTCCAAAACCAAATAAACCTGATGTTCCTTTAGTCATTATACCAGTATTAGGTGCTCTAGGTGTTCCTAAAAACTCACCAGGTTTCCCAAAAGCAATATTTTTTAAACCTTCTCTAGAAAAAATATTAAATAATTTATCTTTACCAAGAAATGTTTGAGGACTTAAAAAACCTTTAAACATACCACCTACTCCAGTTCCCGCTGCTAAATTACCGAGTGCACCTGCACCTGTATATAATAATGCAGCTTTACCTACCGGTGACTTTGCAATCTTCTTAACAGCCCTTGTAGCTTTCTTAACAAGTTTACCTAAACCATACATCTGTCTTGCAGATTCAAAGTCCATGATCCCACCTTCGTAAGGCATGCCACCTTCCATAAGACCAATACGTCCACCATTGGCTACTGTTTGAACAGGTTGATAAAACGTTTCTTCAGATGCATCCATCTCATTTAATTTATCTAAAGTTTTTTGATCCTCTTCCGTAAATGTAGGACCACCAAAATCTTCCATTCTTTTTTTCTTTTCTAAATTTTGTTTTTGTGCAAGAGCAAGTCCTACGACTTTTGCCTGAGCATTTTCTAAAAAACCATCTTGTATATTTCCTGTTGTAGTATCATCATTTTCTTCTGTTAATAAACCTAATTTATTAAATTCAGACATGTCTTTTGTTTTAGGAGTAAAAAAACCTTTGCCTTTGTCATACATATTACCGATAGAACCTCCTACAATAGGTATTCCTGTTAATGCACTTAAAAGTCCACCGAATATTCTACCACCATAACCTGGTTTTAAAGAACCATCAGGTCTAAGCTCTGTGTATCCAAATCTATTTGCACCACCAAATAGATTACTTCTTCCTGTAAATTTTTCTGTAACAGTATCTACTTGTGGATTTAAATTTTCTTTTGTAAATTCAGTAAATCGGTTACCATTATTTCCACCTCCTCTTTCTGGACCTGTGCCTCGTCCAGCGCCACCTTGATCAGTTCTTCCTCCCTGATATCCTTCAGATCCAAATCGGAGTCCTACACGTCCTCCTTGTTCTAGTAATTGTTTTGCTATTTGTGATCTAGTTATGGCCATCGTTCTATCTTATTTTGTTTTTCCTAATAAATCAAGGCTTGGCATAATCACAGTAACATCTTTTTGTATGTCCTCTGGTGATATGCCTTTATCCTTCCATTCCTTATCATTCTTATATTTTTCACCTGTTTTCTTATTAGTTATTTTTTCTATTATTTTATCTGGTTGTAGTTCAATCATTATGTTGTTACCTCTCTTGGCTGTATTTCTAATATAGAAGCTATGACGTGCAGCTCATTCGCGTCAGCAGCTTGTACTTTTAATGCTTCACCTTCTTCCATTACTAAAGGTTGAGTTAAGAGTTCTGTGGTTGCTTTAGATCCAATAGATTTATCTTTAAACAAATTAAATATAGCACTACTAGCATTGACTAATGTTATGGTTATTGTGCTTCCTGATCCAGCATCCTCAGATACTATTAATGATTTTACGACAGCAGTTTTAAATGATGGCACTGTATAAAGTGTCGTAAGATCTGTTGTAGTTAAGTCTACTTTTTTATTTATAAAACTATTAGCCATTAATTTAAAAAGAAGTTTTGTGCTTCTACCTCATCTTTTAATTCTTGTTGATATGTTGTGTTTAATTTTTCTACAATCGCATCAAGATCTCTTACTTGAGATTCTGCAACTGTAACATCATATTCTCGACTAGCTCTTGTTAATACTTGTACTATCTTTGCCATTATCTACGTCCATCAGGTTGTATATCTAATCTAAAAGTTCCTAGTTTCCAGGTTTGACTAGCTGCTGTATTTTCTATTTTTAATGCAACAGCTCTAGCTCTTGCACGTGTATCCACTTTTGTAGTAGATGTTGTAATGTCAAAAGGTCCAAGTGGAGAACTAGCTTGTGAATTATTTGGATAGTTTTTTAATTGTAATGTAACCCTAGCTGTTCCTGTTTGAGATATAAAGTCAGGTACAAATCTTCTTATTTTCATTATAAATTCACCATCTCCTCTAAACGTTGCAAGTCCTGTAGATTGCCCTGTTTGAGTTCTTGATTGTGTAATATCATAATCTCCAGAAGATATGCTTGCTGTGACTGCAGTTATAGTTCCATTTTTATTTTGATCTGTTCCTGTTTCATGTTCATAGTAAGTAGTAATTCCCTCTGTGTTTCCTACAACGTCAAAAGATGTATCCGTATCTGCGTCATACTCTGTTGCATGAGGTGTTCCAAAGACAGCTGAATCTCTCCACATAGTTCTCGATAATGTTCCATTTGTCCACACAGGTCTTTGTGGTGAAGAATCAAAATAATTATAAGCTACCATTCTATTTACAACTGAAGATGTTGATGTTGGATAAAACCAAATAACTTCACCAAATAAATTATTTAACCCTGCTGATACCATTTGGTTACCTGATGTTAAATTTATATCATCATAAACAAAGTCTTCTACCAAACAAGGTAGTGATTCTAATTTACCGGCATATCTAAAGAAACCATTTTCCGACATCCAATACGCAGCACCATCAACTTCTACACATGCATTCTTTCCAACAAGTCCACAGTTTGTTCCGACTTGTGCAAATGCAAAGGTAAATGGTTGACCTACAAAACGTTGTGTAAATAAAGCTGTGTCAGTCCAAACATAAAGTGCATCTCTACCTCTGATAGCACCAATGATCCGTGATCCGTCGGCCAGTCTCTGTGTACCAGCTGTATTGGTTGCTGTAGGTGTATATGTATTTATATCTTCTTGGTCTGAGAATCTTATAAACATATCATCTTGTGTTGATGTATCACCAATAGTTGTTTCGGTTCCATAAAAAACTAAGTGACGATCGGGTGTAGATACTGTCATGTGACGTGATGCTGTTGGTGCACCAGATATAATTGTTGCTCTTGTAACTGTTGCATTTGATAAAGAAGAGTCCCATTCAAAAACAGCACCATTGACAATTAAACAAATTGCTTTATCACCAAAATTATCTAATGACCACATACCAGGTTCAATAACTAAGTCTCCCGATGCTGCTTCACCCCACGCAACATAATCTGAAGTATTTGTAATTGTAGCTCCATCACTATGAGATGCTGCTGTTGTATTTCTTACACCTCTCGTAACACCAGTTAAAGTGTTTGAAGAAATACCTGTATAAGATATTTCTTCTGTTCCTATTAAAATAAAATTTGTTCCAGAGTCAGGAAACTGAGATGCATCAGTTAATACAATAGTAGTTGTTGAATCATTAATCGCTCCATTTAAAGTCGTTGTAACTGCTCCTGCTTCTTCTCCACCCCATGAACCTAATCCATAACCAAAACCTTTTGCTTGTACAGCCGGTCCTACTGGATAGTAGTGCTGCACTCTAATACCGCCCGATGTTGTTGCACCAGATCCTGTTTCATTAGATGGCATTGTAATTGTAAGTGTTGTAGTTGATGGCACCGATGTGACCATAAATTTTTTATCATCAAAGTCTGATGCACCAAAATTAGAATTTGTTATTGTAGTAAAATTATCTAATAACAATATTTCACCTGCAGCTATGTTGTGTGCACTAGAAAAGGTAAGTGTTACAACTGCTGATCCATTAGTTGTACTAAATGCGTTTGTGAGTGTGGTTGTAGTTTTAATAGGATGTATGTCATAAAATATACCCCCTGAGTATGCATATAAAATTCTGTTACTGCCTATAATTGCATATTTTCTACCCAGACTATTTACAAAATGATGAAGTCCTCTAACAGCCCCTGTTAAATCACTTGTTCCTAGCTGCTTCCAACCACCTATTTTTTCAGGTGTTCCGTATCTAAATCTAACATTATCACAATCTACCCATTGCCCTTCTGCGGTAGTTTCTGAAATTTGTTTATTAATACCTGGCTGAAATCCTATTTTTTGTAGCATTTATATCCTTTTCTCCAATAGTATTATAGCTAATATCACAGATTTTAAAGGTTTTAAACTACTTATTTTAAAAGATTATCTACAGGATCCTTATCTTCATCTGATCCTGTCTCTATTTCTTTATTAATTGGCGTCGTTAAATTTCTTGTTTCATCATCAAAATTTTTTTGAAATTCTATAAAAAGAGAAATAAATAAATTAATAAAATGTTTTAAAAAAGTTGTTGAAAGTGTAATTTTTCCTTTTTCAGAAATAATTTTTCTTTCCTCTATTGTAAAATGAATTTCACCTGATCCATCTTCTTTTTGATTTATTTTCATGATTTTACTCCTGTTGATCTTACTCCCCAAGTTTCTCGTTGATCCATATGATAATGTTTACTTTTTCCATTAGCATCTACATAATGTAAAAATGTTTGAAATTGATAATCTCCATTAAACTCATTTCTCCAATGAGGTATTTCACATCCTAAATAAATAGCTGCATCCCCTTTTTCAAAAGTTAAAGGTTCTCCATCCATATAAATAGGCCAATTTTTATCGCCATTAATAAATACAGTAGTGCTAATTTCACAAGAAGGTCTATCATCATGTTTTTCTAACACAGCAAATTTTGTGTACGTTCTCCAGTACGAATATGTTGGTAAAAGTTTTTTACCTGTTTCTTTTTCTATAATTTTTTGTTTTTGTAGCATTAAAGTTTCCATAACAGGGTCTCCATAAAAAGCTGTGTCAGCATTGCCATTTACATAATCAAAATGTGTTTGATTTGTTCTGTGTTTTATTTCACAATATAAAGATAAAAAATTTATTTCTTCAGGAGTTAAAAAATTTTTTACAATTTTATATTTATAATCTTTTCCTATAATGCCCATGCTACAACCGAATACCTTTCTCCATTTGTTACTTTTTTTACACTATGTGGGTATAAAAAATTACTTGGCCAAATGATTAATCTATTTTTATTTTTTTTAATAACTGTTTCCTTATTTGTTTCAGGATGCTTAAAAACAATATCACCACCATCGTATTCATCATTAAGCATAAAAATCATACTTAATCTTCTAGGTGTGTTATATCCATCATCAACGTGAAACACATAATGACCATGGTTTACATATTTTAATATTTGTATATCAATAACATTAAAATTTTCATCAATTTTAAAATTTTTTTTATATTCAAAAATGTATCTCATAAAAAAAGATAATAAAAAATTTCGCCAATGTACTTGAGTTAAACTTTTACAATTTATATCATTCATGCTATACCAAAGTGTTTTTCTTACAGTTTCATCTACTTTCTGTTTCGATTCTCCTACAACTTTAGCAGGTGTAAATTCTAATGATTTAGCATATTTTAAAAAACCATTTAATATTTGGTCAGGAAGCACATCATCAAATATGTTTATGTATTTATGTAAAGGACTATTCATTTCCATGATTTTTTATTCCAATATACTCTTTTATAATTATCAATAAGATATTTTTGTAAATAAAATCGATTAGTTTTAATTTTCTGTTCAGTTTCTTCTTCTATTATCATTTTCCATCTATCTCTTTTAAAAGGTATAATTTGAACATATGGTAATCCTCTTTTTAAAACTGTTTTTAAATAAGGATATTTATCTCCATTTACTATAAATGGAAAATTAATATGAACATTAAAAGTGTCTGTATCAACTATGCCTGGTATTATACTAAACCTGTCATCAGTATTATTTAAAGGTGGTACGAATAAAGTAGAATAACCTGGTGGTGTTTTAATTACCCAAGGATTAAGTATTTTGTGCACAGGCAGATTACAATTTTTATTTAATAATGGGCTATTCTTTATTTGATTTGTGCCATGAAAATTATCATCTCCGTGGCAATTAATATTAACAGTATCTCTAAGACTTGTATTGGTTTGTGAAGATTTAAACCCTGTTTTCTTTTCTCCATCCACTACAACATTATGTTCAATTCCATAATCTATTGGCATTTTTAAAATATACCCTGAAGTAAGTGTATCAAGAAAAGGCAAACACCCTTTTACTGTAAAGTTTTCTGTTGAATGTGTTAATTTTTTAAACCAATCAGGAACATTTTGTTTTGCAGGTATTGGTAAAATATCTTTATTATTTTCAATATAGTCTTTACTTGCTTTAAAAGTAATCTTTTTTTCAAGCATATATTAGTAATATAACAATTAAGGAATTTGTAAAGGAGATACGTATTCTATTGAATTATCTTCACAATGTTGTTCCCAAGTTTTGTTTAAAGGAAAAGTTATCGTAGACCAATCAAAATTTTTTAATAAATTATTATAAGTGTTAATACTATTATAAATCCCTTTTGAGTTGTTATTACAAGCTGGTTCTAAAAAATATTTCATTTTTTGTTTTACACTATTTGTGTACTTTTGTAAGTCTTCTAAATTGTCATAAACAGGAGTTGTAGTATTGTCCACAATAGTAACAGAACCATCCTCAGCTATTTGTACATTTCCAGTATCATTTTTTAATTTATTAAAATCTGAGTCACTTATTTCAACTGCAACAGAAGGTGGAAAAAAAACATTGTAATCATTTTTATCACTCTCATTTGCAGCGATACCTTGTAATTGATTATTAAGAGTTATAACGTAAGCCATTATTGTCCTCCATCATCAAAATAATGTAACAAACCAGGTGTGCCTGAATTACCGGCTCTGGTACTAGAAGGACCATTTGCACCTCCCGTTCCATTTAGTCCAAGTCCATCTGTATTTTGATTACTCATATACATACCTCTAGGTATTGAAAAAGTTGCATTAGAAGCAGGTGTATCACTTGCATCAGGTCGTACTCCAGGTGAGTTTCCTGAACCTGGCCCTGCAGTGCCTCCACCAGCTGTAAATAAATTTGTAACGCTTGTGTCACCGCCTGTTTGTCCACTTACACCAAAATGGTTTTGTGATCCAGGTCCACCGCTACCACCTGCACCAACAGAATAGGCATAGGTCGTATTCCCTGATACACTTCCTGAATAAAAACCTGCTGCACCTTTACCCCCATCTCCCCCTTCACATCCTGGGTTTGTATTACTACCGGCACCCCCTCCGCCTCCTCCTGCGAAAGCATAAGCATAAAATTTTGAAGCATTTGCAGGGGAATCATAATTACCTGAAGCAGGTCCTACTGCTACTATTCTTGGTACATAACTTCCATCTCCTCCCGCACCTGAAGAGGCAGTAACAACTCTTCCATCAGAATCAATAGTTATATCTGCAGTTGTAAAAGTTCCTTTTGCTGATTTTATAATTCTTGGCATTGTTTTCTTTCCTCCTTAAAATTTATTAATCAACCATTTCTACATATGAAACATGAAAAGCTAAATCGTTAGCAGCACCAGCTGTAACGGCAATTAAATCTGTTTCATCTAAATAAATAGGTCTGTTAATTAAATCTAATGTTGAATCGGCAGGGACTGAAATTGTGCTTGCTATTTTATAATAAGTTGAACCATTGTCATTACTAATCTCTACTGTTGCATCAACAGCGTTGGTTCCATCAATGTTCGCTAATAATATTGTATCAATTCTAACTGCAGTTTCTGCAGGGACGTCGATCATAGTAGTTCTGTTTGTATCAGATAAACTACCCATAGCATTCTTAGGTGTGATCGTTGCTATATTTACAAGATTCGGTGTTGCCATTTTTTATTCTCCTTTTATATTAATACCCGAAAACCATGGAGAAGACAATACCTTTTCCATCAGTAGTTGCGATTTGTGTAGAGCTTGATGTTGCGTTGGTTATTTTTACTCTACCAGTGCCATCTGGAGCTAAAGTCATGTCTCCATTTGCACCATCTGCAAGTGTTACTGTACCTGCATTTGTACCATTATTTGTGTTTAATATTAAATCTCCAGTTCCTTGAGTTGTAAGAGTTGCGTTAGCATTGTTGTCTCCTATTTGAACTGTATCAGCACCAAGATTAACATCACCTGTTCCGTTAGGAATAATATCAATATCAGCGTTTGATGTAGAAACAATGTCATTTCCATTAACATCTAAATTCCCACCTAATTGAGGTGATGTATCATCAACAACGTCACCACCAAATTCTACTGCAGTAATGTTTGGATTTGTGCCATCATCTGCTTTTGCGTAAGCAATAATTGTCTTACCAGCTGCGACAGCCGCACTTGTCCCTGTCCCTGAAACATATTTAAATGTTACAGTTTGAGATCCAGAAGTTCCATTTTTTAAAATGTAAAAATTTTGCACATCAAGAGGAATTGTTACATTTCTTCCTGCCGTTAGTGTTCCTGTAAATTCTATAATTCTGTGTGCAAGAGTTGCACCAGTTGCTCCATCTGAAACAGATAAATCAGTATCTCCAGAATCAGATACAGCTTGAGCAGTATACCCACCAGAAACTTGTTCAAAAATTTGTAAATTAGTGTTTGTTTTTGTACCCCATGTACCAGCGTTTTCACCGGTTGCTTGAAGTTCTACCCCTAAAGGTGTGTATGTTGATGCCATATTTTATCTCCTATGCAACGTCACTATAACTTGTATTTGATCCAGTTGCAACATCAGAATAAGTATCATTTGATCCTGTTGTTACATTACTATAACTGGTATTTGATCCAGTTGCAACATTGGAATAAGTATCATTCGACCCTGTTGAAACGCCTGTATACGACGTATTTGAACCAGAGTCAATATTAGTGTAACGCTCTATTCCTAACAATCCTACGGTTGATGTAATTTGATCTAAACTTAATCCAACAACATCTGCTGGAGATATAGAACCAACACCTGTTGTTGCAGCTATACCAGATATACCAACAACATCCGCTGGAGATATGGAACCAACATTTGTTGTTGCAGCTATACCAGTTAAATCAATTAAAGATATTGGTCCAACTTCTAGTGTTCCTAAACTCGTTGTTGCTTCAATACCTGTTATTTCTGCAGGTCCAAATTCTAAACCTAGTGTTCCAACATTTGTTGTTGCAGATACACCACTAATCGCTGCAGGTCCAAATTCTAAACCTAGTGTGCCTTGACTTACAGTAGCATTTAATCCAGTGATAGCGGCTGTTGGACTAATTACAAAAGTTACACTACCGACATTTGTTGTTGCCTCTACACCAGATATACCAACAACATCTGCTGGAGATATTGATCCTACACTTGCAGTTGCAGCAACACCTACTAAACCTATAACTTGATTTGGCGACTCACCCCAAGAGTTATCACCCCAAGCATCTCTACCCCAACCAACTAAAGTTCCTGCATATGATAAGGTCGGTGTTGCAAAAGTAGATTCTACACCTGAAACATTTATACCTAAACCAAGACCAAGACTTCCAACTTGTCCTGTCATTTTAAACGCAGGACCTACTTCTAGTAAATATGTAAATACTGGAGTTATACTTCCTATTGAAGCAGTAGCTTCTATACCAGAAATAGATACAGTTTCATCTCTACCCTCATTCCAATCAGCATCACCCCAACCTAATCGTCCCCAACCTCTTTCGTTAAATGCTTCTAAAGTTCCTAAAGAAGTTGTTGCAGCAAGACCAGTTGTTTCAACAACTGTGCTTATTGCTAAATTGCCTAAATTAATTGTTGCAGATACACCAGTTAAGTCTACTGTTATTGTTTGAGTTGCTTCTACTGTTCCTACAGAAGTGTTTACAGATAAACCAGTTGGTTCAACAGAATATTCTACACCCCAACCTGAATTACCCCATTGTTGTCTACTCCAGCCTTCTAAATTAAATGATTGTGGTGTACCTAAAGCAGAAGCTGATTCAGGAGCGGTAATTGATACAGTTATTACATCATCTTGCCACTCGTTTGATCCCCAAGTGTTAGTACCCCAGGTAGATGCCATAAGGAGTTCCTCCTTACGCTATACGAATGATTGCGTTACTTGCGTCTGCTGTTGGAAATTGAATTGTGAATGTTCCACTTGATACTGTCTTGTCACCACCAAAGGCGATAACTGCAACAGCTTTGTCAGATTGATCGTCGTTATAAATTAATGCACCATTTGCAGTAAAAGATGCAGAAGTATAACTTACATCTGCAAAATCACAAAATGCAGTTGTTCCAGAAGTAGTTGGTGTTACACTTGTAAGTGTCGCTCCACCTGCAGTATAAGCAGTTCCAGATGAATTTGTAATTTCATTTGATGTTGAATAAGCTGTTGTGCCTGCACCTAATGATGCATCACTTGTGAATAAAGCTATTTTAAATGTATCTCCACTTGTAGCTGTAAAGTTGTGTGTTCCAACTAAAATTTCTTGTTTAAAACTTGTACAAATTGCCGATGTTATTGCCATATTTTATCTCCTATGGGTTTGCTGAAGTTACTGGAATACGAACAGCGCCATCAGTGTAGTCGTCTCTTCGTCTTCTACCAACTTGCTCGTTAGCAAACTTCTGTACCTCTTGTTTATATTTATTTTCATATAAAGTCAACATATCTATCGGACCTTTTAAAAATCCATACGCCTCTGATAGACAGCAATATAATAGTCCATTTGGAAAGTTTAGACTAATATAATTAGTATTATCACCTTCTAATAATGCAGGAGCTGCATTAAAATGTACTCTAAATGAATAAGTTTGGTCTGGAACAGGAGCAAACATCATTCTTCCAGAAGTAGTGTCAGATTCTCCTGTAGCTCCACCAAACATAGCATAATATTTAGGTTGACCTCTTTTAGCTGATTCTGTTGAAGACACATATTCTTGTAAATACGTAACATCTTTTTTCTCTAACCAAACATTAGCACCCGTTGTAGCTGATGTTGAATCGTATACTTGTATACCTCTTATAAAAACTGCACCTGCTGGAGCATTAATACTTTCTTGACCTACGACTAAATTACCTGTTTGTTGTTTTCTATCTGCATCAATTGGCACATCTCTAAAAATTCTGTATTGTGCATTTAATATAATATTTTCTAAAACAGAATCTGATAAAACCGTAGAATCTGTTTCTGTATAACTTCTAATTTGTGTTTTTAATCCTGACGCACTTAATCCAGCCATTATCCAATCCTCGCTAATTCTCTACATTTAGGACAACGATGTTTATACTTGTTATGTTCACCACAAAAACCTCTAGGATGTAAAATTACCTCATGAGGGTCTATTTGTTCTTTTGGTTTAAACCAAGATTTAATTTTATCTATAATTTTTTTAATCATGCGCTTAATGTGACTGGTCCTACTGAACAACCAGGTCCTCCTCCTTTAACTCCACCAATTGTAGCAGTATCTGTATCAACTGTAAAATGAAAAAAATTTGCAGTTGAATAATCTGTTGTAACTCTTGCACCATCTTTA
>Ga0080013_1003888_pt1 | contig 15157 bp, 44 predicted proteins | sample ETNvirenome_6_85_FD_69236 | JGI IMG/M metagenome (GOLD analysis project Ga0080013, IMG submission 69236) | Marine viral communities from the Pacific Ocean - ETNP_6_85 (SPADES assembly) (version 2) | ecosystem: Environmental > Aquatic > Marine > Oceanic | place: Pacific Ocean | collected 2013-06-19
TCGGCTCTGCGTGGTCGAGGTCAACGTGACTGAAGTAGTTATCGAGCGCCATGATAATACCGTAACGACGATCGTTGGATTCCTCTGGCGCTCCAGCGTATTCTACCATGTCACCGACTTTCATTGATCACCTCGAGCACACTCGCTCTGTACAACCAATCATTGCGGTGCCCGGGGCCCTCGTGGCTCCATAGGACCGAGACCATTCCACCCGGCACGCCGATGGCACGGTGCGCCTCGATGAGGACGCCGACTGGGCATGCCGGAGTACCCACCGAGACCATGGAGCCCTCGGCTACGGCCTTCACGGACTTCCATACCAGGTCACCGACTTTCATCACGCCACCTTTGCCGCGGCGTAGCCATAAAAAGACCCCGCCTTTGCCGTGCGCAGTGCGTCCTCGAAGGAAGCCTCGTCGGTTCCTCCCATGAAAACCTTCGGCGTCACGAAAGGTGGACGCCCGGGAGCGCGAACCTCTTCGCACACCATCCAGCCTCGCTCTCCCCAATCGTTGGTTGAGAGGACGATACAAAGCTCGTCGCCGAGGTCGTTGATGCGGCCGGTGTAGTGGATTTCGTTGGCAGCCATTCATTCCCTCCTTACAATATGATTATATCATATGTCGGGGGAATTTGCACTCACTTACCAGCTTTTTTTCTCATGAAGTATATCCTTGATCTTCTGCTTCCGCTTTCGCTTCTTCAATGCTATTCGCCAGCTCTTCCTTTTCGTCAGTATCCCACCCGCTCAGGTGATTGTGAACTTTCTCCCACGTGTCAAGGGCTTTTTGCCACTCGTCTTCCTCGTAACTGTAATCTTCGATGGTGGGTTTGTCTGCTACCAGAATCTCGGACACGCTGCCAGCCTCAACATCGCTGAACCAGGCCTTCTCACCATCAAAGTTTTGTTCGGTCGCAAACGCCGCTAGCGCAGGAATCTCGATTCGAATCGGATCCCAATCTCCCACGGAAGCAGATGTGTCGTTCTCATTCAGGATCCGACGATATTCCTCTCGAATGAGTCTTCTAAGCTGTCTCTTTGTGATCTTCATAACTTATCCTCTGTAAATCAGGTCCCACGGACCTCGTTCAACGGTGATGCCCGTTGTCAAGCGGACGATAACGATGATGTCGGCACCGCCGAGTTCTTCACGAACATCGACGACCTCACCCATCTTACCACCACCACGAACCTGAACGCGATCGCCCACCTTGGGATCGTAACCTCCTGTCGTGGACCGACGTTCGGACGGTCGACGTGTCGCAGCACGTTGGCCGGACGGCACCCACTTATCTCTCATCGCTTCCCTTATGACTCTTCTAAGCTGTCTCTTTGTGATTTTCATTTTAGCATTCCATACTAAACTTTTTTGATCTCAATAGCCTTAGAGCCTACCGAAACAACCTCAACGGAATCCCCTCGGTCCAAGTCAGATTCGTGAACGGGGACATCAAGGGCTCCTAAAAAGTTGGCACCCCTCTTACCGAGAGCAACATGCCACATGTTGGTCCAAGGGTCTCTCAAGCCCTGAGCGCTGTGGACTGTTAAGATGTCCCCAAGCTTGATCACATCTAGCACGGACCCCGAAGGATTACCTACCATGGTCGTCCCGCGAACATCTTTCTTCACCCGGGAGTAGACTTGTCCGTGGTTAGCACCTGGGAAAGCAACAAGTAGGGTTGAACCTTGCGAAGCACCGCCCAGAGCCTCGGTAATAATTCTTCTAAGCTGTTGCTTTGTGATTCTCATTATCGCAACGCCCTGCGCCACTCTGTCCGGGCCTCAGGCGCCTCGCGCCATGTTCTCTCATCTTCTTTATCCGCAGCAGCTTCGCCGTGGCTATATCCCTTATCGTACGCCGGGGACGCTCCATAAGCCGGTTCGACACCATTCCACCCATCGGAATATCCTCGATCATAATCACGCGCTTCTTCGTCGGGCATGAGGTTCGGATGCGGAGTCCACCGGTGGACCGCTTCCCGGATGACCCGTCTAAGTTGTCGTTTTGTGATTTTCATTATTCCCAATCCTCACGAGGTAAACCTTCTGTTTCTTTCTGTTGTTTCGCCCACATGTTAACGAACCTCTTCACCTCACGAATCCCGCTCGATATAAGTGTGCGGTCCGCATATGCGGCCGTGGTGGCGTCGTACGACTGGTCGATGTGCATGTCGAGCAATCGTCCCAAAGCTGTCTCGAGATCGTCTTCCGCAGCTCGACGAGCACGACGAACCTCGTAGTCGTCGTCGCCCTGTTCGCCCTCACCAAGTTTTCGCTTCTCTTCCCTGATGATCCTTTTAAGTTGTCTCTTTGTGATTTTCATTCTTGATTCCTCATGATGTCGTTGACCAAGTGAGTGAAGTCAGTAATGCCCTCTGCCCAATTTCGCTCTGACGCGGGCCAACTAAAGTTGATGTCTCTGCCGCTAAGTTCCTCTAAATAAGGCATCAAAGGGGCTACGCGCTCAATAAACGTAGAAGGTGAAATGTCAAACTCTTGGATACTCTCAAGTTCTTCCTTGATAATCTTTTTAAGTTGTGTCTTTGTGATTTTCATTCTATGTCGACCCATGCTGTTTCGCCCCCTATGTTTTTCTCCGATGCCAACCAACCCTGCATATAGTTATCATCATCTGGCAAGAGTGGTTCAAGTTCCCCTTTAAGCTTGTCGTCGTAACCCAGATCAAAAGCTTCCCAACTCATAAGAAGCTGTGGTCTCTTTTGTGTGGTCCCAAGGTCAAGGTTGGACGGATTCTTCATAATCCTCCCCGACCCGAGGGCTTCTCTGATAATCATTCTGAGTTGTCTCTTTGTGATTCTCATTACGCCTTCTCCCAATACGTATCCTCTTCCTCAGCCATCCAGCGATTTACGACCGACTGTATCTCCTCAAATGCATAATTGAGGATCTCGCCATCCGCGTTGCCAACGTCATCGGCAACGACACCGAAGGTGAACTGTACATCAAAGACTCGTTTCAAAGCTTTCTTGAGATCTTCTTCCGCGCGCCTTAGTCGCTCGTGCGTTGGGGGGCGGAACGCCAGTTCTATGGTCTCGTGAAGCTCCCGCTTCTCTTCCTTGATGATTCTTCTAAGCTGTCGTTTGGTGATTTTCATGTCGTCTGCCTCGGAATTTGACCCTTGAATATGATCTCCTCTGGATCCGCCAGTCCGTGACCGTATATAACTGGAGTTCCAACTGGAAGATCAACCGTAAAGGACTGGTCTCCCTTCCCGCCAAAAACGCTTCCAGACTTTGTGCCAGCCGACCATGAATTCCATTCTTTTCCAATATCCTCCAAAGATCTTGACGTTCTTTCGGCCCGAATTATCGTTAAGGGTTCCTTAAGTTTTGTCTTCTCTGCTGCGTTCCGGAGGATTCTATCCATCCGATTATAGTTGAAGAGGTACAACCCATCCTTCATCGGACCCCCTTCCTCAATCCACTCATCAAGATCTAACATAGCATCCCTGTCGTTAGAACTGCGGGCTTCCGCATATTCCTTAGCAACGTCATATACGTGATCCATGGATGCCAGTTGGGAATCTGGGATGCCCTTGTACTGATCGATGTTTAGATACAGCAAACTGCCCCACCCGGCGACGAATAGCTTTTCTACTTCCGTATATTTTGAAGCTGCGTCTTTTAAACTGTGATACACCTGCAGATTTTTTTCATCAAGGGCTTCCTGAATGATTCTTTTCAAGTGTCTCTTTGTGATCTTCATCAGTGTGAACCATACCGGCCTATGGATCTGGCCTTGTCGGCCATGTTCGCGTCATACTCATCCTTCCATGGGCCGGAAGCGGGCATCCATACCCCCTCTCCCCAAGCCTGGTGGTGCTCTAGGAAGGCTGTTGATCCGGGATATCTTTTCACAACTTCGGCTTTCCACTCCTCAAAGTGCTCTGGATTTAGGTGTCCATGAATAGAATCAAGAGCACGGTAGTCCGCCGTGTTCATCCTACCATCCTCGCCCGGCGTGAATTCTAAATCCTCGACTGGGATAGCGCCGGATGAACCAACATCCATAGCCTCACGAATGATTCTTCTAAGTTGTCTCTTTGTAATTTTCATTAGTACTCCTTCGCTAAGTTTTTTAGGCCTAAATCGATATCTTCCTCACCATAGCCATTCATCCCAAGGTAGTCATGCACATCAGTCGTTCGAACCTCACCGTCCGCGAAGAATAACTCAAGGATGGTATCCCTCACTACTGATACCATCTCATCATCTTGGACCTCATGAAGCTTTCGCCTCTCTTCCTTGATGATTCTTCCAAGCTGTCTCTTTGTGATTTTCATATTAGTACTCGCCATCACTGAAATCATCCCAGTTGTTTCGTAACGATTGCAGCGTTTGTTCCATGGTATCCATCATCATACCACCGACCCACTGGCTATCGGTGGCTAGAGACTTCTCGATGTTCGCGTTCCATCCACGGTACGCTCTTTGGTAGTTTGAACCCTCATGACCGAAAGCAGACGTGGTAATATCCAGTGCTTCTCGTCGAAGCTCATCGACTTCACCGATGATCTGGTCGAATCGAGAAATGTCGGCTTCGGTGGGATCACGGCGTTCTGTGAGAAGTTTTGCCTTCTCTTCATTGATGATTCTTCTCAGGTGTCTCTTGGTGATTTTCATCTAGGATCTCCCCATTCCGCCGCCTTCGCGAACTCTGTCTTAACGTGAAGTAACGCAAGATCAAGCGCAGCCAGAACCTCTGGGTCCTCTAGATCAAGCTGGTGGCGATAGCTGAATTCGTTGATGTGGTTGATCAAGGAATCGGACAACTCCGTTGACCACGTCAATCTATCCCAGCTCATCGTCTTTTCCTTGGAAGCTTCCCTGATTATTCTTTTAAGCTGTCGCTTTGTGATTTTCATTTTATATCTTCCTCAAATCTGAAGGGTTCACCTTCCAGTGTTGCAACCAACCTGGCACTTTAACTGAAATGTGTCTTGAGCCTCGCATTGCGACAGTTCCCTTAATTGCGTTACCCTCTCGAGAAGTAAACGCCACGTGGTCGCCTTTTTTGAAATCGCTCTTTATTTCTCGTTCTCTCTGTTGAGTCACATCAGCAACGATTCCCCATAGCTCTCGAAGCTCGTCAATAGAAAAGTTTTCAAACTGATCCACGACAGCTTGCACTTGCGGTGTAGACGCTCCCGTCGCTTCGCAAATGATTCTTCTTAGCTGTCGCTTAGTCATTTTCATTTGTTTCTCCCCCTGTACATCCACGCCATGAACCCGCGGTCGCTTAGACCTTCCTCGAAACCGTCGATATACTCATTGTAGTTGTAGTTACTCAAATCTTCCGGTCGGTATTTACGCTCAGGTTGCTCGTATCGCGTCGCATCCGCGTAACCTTCCTGGAAATAGTCTTCGTTCGCGTCGTCATATGTTACTTCGCAAATGATTCTTCTAAGCTGTCGCTTGGTGATCTTCATTGCGCGTATCCCTTCATATCTCATGTCTGTGCCATGATCAAACGAATCGACACCAGCAGCGTAAGAAGTATCAGTATTGTAACGATCATAATCTACGTTGTCGCCCTCTGCTGCATATCTGCCTTGATCATATGCTTGGTTGCTAAACTCTTCTGCTGGAACTGGCCTCTGAGAAGGCACCGGAGCCTCACGAAGCCGGGTACCCTCCTCCCTGATGATTCTTCTGAGTTGTCGCTTTGTGATTCTCATGTTGCTGTTCTCCATTCATGATGGTCCGTGCTGGTGCAAGTATCAGTCAACCATCTTGTCAATCTTTTTCCAAACCCAATCTATCTCGTCCCAAGATGCCCAATTAATATCACCAGACTTAACCGCGTCTTTTAGCACAGCACGCGCACCATGTGTCGTTCCGCCTTTAGGGTGCCCACCAGAACTGAATACATCTATGATGTGGGGTGCATGAGACAGTCCTTTGTAAACACCAACGTCAATCAAATAATCATAGACCCTTTGTTCGAGTCCTTTTTGAGGTCCGCCATGGCGTCGTTGTCGTGCGCGATATGCAGACTGTTCACGCGGGTCATGCGCAACTGCTTCCCTAATGATCCTCCTGAGCTGACGTTTCGTAATTCTCACGTTTTTCTCCACACTTGCAATAAGTAGCCACACAAGAAGCATTTTTTTTGCTTTGTTTATTTCAAAGAGACGACGCGTCGTCGGATACGCACGAGATTTTTACCACCTACCCCGAAGGGGCGGTGGTTCAACAACACGATCACCGTGGTATCACTCTCCAGTCCTCGGGGCACCGGAGCTCCAACTCGTTGGCCAGCTCGAGAGGACCCCCATCCGAGCACAGCAACCTGAACCACCGGACCTCGCCGCCGGACGGCGCTATCTGCTCGAGAACGAGACACCACTGCTGGATCGATGCGTTCCACACCAGGTCACCCGACTTGATCACGATCACCCTAAAACCCCGTCTTTTCCATGAGCTCGAAGAACTTGGTGAGCAACCGTGCCTTCGCCTCGACGATAGCCCGTTCCTCGAGCTCGTCCCAGCCACCGGCGTAGTTGCACAGGAGGCCGCCGATCACGACGGCCAGGTCGTGCTCATAACGCTCACGTTCCTTTGCAATTTCTTCCTCACTCCATTCTGCGTACATCTCAATCTCCTTCGCTGATTAGCTCGAGTTCCTCACCCAGATAGCCACCGATCGAAGTGTTGGACCACAGAATACGGTAACCGACTCGTGGAGGTCGAACGATCTCAACGATGATTCCCAGGCCCGTGGACGTGAACATGTGTGCCCATCGGGGATCGATCCGAACCAGGTCACCGACTTTCACCGATCACCTCCACGAACCCGAGAGTCCCTCCCGCGGGTGCTAGTGGCGAGCACTGTGTCGGTCGCCACCACCAACGAGTCGAATGAATCTCATCCGGTTCCCACTTCTCGAACGCACCGTCGACCAGGACGATGAGATCGAACTCGGGTTCATCGCCGTCGAGGTAGTCATCGACCTCCACAATGAGCCCGGTGCACGTTAACGTACCCGTAAGCCGTTGCGTGAACGTCACAGCATCACCGACTTTCACTGATCACCTCTAGCTGGTCTTCGTATACTTCGTGCACCACCCCCTCGCACCAGAGCACCTCGAAGGACGCCGGCCACAAGGAGATTCCCGCACACCCCGGCACCCTCCCGTGAGGGTGGGCATGCCCCACGATGATTCCCACATCGTGACAACCGGTCTGCTCAATGTGCTGAACCGCATCACCGACCTTCACTGATCACCCCCAACAGGTCGATCTGAATGGTGCTAACAGGGTCACCGTCGGGGGTGTATCTATTCGACCACATGACCTCGGCACACGTGTAATCGGGCACGCCGCCGTTTCCCTTGAAGGTACGAAGTCCCATGAAGAGTCCGATATCCCCCTCGTAACCGTGATTGATCGCCTTCGTCTCGGTCGAGTAGCTGATTCTTTTTACCAGGTCACCAGGTTTCATTCCCCACCTCCTCGATGCTCCGCCAGTACCCGCCCAGCACGGGCAAGACCTCGTCATCGATGAGCATGTAGTGGACCCTCTTCCCCGGCTCACCGGCGCGGATGTGCAAGCAGACCCGACCGTCGAAGACACGGAGGTCACGAGCCCCGCTGCTGTGTCCAGTGGGCTTGGGATCGTCCCTCCGTTGCACCGCCAACCAGTTCCTCGCGAAGCACCGTCGTTTCACAAACACCCGGTCTTCCCGGATGGTGTACATGGCACCGGGCTTAACATCAACCACCTTCATCCTTCGCCCTCCTCACCATGACGGTCGAAGCGACGCATGAACACGGGCACCGACAGGTGGCATAGGCTACCATCCGTCTCGAGAACCCGTGCACTGTACTGCCACCCACCGAGAAACAGCACGAGCTCACCCACTGTCCCAGCCTCTATCGTCTTCCGGTTCGCGCATCTGACGAGCAGGTCGCCTGCTCGCAACACGCTGTATTCTTCTCTAGTCATGCGTTCACGCGCACGAAGAGCTCCAGCAGGTCCTTTCGCCTGAGCTGAAACGCGCCCCGTGGTCCCAAGATCTCGGCGATCTTCCAGCTCGGCACGTTCTTGTAGCCCATTCGCTTTGAAACATCGGTCCACCCGAGAAACAACGCGGCCCGGGTGCCGTTACGATCGCCCACCATGCGGATCAAATCGCCAACCCGCAGATCGTTAACATCCCCCTGCGTCACGGCGTCACCCGATCGAGCCACGCAGTGCGGGCCATGGCGGTCACGCCCGATGGCCAGAGAACGATCACCTTCGTCGCTTCGATAACCTCCACCACAACACCGACGCCATCGTACGTGGAAGGATAAGGACGCGTCGGTCTGTGTTGCCGAGAGGTCATGACGACCATGTCGTTGACGCGTGCACCGTAAATCGGCCAGTTGCCACCCTTCTTCGATTTCACCTTGTTCTCCTTCACCCCAACACCTCCAGGTGGCTCCCGATGACCGCGACCTCCGTTGTCAACACACCGTCCTCCCAGAGCACATCCACCTCGTACCGCCGACGGCGCGCCTTCTTGCCATGGCCGACGCCACGGACCGCGTGCACCACGCCGAGCCACCGCAATGGGGCGCCGAAGCCGTCAGCCCCGCTTGGGTACTCCACACCCCCGTCCAGGGCATGTTGGTCGCCACGGAATCCTCCGTTGCTCCGCCACTTCGCGTTGACCACATCACCGACCTTCACGATGCCCCCCTCAAGAGTCTCATGTTTCCGGTGGCGGTGTTCCATGGCCGGCCGCGGTACAGCACCCTGTAGCCCTGCCGTGCCCCGACACCCTCCTCTTCGAACATCAACACGCTTGGACCCAGCACAATGCCGGTGATCCATGGATCATCCGAGTCGCGCCACCGACCGGACGAAACGAGGACCTCGACGAGGTCACCGGTCTCGAACACCGACGCTTCCACGTGAATCGCGTTCATGATCCCCCCTCGACTCGTTCCAGACCCTCGACGTATTGGGGCGTCAGCGTACCATCGTCCCACAACACCATCACCCAGTTCGCCGCGGTCTCGAAGGGTCCGTCCCAGGTGTCGGACGGGAGATTGAGCGGACCCATCACCAAACCGAAGTTGCCTTCGAGGTTGTGCCGTACAAGATCGCCGACGTTCATGCGGCCTCCCCGACCTTGAACGTCCCATCCGCGAAGACCTTCGCCTTGAACGGAAACGGCACCTTCGACCATGGCATGAGCTGCGCGACGATTTCGGCGGTCACCGGCCCCTGGGGAAAGGCACAGCCGAACACGCCGACCTGCTTTCCCTTGTGAACCGCGTACTCATGGGCCTCGAGCGAGTCCTTGGCCGCGGTGATGTCATCCGCGGGGATGTCGTCGAGCCCACAGGCCGGGCAGCCCCAGTGGTATGTCTTCACGTTCATTCCCTCCTTACATCTCTATCATACCACAGTGGTGTGCGTTTTACACTCAGTGTCGACCCCCTTCACAATCACCTTTGTAAGCCCCTCGAGGGTCAGCACCCACCCACCCTCCTGGTGGCGGCGCCAGTACCTCCCGGCGTAACCCGGACCGTGGCGACTCGTGGTCATGTACGAACTGTACTGGCCCGGGCCGTACGCCTTTCCCTTGTGAGCGCACAGCGCCCTAAGGATCTCGCCGTACCTCGCACCCGGATTCTCAAAGAGGTGGTGGGCTATGAACTGGATGTTCGTCACGATGCCCCTTCCGATTCCAGCGGAATCACCACCGGTGGCGTCGGAATTTTCGTCCCATCGATGATGTGGACGCCGTGAGAGTACCGGTTGTACCTGGGACTGGCGGCCTTCACGTGGGCCCATCCCTCGTCCGTCAGCTCGGCCCTTTCGGGGGTTCGAACCTCGAGCATCTCAGGACCCAGCTCGATGTAGGCGACCGAGGAGCCCATTCCCCAGCCCTTGCAGGGGTCGTCGTACCGGTACACGTGCGCCCACTTGTTGGTTTTGACGTCTTCACTCATCGCTCACCTCTACGGGTTCGGGCACCCACATCGTGAGGTGGAAGTAGAGCCTGTCCCCGACGGTCCAGGTGTTGACGATTTCGGCTCCGTTGTCGAGCAACCGGTTGAGGTATTCGCACAGGCCACGGTGCACCGAGACCACGAGGTGTTTTTCTATCATGATTCACCCCTAGCGTGTTGGGCTTGGCACTCCAAGTGGTACAGGACCATAAATCCGATACCCAGCGCCGGAACTCCGATTATGAAGTTATAGATTGCCAAGCCAGCCCAGATTAGCGGGACAAACTTGTTCAGTAGGTTGATAGTTTCCATTATTTTGCTCATTCTTCTCTCCTTAAATATGAGATGCGAAATAGCATCCCAGCCCAAAACCAATAAGACCTGACTTTAGCATAATTGTTACGATGCTGGCAACAGTCAATGTACTCATTCTTCTCTCTTGTTGTGAAAGCAACTCGGTTTGGTTTCTCAAAAACTCGTGGGAAAAAATTTCGTTTGGAGGTGGATTGGTTTTTGAAACTGACGCGGGAAAAAAAATACGGAAGCTAAGGCCGTCGGCCGTTCCGGCAGCCCCACAGAGTATGCAGGGGCGGCCCCAGAGGGGGGCCCTAAGGGGCCTTCAGGAGGGGCCCTTTGGGGCAGCCCCTATACTACCCCTCTTCCGCGGTCCCGGTGCCTCCACATTAATACGGTGCCCCATGTCAGTATCGTCCGGATGGCGCATGGTCAGTCACCTCCCGAGCCCACCGACAGCGCCAGCAGGGTGCGAGCCACCCACACCGCGAAGCCGAGCCCGAGGACCGGCCACCAGGTGGGACCGGCCACCAGCGCCCCGGTCCAGGCGAGGACCCACCACACCGTGGCGACTGCCATGACGTTGAACCCAATCTGGAGGGGGATGACGAGCGCTAGTGTTGCTAGCGTTGCGACCGTCTTCTGTTCCGTGGTTGCGTAACCCATCTCTACTCTCCTGTCTACCTTACTGGTTTGTTAAGCTTTTCTTGTTTTTTGTTGTGTGCGGAGTCGTTCCCATCCGAGTAGACCCGCTTGAGGAAGTCCTCATGGTGGATGCTCGTGCGTGATGGCCACAGCACCAGCAAGGCACGCCCGTGCCGGGCCACCACCAAGCCAGGTCGCCAGAACGTGGCGTCGGTGTCGTCGGCATGCGTCACCAGGTCACCGGGCTTCATGTAGCACCCGCAGTCCGGGACACCGTCCAGGTCGGCATCCAGCGCACCTTGCCCGTCTTTGACCAGAGCACGTCCACACCCGGAAGATCGCGCCAGACCCTCATCCGGATGATCAGCCCACCACCCAACACAGATCGAGGACCACCGTTCCGATGGTCGACCAGGTCACCCACCTTCATGCTGCATCCTTGGGCCAGACCATGTTGATCACCTGGTCACCGGGGTGCGGGGTGAAGAGGAGCTTGCAGTTGGGGGTGATGACCCACAGCCGGCGGGTTCCGCGAGGTGGGGGTCCGGGGTCCGCAGCCTCACCGTCCGTCAGGATGATGATACCGTCGTAGTCCTTGCGGTGCTTCTTGAAGTGCTTCATCGGAGCCGAGAAGTCCGTGCCACCACAGCGGGTCCGGAAGGGTGCCACCGAGCGACCCCTCTTCATGGTGACCTTGCCGTCGGTGTCCACTGCGGTGTCGAAGGGGAAGAGGTCGATCTCCCGGCGAGAAGCCAGGCTGTTGAGCTCACCGAAGAGGAGCTCCTGTTCCCGGTCGCTGACCGACCCGCTCTGGTCGATGTAACTGGCGATGGAGCAGGTGTATCCGCGGCGCGGTCCCTTGATGACGCCCGGCATCCGCTTGTTCATCCTCTGCCAGGAGTTGGATCGGTTGGCCCGGCGGGTCATGCCAATCCAGTTGCGAAGGACCTTGCGCCAGTCCACCTGCTTGGAGACCAGTGCCCTGATGGTGGAGCGCATCTCTCCGGAGACCGACCCCCACTGTCCGGACTTATCGCATTCCTTGACCGCCTGCTCCAACGCGGCCTTGACCTTACCCTTTGCAATTTCTCTTTCTTCCTCGCTCATCTTGCCCCAGCCGTCGTGGTCGTCCATCCCGCCGGGAAGACCCGGGGCGCCACCATCACCCGGCTCGCCCGGCTGTCCGTCCTTGCCCCCTTCCAGTGCCTTCTTGACATCCTCGTTGTCCATCAGCTTGGTGAAGTACCACTCCTGACTCTTACCCTTGGGGAACTCACCGATGAACCGCATGATGGGATCTTCGTGGGTGAGGAGTGACTTCTTCCCGGGCCAGATGCCGCAGCTCGGCAGCTCGTCCTCGGCGATGATGGAGTTGATGGCGCAATCCGCGGCGATGTTCGCCACGCTGTGGGGCTCGAGCCGGCGGGTTGTGCAGTGCTCGAAGACGAGGTGGAGTGCCTCGTGCTTGAGCAGCCCACCCACCTTCTTCTTGCCTTCCTTCACCAGGCCGGCGCAGAACTCCCGGTTCCAGTAGAGGGTCAGGTTGCCATCCTTCGAGGTCACGCCCGCCGTGGGAATCTCCGTGGTCTCCACCTTCGTGAGGCACCGGGTGATGCGTCCGTAGAAGGGCTCGTTCAGGAGGAGATTGACGAGGTGGCTGTCCATGCTGAAGGCCGCAGCCTCAGCCGCGGTGACCGGCGGGACAAGGGCGTCCGCGTTCTTGATACCGGTGTTGATGTCTTCCTTACTGGCCATATTGATATTCCTTCCTTACAATATGATTATACCACTCACAGAAGAAAATTGCACTCAAATCTCGAAAAGAATGGGTCCCCCGAGAAGGAGGATCGGAGGAAGTTGTAAAGAAGGATGATCCTTCCCTCCCCGGAGGACCCGGTGCTTCAGGCAGTTCTTGCCTTCTGCACCACCTCAACCACCTTCTTCCCGATCTGACCGTGAAGGTGCTTGACATTGTTGATGTTTCCGCAGGCGCTGACCTTGGTCCAAAGGGAGACCAGCTCCTCACCGGTCAGAAGCTCCGCAAACTTACCCAGGCTCCGAGCACCGGAAGCGGTGAGGTTCTCAGCCTTGCAGTACTCGACGATGCCGTCCACCAGGGCGAACCGGCGGTCGGTGCTCATGGTCGCCACCTTGTCGGCCACCTTGCTCCAACGCTTGACCACGTCTTCCGCAGAGATGTTGGACTCGTAGTTCTTGGCGAAGTCCACCATGGCGATGGCGGCCTCGGCGCCGACCAACCCCATGGCGATGCTGTAGGCACCCCGAGGAGCGTCCCCACCGGCCCACTCACTGGGAGCCATGCCGGCGTGGGAGAGGCACTGGCTGACCCGGTCCCACGTGGCGGGGTTGGGGCAGATGGTGCCGGGTTCCACCGCGGAGGGGTCGACCCGCAGGTGGACCGGGTGGTTGCGGATGAACTCGGTGATCACCTCGTCAACGTTCCCCTTGGCCCAGTCGAGCCAGTCCTCGGTGGTGGGTGCGAGGTCAACGACCAGGAACCGGCGCTGCATGGCGGGGTCGAGGTCTTCGGACTCGTACTCAGCGCCGAAGTTGCCAGCCGCCAGCACCCGGGTCTCGGGGTGGAGCTTGTAAGGCATGCCGTCCGGGCCGTTGCCCATCTCACGGTCCAGGACCAGCTGGAAGGCACCCTGGAGGACCGGCAGCATGGCGCGGTTGATCTCGTCCAGGAAGAGGACCACCGGCTCCCGGCATGCCCGGACGAACCAGCCGTACATGGCGTTGTGAGCCACGCCGGTCTCCTTGATGGCTTCCATGTTGGGGATGCCGCCCATGGTCCCCTCATCCATGACCGCGGTCCGGATGTCGATGAGCGGGAGTGCGAGTCCCAGCGCCACCGACTTCGCCATGGCGGACTTCCCGATGCCGGTCGGCCCCTTCATCAGCACCGCCTGGTCGGGCGGGAGCAGGGGGGCGATGTACTTGAAAGTTGCAATATCCATGTTGTTCCTCCTTACAATATGATTATACTACATCCACGCGTTTTTTGCACTCACTTTCAAGAAACACCCATTTTTTTCACATTCTGCTGAGCGTCGGCATGGTGTCACGCTTGTAAGCCTTGAGCAGGCGCAGCTGCGAGTCCCTCACGTGTGTGATGGTGCCCCTCTGCCCGGGCGCGGTGATGCGGACCTCCCAAACCGGAAAGCCCCAACCCCTCATGCGGCGGGTCAGCACGCAACTGAACTTGCTCTCGTCTGGCATCGTGGCCTCACAGATGTCATTGGCCACGAACTCACGCTCCTCTTCCTTTCCTTCTTTCTTCATTTCTTTCCTCACTTTAGATTATACCCGGTGATGGGTGGCTGTTCAACAATTGATCCGGATGATCTCGGCAAAGACGTAGCCCACAATCAGGCCACCAATTAAGTAGAGAAGTACCTCCAATTTTGACCTCCTTTTCTTTTCAGTGAATTTGCCCCCGAGCTCACTGAGACTCAGTTTCGCGGGGGTTGAAGTGAACACTGTGCAGCGCCGCATCAGGCGCAGGAGACCCGAGCGATCTCCTTGAATCCGTGCTCGTTGAGCCGCAGGAAGAACGCGTGGCCGGCGCCACCGAATCGGTTCTTCTGGGTTTCCAGCACCCGGCAACCGGCGAGCTCCGCGTCCTTCTCTTCGACACTGAGGTGGAGGTGGGCATCGACCATGTGCTTCAGCTTGTTGCTACCGGCCATCTGCCCACCCTTGTTCACCTGGCCAATGATGATCGCGTTGACCATATTCTCCTTGCAGTAGTCCGTGATCATCGCCAGTGCTCGGGTCGCGGAGCCACCGTTGGTGGTCGTGGTCCCGTCCTTGCGACGATACTTGCCGTCATCCATCGTCTGCAGCGAGTCGACGATGAGGAAGAAGGGCTTGCCGGGGTTCCGGGCCCGGACAGCGTCACACTGCTTCAGCAGGGTGGGGACGTGGACCTCACCGCCAGCCAGGAATCCGTGCCGTAGGTGCAGGCGCTCGGTCACCATCTTGACCTGGTAGAGGCTCTCCTCACCGGTGTTGAAGACCACCGTAGCACCGTTACCGGTCAGGCTGTTCGCCAGCGCCAGCATCATGGTCGTCTTGCCAGCACCCGGGGTGCCGGTGAAGAGGGTGACCACGCTCGGTGTGAAGCCCTTACCACCCATGGCGGAGTCGAAGTAATCGATTCCCGTGGAGATCTTGGTCCGCAGCGCGGCGGGGACCTCGACGTCCTTGATGTTGAGACCAAAG
>Ga0080013_1003889_pt1 | contig 15156 bp, 32 predicted proteins | sample ETNvirenome_6_85_FD_69236 | JGI IMG/M metagenome (GOLD analysis project Ga0080013, IMG submission 69236) | Marine viral communities from the Pacific Ocean - ETNP_6_85 (SPADES assembly) (version 2) | ecosystem: Environmental > Aquatic > Marine > Oceanic | place: Pacific Ocean | collected 2013-06-19
CTCTTTATCAGGAGTTTGCTTACCTATGATCTGTGTCTTAACAGGTCCACCAGCAGGGAATAATTCCTGTGATGCCTTGGACTGGAATTTTACAGCGGATTCAATTAATAATGGATGTACGGCTGTACACGCACCTTCAAATGGTTCTGTTGCATCTTGAAGTTTTAAACCAAGTAGATCAAAGCCACGTTCAAACATATCTTCCCATTCACCACGGGAGTCTTTGTCACTTTGATAATTATCATAAACTTGATTAGCGATATCGTCTAGTTCATCTTCATCTATCTCTTTGGATAGATCGTCATACCATTCACCTAGACCGATAACTTCTTCTTCTTCAAATATAGATTCCTCTGATCCAAAATCTACGATAACACCACCGTCATCATCTACCTCAAATGAAGTAGAACTTTCTTCTGTTGCTTCTATATTCATAGGTACAACATTAGATTGATTTAGGTCATAAGGATTTTTTTCTATTGCCATATAAGTTCCTCCACTCTACACTAAAGAGTATACACTTAAAAGTTCCAGTACGCAACTCTTTTTTTCGTAGAAGGAGCATCCTCCCATTCAGGATCATCAGGATGCAGTAGGTTCCATGATTCCTTCATGTAATGAATAGCCATTGTCATAGCGTCTACTTGGTCATCGTGTGCTCCGTTAGGAAAAGTAATCAACTCATCTACAAGTTCTTCTGCCCATTTCCTACCTTTAGGAAACCAAACACGACCAGCTTCCATTGAGGGAGTAGCAGCGTATACTCTGGACACCTTATCCCTATCAGGCATATACTCCAGTACAGGTAGACCACTCCTTCTCATATCCTGTATTAGTGATTGACCACTAGCTTTCTTTTCTACAATACAAACATCAGGTTTATGTTCATCGTAAGACATCTGAGCCATACGTCTAAGTTCAGGATACTCATATCTCCCACGTAGATTACCTAAGAGTATAAGCTGTGCTTCTGCACTCTCCATACCGTCATGGGTTTGTTCAGGTGCATAGAAGATACCCCAGGTCTGGATTACACTGTAGTCAGCGGTAGTCTTGGTTGAAAAGGCTGTATCATATGTTTGAATAATAAAGTCACAGCCTGGAGGTTCATCGTGAGGCCACCACTCAATCCATCTCTTTTTAATAAGACCACCCTCTTCTGGTGTGGGGTTCTGCATATACAGAGACTCCCAGTACTTCGTTCCATTGGTAGCCTTGATCTCTTCCTCATCTATCTTCAGTAGTTCATCTGGTTTCCATTCAGGAAAATACGATGACCCTACAGGTAGGTCTAAGAGTTCTGATGTATCCTCGTCTACCCATGCAGGTATCTTGATTACTTCCCAGGGTATCGTACCATAGTCATGCATCTCCTGTTCCTGCTTTAGTAACCAACCACATAAGTCATCGTGATGGTATCTGGTATTAATAATAACAATGGAACCGTTAGGCATGATACGAGTACGTAGACCAGAAGGCCACCACTCCTTAACATATCGTCTACCTGCTGCACTAAAGGAATCCTCTTCAGACATAACATCATCTAGTATGGCTATGTGAGCACCACGACCAGCGATCTGTGATCGTACACCAGCAGCGTAGTATGATCCCTTCTGGTTTGTCTGCCACTTACCAGCAGCCCTAACGTCCTGTCTTAAACTAACACCACTAAAGATATTCTGAAAGTCTTCACTATTAACTATATCCCTAACTACTCTGCCGAAGTCAGAAGATAGCTGATCACTGTGGGAGACAGTTAGTATCTCATGGTTAGGGTTTTGTCCTATATACCATGCAGGGAATAACTTAGAACAGATAACAGACTTAGAACTACGGGGAGGGAGGAAGACCATCAATCTCTTTAGTGTTCCATCCTGTATCTCCTGTAGCTTATCTGAGATAACCTCAATATGTTTACCCATCTCCCAGTCAGACACCAGGGTAGGAGCAACCATCTTAACAAAAGATAGAAAGTTAGTATGAGCTTTAGACTGTTTATAAGTATTTAAGGAATCCCTTAAAGACAGTAAACCTTCTATCTGCTCATAGTCAATTGAAATGTTCTCGTCTAAACTCATTATACTTATGATCCTCTACAAATAATTCTCTCAGTTCACTAATAATATTAACCATAGTGGTTATGTAGTCTCTAATAGCTTCTCCTCTCCTGTCAGGCTGGAGAGCAGCTTGAGATACTGCAACACCTGTAGTTATATCTTTCATAATATAAGATAATACCTTACAGCATGATAAAGAATCTAGGTGTACGAAGTCTGCTAACTCTCCTTCTGGTAGATCAAGCATATCTTCCATCTCTCTTATAGCACCCTCATTCATATCTACCTCCTTGTTATTTCACTATACTATAATAACATACTTTTTAGGAGTTGCCAAGTAGAAAAATCTATGCTATAATGTCTATGTAGTCTAGGGGGTAATAGTATATCTATATCCTGCTTAAAATATCTGATACTTGCGGATTTAAAAAATATAGACCCCTAGTTTTTTGGTAAATATATGTCACCCCCATATATATATTATACACGAGCCAGTGTTTTTTCCTCCCCCCGTCTTCATAGATAACATCATATCTTTTTATTCTAGGATAACTATCTTTTATCCTTTAATATCAATCACTTAGCTATATCCTTCCCTTAAATACCTTCCCTCAATCACTATAGATCATGACAAATCTATTTAATGTTAGGGGAAGGTTATCTATTTAATACCTTTTATCCCATTGGTAGACTATCCAGATAATACCTAACCTATTGAATTCATTAGTGTTTTACTATTGATTTGACATTATCTCATAATCAGGTACTATCATCATTACGTCATGCGATCATATGATTGGTGACGACATTACTTCACATGAATGAGGACATCTTGATATGACCATTAAACAAATGATCGCCTTGGATAAAGCAGGGCATTACAACAATGTTACCAGGAAAGGCTTGAAGGGTATTGTTGACCGTGGTATGTTTAACCGTGAATACGAGAACTGCGAATTCTGGAAAAAGAAACCAGCAACCAAGGCCGATGTAGCGATGGCCTGTCATAGAAGGGGAAACTAAAATGTTGTTTGTATGGGTTAAATATGACAATGAATATGAGCCACATATGGTTTTTGGTGACGATGAAAAACAGGAGGCGAGATTTGAAGTGCGGGATTTAAGGGATAAAGGGTACCAAGTCAGGTTTAGACATATGGCAGACGATACATCGGGCTTGCTGCCCGAAGGCTGGTGAGAGGTTCAAATGATTAACACGCAAACAATGTTTGACAGGTTCAACCTGATCAAATTGCAGAACCATCCTGCTAATATTAATCAGGATCATTTGACAATATCTGGAATGTTTGATACTGTTGAACAATTCCAAACCCTGGCAGAAAAGCTGGAACGCAATATTATAAACTGGAAAAAAGATTGGGACAGTCTGGCATGAAAACGATGATATCTGAAATCAAACATCTATATCTTTTAACCAAGTGTAAATTAAACATAGGATGCCCATGTTACTATTGCATCTTTAAAGAAGGGAAGATCAAATGAAAACAGTTATTGAACAACGATATTACCTAACTGGTGACAATGAAGGCGAAACAATTGAGCGAAATTACTTCATTGACAATGACGCAATAACGGAGGATTATTGGTACAACGTAGCGAAACGAAATGAAAGTCCACGGATTAACTACGCAATCCTACACGTATTTGATCCCGACTTTGGAATAGTTTACAATGAAGCGGGAGACATGGTCTAATGTACGTATCCAATATGATAAGCAATAGTGGCAACAAAGTTCCCAATCAATTTGTTGTCACCAGTGGAAACACTACATACTTTCAGAGCTATGATACCATCGTAGCTAAGATCGAAGATAAGGTAAACGGGAGGGATATAACTATTGACACTAGCATCTATGATCCCAAATTAGCAGGGTCTAGAACTACCGCTAAGTATCTCGCACGGTTTTTGTCGGAGAAGAAAAAAGATACTCTTTACAAAATCCAAGTGGGGCTGTATCGTCTAACTAACTTGAACCTGGAAGATACACCACCAGCAAAATGCTATCCTGATACCACTGGAAAGGAATAAGACAATGTTGATGTTTGAAGAATTTGAAGCTCAGAAGTTTGATATACTGGTTGCATTCTACGAGGATATGGGATACGATACTGAGAGTGCAGAACAAATCGCAGAATTAGAAATACTAGAACCGAAAGGAAAATAAATGACACTACCTAGCTACTATCAATCCATGATCGAAGATACTTTCGATGCTATCATGGATAGCTTTTACATGAACATCAAACCTCTGCGGGAGGAGATGTTAAGAGTGGAACAAGATGAAGATGAAAAGATTATCTTCATTACTGAACACCTAGAAGATGCCGTATCAGAGAATTATATTGACTATGAATTCGATGATGGTATTCTATACTTAGAAGCCGATAAGGTATTCAATAACCTATTGAAGGGATAATACGATGTCAGTCGAAAACATTATCAGAATATATCAGATGGCTACACCTGAAGAAAAGCGGGATGGTATTGTCTGGTATGTTAAGGCGTATGCTGACTGCAAGCGCATAGCACTAGACTTGAAAGTGCCAGTACATATTGTTGTAGGTGTAGTGGCTGCACTATCACCAAACAACAAGTGGGATAGAAACGTAACGAATGCGAGGGATTTAATAGAGGGATATCTAAATGGTGAGCCTGTCGAAAGTATCAAGGTGAGCACCTACCACGCTATGAAACATAAGGCATGGTCTATCTTAGACCAAATGCCTGATGAAGATGGCGTGAGCTTGATCTTAAATGGTCAAAAGATAGTCTCATTCTATCGGAACATAATGGGGCATGATACCTGCACCGTAGATGGTCACGCTAGGAACATCTACTACGGTGAGAGGCATGGCCTAACGAACGATAAGAGTAACGTAGGTAAGAGGGAATACTTTGAGATATCCCAAGCCTACGTTAAGGCTGGTAAGAGAGTGAGGGTAAATGGTAGATCACTGAAAGCATTTGAGATACAGGCTATCACCTGGGTAGTCTGGCGTAGAATACATAACATCACTTGACAAGATAAACTAATTAAACTACAATCTAATCATCAACCAACCACAGGAGACTTACTATGAATACGCTTAACATTTTCGGAATGGAATTCATCTATCGTGTACGTTCAGTTAAGAGTGCGTGGGCCGTAGATCGTCTAGCTAAATCCCTCCGCTTCCAGTTGGGTAAGCTGGTGATCTATAAGATGGATCGTGGAACATTCTGGAACATTAAGTCTATCGTAGACCGCCAGGGTGCGGTCACTGTAGCATAGTCTTTTTATGGGGCAGATATCTTAGGGTATCTGCTTCACATAAAAAGATTATTTAAGTATTCGTATAATTAGCAGCGCACTAATTATATGATAGGTAAAAGGTGCCCATAGGGTTAAATGATTACTGAATATAACAGCCTTTGCCGCATATTTAAAAGATTTACTGTAGTATGTAGGCATTGGGATAGCTACCTAATGTTTAACCAGATAAGTGAAAGACCTTATTCTGAATGTTGTGACCTGCCACAGAGAGGGCATTACATACTACAGTAAATCTTTTTAACTTTAACAAAGGGGAAAGCTATGATTATTACCAAGAAAAGTATGTTCACTGGAGAGTGGAACTCTATGGATATCCCTGTCACGCAAGCGCAGATTGATGACTGGGAGAGTGGCGCTCTTATTCAAGATGCTATGCCTGATGTTTCTCTTGAAGGGAGAGAGTTCATAAAGACAGGTGTAACACCTGATGAGTGGGAAAATGCTTTCGGTAAAAACTATCACATCAATAGTCTAGGATCGGAGAGATAAGATGGAGATGAATAACATAGCCCTTAACTATAAAGGCTGGACGATTAGTATCGCTAACCATACTGGGTTTGGTAGTCATGCTGATCATAAAACAAGAGAGGTTGCTATATGGGAAACTGATAACAGCCAATCGCAGATTGAGATTGTAGATACGTATGGTGACGATGTTACATCCTTGCTCACCGCAATCCAAAAGGCGATGGATGATATCAACGATTACATTGGAGAGAGCTAATGTTTGTTACACTAAAAGGTAAAACTAATCACGGTAAGAATAGAGTGCATGAGAATGGAAACAAGTGGGAAGTAATAGATCATGCTTCTGAATTACAACCACAAAAATTATTTGTTAGATCAACCCTAACTTGGGATGCACGTTGGGTTGATCCTCTATTTGATAGAAATTTTGAAGTGGAGTTTAATAATGAAAGTAACACCAGTTAGTAAGACGCCAACCAATTATAAGAAACCTCGTAACCCCTTTGCGGTTCATGCTAAGAAACGTAAGGCTGGAGTGGAGAAGTCCAAGAAGGGACGGGGTTCATACGTGCGTAAGGAAAAGCACTTGGTATCAATAGAAGTATAGAGGTAAATTGTAATGTTTGGATTTGTATTAGCTGTGCTTGCTATCGTAGCCGCCTATGAAGTCAAAGAAAATGACTGGAAGTATGTAGGTCCACATGATTGTAATCAAGTAAGAGTTGTCGAACAGACAAAAGCTAGGGTATACCCCATTAAAGTGGAAGGCTCTAAGCCTTACATAATCTTTAAACAAAAGAACAAAGATGAAACCTATACCGTTAGTTGTGTACTGGAGAAACCATAATGTTCGTAGAACGAAACAGTAATTTAGGTGACGTTACTTGTAAGAAAGTTTCCTTGTCAGACTATGAGTTTGATGTAATGGTGGACCTTGAAGATAGGTGGATGAAACCTCCAGGGCCTTGGCCTGTATGGTCCTTAGACAGAAAGGAAAAGTTTATTATTATCTATGATGGAGATGAGTATAGAACAGTAATGGACGGTTACTGGAGGAGTAAAGAAAATGACGGGCATTAGATTTACAGCGTTAGTTACTGGTGTACTATCTATCTTTACTTTTATCTTTATGATGGGAGTATTACTCTTAGTTGGTAGAAGTGTAGGGGATATGTATCTAGCCTGTATGTTAGGTTCTGTACCTATAGGAATAGGATGTATCATGGGAGCGTATATGGATGGAGACTACTGATGGATGATGAAGAAAAAAAAGATGGGTTCCTAGCTAGAGTACAAGATATTTTAGCAGGGGTCTTGATCTTTATCTTAATAGGGTTTAGTATGTATGTATGGTAACAAATAAGGAGAAGTAGAATGCTTAGTAAAACAAAGATATATTTTCACGAGGCTTCTAAGATTGAAGTTAAAGTAGATAAGGTAGACATAGGTGAAGGTGATACTGCTAGTTTCTATAATGTACTAAGTGTAGAAGTTACATCCCTTGATGGTGAGTATCAAAAGATAGATGTCTTTGGGGTACGAAATACACCTATAGAAACTGTAGGGGTAGAGAGATAATGATGGATAAACCTTTCACCTATCGAAACGTAAGAGACTTGCCACTAACATTATATGATTATATAATAACTATTAGTGGCGTTGAAGATGTAGGTCATCTAGATATGGATGATGTTAATGAGTTCTTAAACGAGCAAGAGGAATGGTATAATGAACACGATGTTTAACCACGATAAAATAGACTTTGAAGTAGAGAAAGTTCCACTGTATCAGTACGATGGTAGTCACCCTACCTATGATAACCACTATCCAGAACTAGCATCAGATGTAGGTTCTTTGATCCGAAGAAAGGATAACAAGAAACCTTTTGCTGTAGTCAAAGACAGGTACGAAGTGATGCAGTATAAGACTATAGTACAAGACATAGAGACTGCTATCGCACAATCTGGTATGGACTTGACCCATTCTTCCTTTAATACTAATGTTTATAAAGAAGGAGCACAATTACAATTGACGGTAGACTTCCCTGCCTATACTATAGATATAGATGGAAGGGGCTATGTAACTCCAAAGTTTATCTTTCGCACTAGTCAAGATGGAACGTGGGCTAACAATGGAATGATGGGGCTATGGAGAAGCTCATGCTGGAATACCTTAGTGTCTGGTAACAAGCTGGCTTATGTCTATGGTAGGCATACTAAAGGCTTTAGTCTCCCTGCTTTTACTGCTAAGATAAAGAATGCAGGAGAGTACATTCGGGGAGATGCCATGAAAGAAATGAAGGACTGGTTTAAGACCCCGCTTAAGCGTACTGACGCTATTGAATTATTCAAAGGTACACTAGCAAAGCGTACTGATAATGTGAGCCGTGAGAATAAACATAACAAAGTTATCCTCTCTCACCTGATGAACATCTTTGATGAGGAGAACCGTCACTGTCACGGCAGGGCTTTGTATGAGGGAAAGAATACCCAAGATGTAGGGAGTATGTGGACTGCTTACCAAGCAGCAACGCACTGGTCTACACATATAACTCAAGGTAAAGCTAAAGCACGATCACAAAACTTACCGAATGTAAGAGTGCTACGTGAGGAAAGGGTACGTAAGATGCTCCGATCTAAGGAGTGGGCAAAGCCCTTGGCGATTGATTACTATGAAGAAACTGGAAGGGTGTGATGCAACTTATTATAGAATATAATGTTCATAGGGTTGATGATCCTGATTACGAAAAAGATAATATATGTTTAACGAGGGAAGATGCAGGAATGAGTCCAGAAGATTTTGCTAATTATATAGCTAGTAATGCTACGGCTAAGATAGAAAACTTAACAGGACATTGTCCTAATACACATGACAAAGTAACCTATGATCTACTATTAGTAGATACAGATAAACTGGACAATGAAGAAGAGAAGAAGCATCAGATTTCTGGTGCTCCTAGTGCAGAAGGAGAAGCGTGGTGATGGAATTAAAAACATATGATGTAAAATTTAAAGGCTCATCACATAAAAAAAATGATGAAGACTTAGAAATTTGGTTACAGGTTAAAGCATATAGTCATTATCAAATTATACAGATGCTTGGGCGTGATCAACATAACCTTGTAGTTTATGGTACACTGGAGAACTAGAATGACTGAACAAATACCAATGATGGAAGCCGCTGAAACCCCGTTCATGAATGGGGTAAAGAAAATCTTTCTAGAGAAGATGGCTAAGGGTAAAGCATCCCCTCTTAAGGGATGGTCGGCACGTACTATGTTTAATGAAATCGTGGAGGAGCAACACCTCACTCCCGCTGAACAAGACATAGCATGGGGTATCTTAACTGTAGATATCCTGGGATATGATGATAAAAGAATAAAGGACTTGGAAGATGCGTGGCAAGAAGAAAGACAAGAGCGTATTGATAAAGGGGATACACCCGTCACTAAGAAAAATGTCAACGGATCATCCTATCCACTACTTGAAAGTGATGGAGTGGATAGCCCACAATCAACTCTTAGCGAGTGAGTACCGTAAACAAGAAAGACAAAAGATAAAAAATTCTACAGCTAATCGTGCCTCATGTGAAGGATATATAAAACACATGAGGCACTACCTAAAGCATGGAGATTGGATAGATAATTTCTATGGTCAGGATCAGGAAGGAAAAGTTATATGGATAAGTCGTACATAAAGTATAACACTTCTTTCAAAGTATTATTTATTAGTATGATTACTATTGCAATTTTCTTTGCAGTATTAACACTAATGAATAAAGCTGAAGCTAAACAAACTGAGACACAATGTTTAACTGAAGCTGTATACTTTGAAGCAAGAAGTGAAAGTTTTGTAGGACAATTAGCAGTAGCTAATGTAATCTTACAGAGAGTTAGAGACAGTAGGTTTCCACCAACTGTCTGTGAAGTTGTGCATGATGGTAGGTATTGGGAAGGAAATCCTGTAAGGAATAGGTGTGCCTTCTCCTACTGGTGTGATGGTAAACCAGAAATTATGAAGGATAAACAAGCACTTAGAACTGCACAAGATGTAGCACGTATGGCTATTGATGGTGTTATCTATGAAGAAATACAGGGAGCTACCTTCTATCATGCTTCTTATGTTAGTCCTTACTGGATAAAAGACCTATCATTTATAACGAAGATAGGTAAACATCTGTTTTATTATTACGAGGGGGATTAAAGTAATGCCTAGTAATGATTGGATTAAAAGAATGGAAGAGATAGAGAAACTAAAAAAGAAAATTGAGATACTAGAAGAAAACATTTTAGATTTACAAAGACAATTAGTAGAAGCATATAAAAGAATTAAAGAGTTATCAGACAAAGGAACAATACAATGAGTAAGAACTTGTGGGAACGAGATAGAGACTCCCTCTTTAAACAATTAACACAAGAGTATGTTAGTGAGGGGTACTCTCATAAAGAAGCAAAGCGTCTAGCTAAACAGGAGACAGAGGAGATTATGACTGATGGGTTAGACTTTGTAGATGATCTCGTTATTAAATCCTATAATGATAGATAATTATTGACATATCATTTTACCTATGATATTCTTCTAGTAGAGTTGAGGGGTTAGCATGGAAGATAATGACGTTGTTGCAGAGCGACTGCCACATGACGAATGTGGGGCAGAGATGGCTAGAGTATTATATGCTGACGGTCATTGGTATTGTTTTAAGTGTGAAACTTATGGCAGAGAGAAAGGGGATAATCCTATGAGCCAACCTAATACCTCACCAATTAAGGGTGTAATAAATAATGTTCTCTCAAAGGGAGAGAGCATGGAACTCAAGAGCCGTAACATATCTTTAGATACAGTTAAGAAGTATGGTGTTACAGCGAAGGCTAATAAACATATCTATCCCTACTTTGATAAGGATAGTTGTCACGTTGCGAACAAGGTAAGACAGACTGATCCAAAGAACTTCTTTACTGAGGGTGACCTTAGTTCTAGCCAGTTGTTTGGTCAGCATCTTTTCCCTGCTGGTAGTGCTAAGTATCTGACCCTATGTGAGGGTGAGATAGATGCTATGTCTGTCTTTGAGATGAATGGGTCACGGTTCCCTGCTGTATCCATTAAGTCTGGGGCTGGTAGTGCATTACGAGATTGCAAAACAAATCTAGAATATCTCAATTCATTTGATAATATAATCATCTGCTTTGATAACGATGACGCTGGACGTAAAGCTAGTGCTAGGGTAGCTGAACTATTTGAACCTAATAAAGCTAAGATGGTAAAGCTAGACTTCAAGGATGCTAATGAATATCTTAAGATAGGAAAGCGTGAAGATTTTATACGAGCATGGTGGGCTGCTGCCCCTCATACCCCTGCTGGTATCATAAACCTACGTGATATAGGGTCTACCTTATATGAAGAAGACTTCTGTGATACGTGCCTGTACCCTTGGGAGGGTATGAACGAGAAGCTATACGGCATGAGGACAGGAGAGCTAGTGTGCTTTACCTCTGGTTCTGGTATGGGTAAGTCTAGTATCATGCGAGAACTGATGCATCACATACTGAAAAGCACAGACGATAACATAGGTATCCTGGCATTAGAAGAGAACGTAAGGAATACAGCCTTCAATATTATGTCGGTGGAAGCTAACGCTAGGTTATACATCAAAGAAATTAGGGAGCAGTATAACCGTGAACAGTTAAACGAGTGGGAGAAAGCTACGCTTGGTACTGGTAGACTGTTTGCCTTTGATCACTTTGGTTCTATCTCTAACGATGAGATACTAGGTAGGGTACGATACATGGCACGGGCATTGGATTGTAAGTGGATCATGTTGGATCACCTGTCTATCCTAGTGTCAGGTCAGGAGGATATGGGAGATGAACGTAAGTCTATAGATATCCTGATGACCAAGCTACGTTCCCTCGTAGAGGAGACAGGGATAGGACTACTGTTGGTATCTCACTTACGTAGGCGTGGAGGTGACAAGGGCTTTGAAGAGGGTAAAGAAGTAACACTCTCTCACTTGCGAGGGTCAGCTTCTATTGGGCATCTTAGTGATGCGGTCATAGCGTTGGAGCGTAACCAACAGAGTGAGGATGAGACTGAAGCTAACACTACAGTCATTCGTATCCTAAAGAATAGATACACAGGTGACACTGGTGTAGCTGCTCACCTCTACTATGATAAAGATACAGGCCGTATGACTTCCATTGATAATCCCTTTGATCCAGAGCGTGAGTTGGAAAATCTATCTATCAGGAAGGATGATGTAGATGACATACCCTTTGAAATCTAAACGTAAACGGTTTGATCCTGTTGCTTATAATAAGTCTGATACACTAGCAAAGGATTGTATTACTAAGTATCTTATGTCACTAGGACATACAGTCTTAGAAACTAAAGAAGACTATGGTGTAGACCTCTCATCTACATTAGATGGGGTAGCCTATAAGCATGAAGTTGAAATGAAACATATGTGGGAGGGAGACTGGCCTACTGCTTGGAAGGATATAAACATTCCTTTCAGAAAGAATAGATTATTAACTCAAGTATACGGGAATAAGGGAGAGAATAAGGATGTAGAATTTTATTTCTATATCATTCGGGGAGACTGTAAGAAGGCATGGAAGATGCATGGTACTGTCGTACAGAACTCTCCTGTTGTTGAGGTTCCTAATCGGGCCGTAAGAAAAGGCGAATACTTTTTTAAAGTTCCTGTATCTAAAGCTGAACTTATAGACTTAGGAGTTTAAGATGGAAGTAAAATTGATTGACCATATGGGTAGTGATTTAACTGTAGTTAATGCTGCCCGTGTATCTTTTGATAAAGTTTCTGACTGGGAAGAGGAGACTGATGGGCCGATAATTGATTACTTAAAGTTTGAAGATGAGAAACTTATAAGGTATCTAGCTAAACATAATCACTGGACTCCCTTTGGTCACTGTTCTTTACAGTTCCATATCAAGGCTCCTATATTTGTTGCTAGACAATTAGGTAAACATCAGGTAGGATTGGTATGGAATGAGGTATCACGTAGGTATGTAGATAGCAAACCAGAGTTTTTTGATCCCCTACTATTCAGAAGTAGAGCAGATAATAAGAAGCAGGGCAGTATGCCCGATGCAGTTATTGAATATAATATGAAACCTTTAATTGAATATGTTACCCAATGCTATGAGAATATGTTGAACAAAGGTATCTGTCCTGAACAGGCACGTATGGTACTGCCACAAGCTATGTATACTGAATGGTATTGGAGCGGCAGTCTCGCTGCTTTTGCTAGGGTGTGTAACTTACGCCTCAAACCAGATACTCAATACGAGACTAGGTGGATTGCCAAGGAGATATCATGGCTTGTAGAGGAACACTTCCCTGCCTCGTGGGAATGTTTAATGACAGGAGATTTAGATGAGCAAGGGAATAGTACTGGACATAGAGACTGATGCTCTTGATGCGAGTAAGATACATTGCATAGTAACAAGAGATGTAAACACTAATGAAGTAAAGGAGTTCGTTCAGGAGGAGTGTTATAATATCTTTCCCCAGTGGTCTAAGGGAATAGATAAATTCTATATGCATAACGGTGTATCCTTTGATGGACGTATACTTAATAAATTAACTGATGCTAACATACCATTGTCTAATATTGTGGATACTCTTATACTCTCACAGTTATTTAATCCTATGAGAGATAAGGGACATTCGCTTGCGGCATGGGGTGAGAGACTAGGATTTCCAAAGGGTAATCCACCAGAAGACTTCTCACTCTATACCCCTGCTATGTTGCACTACTGTAATCGTGACGTTGATGTAACATATAAAGTACTGAAGCGTCTGGTGCATGAGGGGTCAGACTTCTCTGGTCAGTCTATTAAACTAGAACATAAGATACGACACTTGATTAACCAACAAGAGGAGAATGGATTTTACCTGGATGAGCAACGTGCTATGATCTTAATGAGTAGGTTTCAAGATGAGGCTACTCATATAGGGGGAAAATTACAGGAGGTGTTCCCACCAACCATTGTTGAGCTAAAGACTAAGACTAAATCTATTCCTTTCAACCCTGCTTCCCGTAAGCAGATAGCTGATAGGTTGATGGCAAAGGGATGGAAGCCTACGTTAAAAACAGACAAGGGTAACATAGCTGTTAGTGATGAAATACTAGACAGCCTGAATATACCTGAAGCTAAGTTAATGTCACGGTATCTCTTGTTACAAAAGAGAGTATCACAGATTAAACAGTGGATAGAAGCAGTAGATTTAACTGGGCGTGTACATGGTAGGGTAATGACATTAAAGACTATAACAGGACGAATGGCACATAACAGTCCTAACATGGCACAAATACCAGCAGTCTACTCACCTTATGGTAAGGAATGTAGGGATTGTTGGACTGTCTCTGACCCAGAGAACTACAGTCTGGTAGGTACAGATGCCTCTGGTCTAGAGATACGAGCCTTGGCTCACTACATGGGGGATAAGGATTACATTAAGGAAGTTCTGGAGGGTGATGTACATACAGCTAATCAGAAGGCTGCAAACCTGGAGACTAGGGATCAAGCAAAGACCTTCCTGTATGCCCTAATTTATGGGGCTGGTTCTGCCAAGATAGGTAAGGTAGCTGGTGTTAATTCATCTGAAGGACAGAAACTAATTGATAATTTCTTACGTAATGTGCCAGCCTTACAGAAGCTACGGTCACGGGTAGACATAGCAGCGAAGAAGAAACTGATCACTGGTTTAGATGGGAGGAAACTACACATAAGAAGCTATCACAGTGCTTTGAATACCCTTATTCAGGGAGCAGGTGCCGTGATCTGTAAGCAGTGGTTGGTTCAGATGATGGATCATGCACAGAACTTAGATGTAAAGTTGGTAGCATCTATCCATGATGAGTACCAGTTTGAGGTACATAAGAAAGACACAAAAGAATTTTGTGAGATAACTAAGAAGGCTATGAAAGAGACAGAAGAAATCTTTAATATTAAATGCCCCCTTGATAATGAGTATAAGGTAGGTGTGACATGGTCAGACACACACTAAAGGAGGAACAACTAGAGTTTTTTAAAGATGAGATATCTATAGATACTTCACAAGGAGTTAGGGTATGTCATAAGTGTAAAGTAGAGAAACCTCTCAGTTCTTTTAAGAATGGGACTACAAGATCATACTACTCACCCAATGAAGAAAAAATTAAAGGGAATGTATGTAAAAGCTGCGTATATTTAAATAGTAAGAGAGTAAACTACCTTAAAACTATACACCCATTACCTGATGAAACTTATATGTGTCCTATCTGTACTAAGAGT
>Ga0080013_1003890_pt1 | contig 15155 bp, 17 predicted proteins | sample ETNvirenome_6_85_FD_69236 | JGI IMG/M metagenome (GOLD analysis project Ga0080013, IMG submission 69236) | Marine viral communities from the Pacific Ocean - ETNP_6_85 (SPADES assembly) (version 2) | ecosystem: Environmental > Aquatic > Marine > Oceanic | place: Pacific Ocean | collected 2013-06-19
CTTAAAAGCACCCTCGATTTCTTTTTCTGTGTCAACTGCTTTGACAGTAATCTTCATACCAAAGCCAAGGTAGCGATCTTTGTCGTTCTTTAATCGAGCGCGCTGTTCGGGAGATAACAAACTGTCGTTCTCAACGAGATAGGTCGAAAAGAACACTGTTTTCGCCAGGTCGATTCCAAACGCATCTTCAGGTTTGTCGTATTTAGGATCTCCGAAGTCAAAGTTCATTTGGCGGGCAACATAAGCGTTTGCTTCTGCTTCGAGTCTGCGAAGTTCGGCTGCCAAAGCTCTCTTGGCTTGTCCTGTGTGTTTTATGTATTGTGTTCTGGCGCTATCATAATCGACGGTGCCGCCAATTATGGCAGCAACATCAGTGGTAACCATCTGTGTCTGACCACGAGTCGCGACCAAGCCAAAGGGCACGATAACGTCCGTTGTCTGGAAGCGCTCGGCTCCTGAATCGTGGAAGAGCGTAAACCACATCTCTCCGTCATCGTCGGGACCCTGATAGCGGAAATAGCGCAGTTCTTCTGCCCACTTTTCGTGGTCCTCGTCTTCGGCCTTCTTATCAAAATGTGATGGCGCAAGGTATTCTAACTCAATGAGTCCTTTGCGAACCTGTTCATGTATTTCGTCGATCTTGGAGTCCCATTCGTCATGAAGCCATTGACCTAGACTTTCCGCCAGATCGGGGCCATTGCCATGATCGTAATCCGCTGGTATAGAGTATTCAACATTGAAATAGACTTCGCCTCGCATCATTGTTAAATCCCATGAGATCTCTTCTTCTCCCTCACCGCGAGAGAGCATCTCCTCTATTTCGCGTGTGCCGGGTGACTTGTGGTGATAGGATACTGGAAAGACTATGGATGCTGTGCCGTCTTCAAAGTAATCCTCTTCGAATCGAACGACAAAGTAGGGGACACTGTTGTCTCCTAGGTCTGCTTGGAACTCTTGCTTGACCGATACTGCATTCGGTAGTCTAACAGAGAGACGGCATGAGCCCCAAGCCGTTACAGACGGCGCCATGTTCTGATCGTCCCAATCGTTAAACTCCTCTACTTCTGCGTCTAGACTACAGGCTTCAAAGTCCCCATTCCATGCTCCAACTATGCTCTCAACCTCGTCAACAGTCTCTTGAAAAATCTCTTCCTGTCGATTTTCGTATTCATCTTCATACTCGTGAGACACGTTGATGCCATCCCTATACTCATCAGGGAATCCGCCTTCGGCGAAGAAGTTATTAAGTATTGTCCCGTCCCTATAGTCTTCGTAGCTACCGCCATGGCGAGTAAGCGCGTTCCAATTTGGGAGAGTGACCTCTCCATTTGGTCCTGTGAACAAGTTTTTCTGCTCATCCCAAGTCCATTTACGCACGGCCTCAAGAAACCCAGGAACACTTAAACCATAGAGGCGCTGCTCTGGGACCGCGAACTCTATGTCCTCTTCATCATCAACAAACTTACGCAATCGTACGCGGGCTCTTGCGCCGATGCCCTCAATACCACGATGTCTATCTCTGAAGATCTCTTGATCATCGAAGTCGGAGATGTCTGTAATCTTCTTCTTTTCTGGTGCTTTCGGCGGTTGAGGCGCCTGCAGATTTAAACCGTTGAGACTGAAGTTGTCTTTATTAACTGCTGCTGTCGCTGCTCGGATGAACCATTCGTCATTCAGATGCTTGCGAACAGATGTGGGCAACGATGTGAAGGCGCTACTATTACTATCCTGAATGCCATCGATCACTTGATCGACATCATCGTGTTTCTTTGCCCTGTTGCTGGATGCGATGCGCGCGGCGACATTGGGAAACTTCTCATAATACTGTTTCAACCAAGTGGTGGCTTCTTCTTTCTGATCCCACTCTTTCTTCTTTCGTTCGTAGTCTGCGTATTCAGCCGATAGTCCTACGGGTTGAGTGGGTGGTCTCTTGTAGCCGTATTTATCCATCGTATCTTCTGGCGAGGCGGCTATAGAGTTGTCTCCGAATCGATGAACTGCCTCGGCTGCCGCGGCAACGTTCTTCACAGTAAGCCACTCTGGGCCAAACCCAGAGATGTTCCCCAGACTGTGTGAGTATTTTGGAATGAAGTGTTCTTTGGCGTATTCTTCGTAGTCTATTTCTCCGCCGTCAAGTGCGGTTTGCGACCACTTGTTATCAAAGTCTTTCTTGCCATACTGGTGAAACTTTTCGCTGTGAGTCAGTCTATCCACCATGGTTATTCTAAAGCGCCTATCGTCAGCATGTTCTTTAGTAGTTAAATAGTTATAACCAAAACCCGGCATCATCTCTTTGCGCTCGTCGAAGTCGGAGGCTCGGAAGATTGCGGCAAGGGCGGCTGATACATTCTCTGGTGTTAGGTTATGAGCCCAGTCACCGAACCTCTTTTCGTACTTCGGAATGAAATACTCGCTCGCGTATCGTTTTCCAGAGAAGACTCCTTTCTCGTTTAAAAAGGGCTTGATCTCGTCAGGAGGCTCAAAAGTCCACCGAACACTAGCGCCTTCATTGGCTGCAAGTGTCCTTATAAGGCTCTCCCTAAACTCCATGTCTTCTTTTACGCTAGGATCTTCTCCAAGATCTCCGTCCATAAGCTTTTCGTACTGCTGTGGGGATACAAGATAAGCAATCGGTCCATGTCCGCGACTTTCGGCGACAGCACAATGAAACTCCGAAGCGCCCTCACTGTGGCAAGACCTGATTTTGTCAATGTCGCTCATGCGGAGAACATCGAGAGGGTGGCGAGACAAGATTGCCATCATGCCTAGTTCATCTTTGTCAACATCTCCCTTAAAGAACTGCTCGATCTGTTTCCATTGTCCTTCTTTAGTATAGTAGACCTGCCTCTTTCTCCACCAATCCTGCAGTTCTATTGGTATGCTTTTATTCTTAAGGATCGCGCGAGACATTGTTGTCTCGTCTTTCTTCTCAACAGTCTCGCCTGCCCTTGGCCCCTTGGGGATTGTGATGGTGCGAGTCTTCGTGAGGCGCAAGTCGGCAACCTCCGTGTCAACCTCATACTCCTCCACGGGTCGCGGATCGGGGTTTGTCTCTGGGTTGACTTCGCCAAAGCCTGCTGGTAGCTCTCCTACTCTGCGGCGTTCTTTTTGCTTGACAGTCTTTACTGGGAACTTGCGCTTGTGATAGGCGGCATCCTCTGGGTTCTCTGGGACTTCCCATCCTTCGGCCTTAAGTCGGTTAACCACTTCCAGTAGCTTCTTTGCGTCCTCGGACTGCAGCGGTATCGCTCTACGTAGCTTGCCCTTAAACAGATCGTCAAACGAAAGCATGTCGTATTCATCGCCAAACCAGTCCATAACATTATCTGCTTCTTGGCGTGAGATTTCATTGAGGAGATCAACCTGACTCAGAAACATGTTCATTCTGTTAGTCGACTCTTCAATCTCCTGATCAAGGTATGGCTGAGTCTGGCGCGGGGGCCTAGGCGCAGTGGAAGCTTTTCTCTTCTCTTGCGGCATCTCATCTTCGCGTAGGTAGCGAAACCATTTGTCGGTAGAATAACTCATCAAATTTCCTCCAATACAATAAATAGTTGGTTATTTTACATTACTTCCAAAAGAGTTGGACCGCTACAATCATGCAAGAGAGAAGCACACAAACCATTGTCTTGGTTGTTAGCATAGTCTCGCCCATGAAGTGCCATGTAAGGAGCGGGAACGCAAGATAGGAGGCAGAGAATGCGAGGAACCTAGACGTCCACAGGGCGCCTGTTGCTTCCACAATGAGTCTAGACCCCATTAAGAAGCAAAGCCCCGTAGGAACGGCGTACAACGCCACTGTGAAGATGGGGTGTTTCTGCCACCACTGCCACACAAACTGTGAGTTTAGCTGAAACCACGCTAATATGTGTCCCATTACAAACAGCCCAAAACCTGCGATTATACTAGAAGTTGGCAATTATAAGCTCCTTGCAAGATTCTTTATTAAGCGTGACTTGTCCGTGTGAATCAATCATAACTATCTTGAATTTGTTATAAATCTTTATTGCCGCGGGGTGATATTCTAGCAGAACGACTGCTTTTCGTTTTTCCGTTATTAGGTGCTCGGATAGTTTGCGGTGATCAACGAAGAAGTCTTCAAACCCTTGAGCAGAGCCCTGCATGATGCCGGTTCTGAACTTACCGATTGGATATAGTAAATAATCCGTATCATTTGTTTCGGAGGGGAGAGATACTAAGTGTGATTCCTTTGTTCTTGTCGGGGACAGATGGAAGTTGGGGGATTTAAACCCGCGCAAACGTGATAAAGACAGCGGATTAAACCCATTAACGTCGATGTGTCCCGCTGAAATCTTGCCGTCTTGGGTACATCGATTTAACAAGAAAAATAACGCAGAACGAAGATAGGGATCTGCGTATGTGTACCAAGATTTTTGAAGCGTCTGTAGTATTCTTTCGTTGGAAACATGAGTTGACTGCTCCTTTGTCATCAAATAGAGTCTCTCTGGATCTACTTTCATACATTGCCAGAAGTCATAAATTGCTGCTCTTGGCGTATGTCCTATAACGAATCTTTGGTCCTCTGCTAATGTCAATTCAAGATAAGCGTCAAACAACCCGTACGAGTGAATGACGCTACCTTGAGGGATCATTTCTTTAATTATAGAAACGCTTTTGGTTTGTCCGCTACTGCTCTTTATCGGTGATTTCACTGTTCTCTGTCCCCACAGGCTGAGTTTCAAAGTCCGCCAATTGGCGCTGTAATTCCGTTATCTCTTCTTTGTTCTCTATTTGAGGCAATGGTGCGGGGGGAGAACTCTTGTGGTGTAGGTACCCCTTAATTATGCTTGTCACATCCTCTAGGGTTTGGTCAACTTTAGCCATTGTAAGCCGAAGCTCATCAATCCGGTCTAATGTATTGAGTGTCAGAACATCCCCTAAATAAACGGTATGAACCGGACCAACAGCGAGTTGGAGGGAATCTGTGGATTTTTTCAAAAGTTCATGAACTGCTTCTGGCAATTCATCAATCTCGATTGAGTATTGTATGTTTACTCTCTGGGACATTTTATTTCTTAGCCTCGTAATAAGCGCGGTGAACTGTTTAGTTGTTCCTCTATGGTGCTGGGGGCCCCAACAACAACAATGTCACTTCCATTATGCCCACGGTTAATCGTGAGTTTTGAAAACGTATGGTTCTTGTCAAGTCCGTGTGCTATGGCACCCTGCTCATTCAGCACTCCCATTCGGCGCTCTTCGCGGATCATGACCACGTGTTCTGGGTTAATCATCACCTCTCGCAGGGAGTATGTGGTCCCCGTGGTGACGGCGCCATTGCTGACTACCTCTGTAAGTTTTACTAGCATTTTTCTTCCTTTAAAATGTAAATGTTTGATCTTCGCACTGAAAATTTCTGTCCTTCTATAAAGATTAATGCATGTCTTTCATCGCAGGAGACACCCAAATAAACCCCGATTCTTGGTGCGACGGTTCGTTTGCTAAACTCATTGTCGCGCGTTGGACGATATAAATAGACTCCCTGCGGGATATGGCATAAATCTCCGGTGTGCATGTATCAAGTCTCCGTTTGGATGATCCCAAAATTGGTTGTGAGCAACGTTCCGGCGCAACTTGCAGCATTTTGGAGCGCACAAATAGTCACCTTAACTGGGTCTATCACTCCGGCTTCCTGCAGGTCTTGTAGTTCCCCTTTATGGAAATCCCAACCCATTCCTTCTGGTGCAGAGTTAACTCGTTCAAGAATTAGGTCTGGTGATTCTCCCGCATTAGTCGCCATTTGACGGATGGGAGCCTTGCATGCCTCCTTAATAATTCCTATCCCTAGTGCTTGGGTAGTGTTATCAAGTTCAGAGAAGTTTAGAGTCTCGGAGGCGCGTAGTAATGCGGTACCGCCACCGGGAACGATGCCCTGTACTTGTGCAGAACGAACTGCTTCGAGTGCGTCTTCAATGCGGTGGCGCTTTTCGGTCATCTCCACCTCAGTAGCACCTCCAACACGAATAATAGCCACGCCAGACGCTAATCTAACGATCCTTCCCTGACTAGCCACGCCTTCCTGAATCGAACTGGAAGCCTTTATCAGCTCCTTTAATCCGTTAATTCTCTCATCAACCAGATCATAGTCTGCATTCCCACCAACGATGGTCGTTTTAAACTTATCACTCTCGATTGAGTTAGCCGTGCCTAGGTGCTTAAGCTTTATATCCTTTAGTTTGATCCCTGATTCGCGAGTGATAAAGTGAGCGCCTGTTGATAAAGCTAAGTCATCTAAGGTATTTCGGCGCTCTTCACCGTAGAATGGTGCCTTGATGCCAGCAATCTTAAGGGTTCCGCGAATCGCATTCATGATCATCGCTGCCAGTGCCTGACCTTCGATCTCCTCCGCAACGATTATAAGTGGTCGACCTTCGCGAGCAGCTAGTTCCAGAATAGGTAGAATAGGCTCCACAGTGGAAATCTTATAATCTGTAACCAGAATAAGAGGTTCCTCATAGCGTAAGGTTGCGCGGCGCTGGTCTGTAATAAACGCTCCGGCACATACCCCAGAACTAAACTTAAACCCCTCGGTTACATCTAGGCTGGTTTCTAGGGAACGAGACTCTTCAATGGTTATCGAGCCATCTTGTCCCACTTTATCGACTGCCATTGCAATCAAATCCCCAATCGTTGAATCGTTATTCGCCGAAATGGTGGCAATGTGAGCGATGTCTTCAGCACTGGTAACGGGCGTGGACAGAGCCTTGAGTTCTTCCACTATTGCTCTTGTGCCTATCTCAATGCCACGCTGTAGCTCAATCGGCGAAACACCTGTTGCAATATACTTCTGAGCCTCTGTTAGGATAGCCCTAGCCAGCACTGTTGCGGTGGTGGTGCCATCTCCTGCGTCGGCGTTAGTTTGGATTGCAGCCTGCTTTATCACTTGTGCGGCGGCATCCTCAAACGGATCATCCAGCGATACATAATGAGAGACGGTTACACCATCTTTCGTGATAAATGGCTTTTGCCCCTTTTCCTTAAGGAGCACGTTTCGCCCACGTGGACCTAGCGTAGAAGCCACATTATCTGCCAATATGTTCACTCCATTCATTATTTTTTGTTGTAGTTTGCTTCGGTTACTGTATGCTCTACTCAATTCGCACCTCTTTATGTGTTAAACGCTCTTATTTATTATAACCGGCACTGGTATAGATGTCAAGAACTATTTTTCCCACCAAGAATTTCTTTTGTTCGGATGTTATTAGCGTTCTTAATAGATGCGGCTGCCATGGCATCGTTCTTCAGTCCATTGGCGAAGAATGAATTCAAACTATTTGAAAGCATCTCAAGGGATTCAAAGATCTCTTGTACTTCTCCATTCAATAGTTCTCTAACTTGCTCGAGCGCTTCTGCAACATATTTGGTGCCGATCATTATCGTACCAAGCTTAATTGTGCCGGCTGTATTTCCCTCTTTAACTGACTGGCTATTATTCATAGAAAAATGTCCTGTCGACAAATATCCATAGCTATTTTTGAGGGCTACCTTCCTTTGTTCAGAGGTTAGTTTAGGGTTGTTATATAATACCACAGATTCTTCAGGGGAGGCGAATTCCTTACTCGTGAGCATACCCGTGAGAACTTTTGAGCGGGCACTAGCTAGAGCTTTTGCTTTATTATTCTTGACAACTGTCATGTTGGCGGCAATAATGGCCGCGGCTAATGGGAGTACCAGTTGCCCGTCCACGTTCTTGGTTAGCCAAGCTGAAATCTTCGTCTTCCCTATAAGAGCTTTTCCGCGCTCGCCCGGGATGAAGGCTTTAGGTTGATTAAAAATAGAATCATTTTTCGCCCAATTAAGCGCTTGTGTAAGCTCATCAAAATTCTCTTGGGAGAGTGGTATTTTTAATTTCTTCACCTCAGAACTAAGGTTTGTAATAAAGTCCTGTTCTAGCTCTTGAGGGCTAGCTTTCTTTTCGCTTGGGGGAAGGCGAATCTCTTCTTCGGGCGCGCCGGCGATCATCGAATCCATCATTCTTTTGTAAAGCCGTATGTTATCCTTGCTCTTTGTCTCTGCTAAAATCTCTACAACATTGTCCAAAGTAAAATCAAATTGATGGAAGTCAATCCGTCCTTTTTGTTCGAGCCCTTCTCCCTTTAGATATTTCGAACAGATAACGTAGCGCATAGCGCCGCCGATCGAATCGGGATACACAGGGTTAGTTAAGTCTTGCACCAAATCCGTGAAACTACCACCAACTTCCATGTTGCCACCCTTGTACAGCTTAAGGCTTACAGGGATGTCTGCCCCCGTTAGGCGATCAATGTAATCGGCGATAGTACCGGTGTTGGCGGGTACCTGTTCGCCCTTAACTAGAGTAGCTAAGAAGGATTCAAAACTAAACCCAGCGGAAGAGGCATTGAAGTTGGTTACGATCTTTGTAAGAGTCTTATAAAATACCAAGTAAGAAACAGCGTTGGTAATCAATTGGATACGATCATTGGAAGTTTCCTGTATCAGACCGGCGCCGCGGCCGTAAAAGTTTGATAAAGAAGCGATTCTCTCTTCAAATGTCGTGCCTGAGATGTTGGATAAATAATCTTCAAGAAGGCGCCTTTGAGGGCCACTTACTTGTGTGGTATCTCCTTCATCGTCTTCTACTGTTCGTACGTCTGACCAACCAATTTCGGATACCGCTATGTCAGGGATCAACCTCATTAGGGCAGCGGAAGTGTCGACGTCAACGTCTGGTGCACTTACTTTTTCACTCACTGTCGTTGGCATCTCTATTATCTCTTCGATCATCCGGATTAAAGACGCCGGATCTAAGACATTGGCCGATGCTTTTCGGTATTCTTCTTGGAGTATTTCTTGTGTATTCATAACGGATTCCTGTTTTGTTATATAATTATGTCGGCGATTCCCAATTCGACCGCTTCTTCTGCAGATAAATAGACATTTACTTTGCGGTCGAGCATTTCTCTGAGCTGATCCTTGGTCATTTTTGTTTCTTCTACCAAACAATCGATGAACATCTGCTGTAATTGTTCTATTGCTTCCATCTCATTTAACATGTTATGAATAGCTCCCTGATTGCCGCCGATCACCGAGTGAATCATCACGCGGCAGTTCTTAGCGATCTTGCGTTCGCCATTTGTGCCGGCTGCTAACAATAAAACGCCGGCTGACATAACCTTACCCAAGCCGCAAGTGCGGATAGTGAGATCTTCTTTCGCCGTTCTCATTACATCATACAGGGCAAACATGTCATCGGCAGATCCGCCGTACGTTGAAATGTAAAAGTCAATAGGCTTTTGCGCGCTGGGTTTCTTGTTTCTAGTGTATTCCTGTAAAACAAGGAACGCGTGAGCTAACTCTGCTATCTTCTCCTCTTCTACTGCTGAGAATAACCCAAGAAGGTGCGCCGAGGGTTCTTTCGGAGAGTCAGGCTCTTCGCCGTCAGCAACTGAGGCGGCGCCGGCGTTGATTAACTCTTTTAGCTCATCTTCTGTGATTGCTGTAATTTGTGGTATTTCTTTTGGTTTTTCTTTTGAGCCGATTAGGGCTGCTACCAAATCTTTTAAACTTTTCATTATTTTAATTGCCCCTTTTTTAAGTCTTTATTCATAAAATCAAACGCCGTTGCCCGGTTTGCTTCGAGAAACTCCATTGCCGAGTCCCAATCATTAAAATCCAGAAGTGGCTTGAAGAAGCTTGGGTGAGCGTTGATTATCTTCTTGATTGCCCGGTCCTTGAAATAGGCGATCTCTCTCTCGTTAATACACTTAAGTGCATTAATGTTGTGTTCGGTCTCTCCTGAATCAATTTTAGCCTTCTCGTTCAGTGTCTGTGCCTCGATAAACTCCTGTAGCGCTAGTACTGCAATGGTCAGGCTTACTGCTTGGGCGGTCTTGATGGCAACTATGCCGGCATGTACCGATCTATAATAATAGAAAGTATGGCATGTGTAGTATCCAAACGCGAATATCACTAATGCTAACACTAACCCCATTATAAATTCCTCCCTAAATTAAAATGACCACCAGGATTCGACTCCACAGTGGTCATTTAATAAGATAACATCCTTTCGATGTATTGTCAAGTCTATTTCTTGTGTGAGGTCAAACGTCGGAAGATTCTTTCTGTAAGTTCTGCCGCTATCTTTTCTTGCTTTGCTACTTTGCCTAGGCGTGCAGCTACTCGATTTGTAATTTCAGCAACCATCGCCTCACGTGTGTCGTGTGCATGGGCTGCCTGTGGGCTTTCTTCGAGAGGTGCCTCCATCTCTTCCTCTTCTGGAGGAGGTCCCATTTCGGCGTCAAGCTCTGCGCCATCTTCCATTGGTGGCTCATCAAGCTCTGCGTCGACTTCAAGTTCACCCCCTTCTGCGTCAACGCTTGTTTCAACGTCAACTTCAACGCCGAGTTCGGCAGCTACTGCTTGCACAACGCGTTGCAGCAACTCCTCATTCTCAGGTGGAGCATCCATCATGTCATCTTCGACGGGCTCCTCCATGTCCATGGGCTCTTCAACAGCTGGTTCTTCAACTTCAGCTTCTCCAGCGCCTAGTTCCATTTCTAGTTCTTCTTCCTCTTCTTCCTGAATAGGATTATTTGAGAAATAGTTCTCACTTAAAGCGCCTAGGCTAGCCAGTTTCATAAACTTTCTAACCTCGCCTTCTGTCAATAGTTTCTTGCGAGCCATGTAATTAATCTCCTTTTAGCATCATTATATTATCATGCCAACTCAAAAATAAATAGTAGTATGTTATAGTAAATGCCCATAAAGTCTTTTTTTTATAAATCGGGATGTTCTTGGGCAATCAGATCAAATAAATTTTCAATTTGCTTTTCAGATAACCCAAGGTCGTCGACCAATTCCTCTCCCCCATCTTTGAGTTTCTTCAGCTTCTTCTTTTTCGCCTTCGAAAGGTTACTTATCTCCGCTACACAAGAGAGGATTCTATCATCGTTAGACAAATAGGCGGACACCATGTGGCGGAAAAACTTTGACTGCGTTAATCCATCTTGTCGCAAACGAAGTTGCAAAGACGCCTGACGATAGTCATTCTCTTGGAAGGTTACCTTCTTATTTAAGCTTCCATAATCGATCACTGTTAGATCCTTTTCATCCGATTTCGCCATGTTCGCCTCTCCTTTAATGTCGCGAGAGAATGTGGGTGTTCCCCTCAGTTAACCCGGCGCCTGTTTGATTAATAAACACAGCAAGAGCCTGAAGTTCTTCTATCGTTCTTGCGCCGGAGTATGACAGGCCAGATCTTAGGCCGCGCTCAAGGTCTTCGATAACATCTGCCACGAAGCCACCGAATGGCACTGTTGTTGCGACTCCCTCAAGAGAAGAGTATGACCCTTTCCAGTCTGTTTGTGCTTCACGAGAAGCCATTCCTCTGTAAACTTTCCAGCTGGCTCCTTCTCTATCGCGATGTACATCTCCGGGCGTCTCGCTGGTTCCTGCGAACATTGAGCCGCACATAACTGCGTCGGCGCCTGCTGCGAGTGCTTTTACGATGTCGCCAGAGTTGCGAATGCCGCCGTCTGCAATGATGGCAACATCTCGGTCTGTCTTAGCGCAGTCAAAAATCGTCTGCAGTCCCGGAACGCCGTGACCCGTCTGAATTCTCGTGCTGCAGATAGAGCCCCCACCGATGTTACAGCGCACAGAGTCTGCTCCCCAATCTGCGAGGGCGTTGACTCCCTCAAGGGTTGCGACGTTTCCAGCCATGATGTGGATGTCTTCGCCCACATTTTTGCGCAGATTCTGCAGCATCTCTTTGGTCAAGATGTGGTGTCCGTGAGCTACGTCGATACACAAAAAGGTTGCCCCTGCTTCCAATAGGGCGTATGCCCTGTCTAGATTTTCTGCCGTAACCCCAATTGCAGCACCCAGCGGTGTGCCTTGAAGAAGGCTTTTTTCTCGTGCGGATTGTACTAGTGCCGCTTGTTGAGTGGCGGTATTATACCGGTGAATCACTCCGCTAGCGCCTAAATTGCCCAAGGAGGCAGCCATTATGTCAGTTGTCACAGTATCCATGGGTGCCGAAAAGATTGGCACCTCAAGCTGCAGCCCTTTACCAAGATCGGCTGCCAGACTAATCTCTGTTCGACTGCGAATGTCCGATTTCTGCGGAACAAGAAGCACATCGTCATATGACAGTGCGTAAGTCAGAGAATTCACTCTTCACCTTCTTCTCTGTAGTTTTCATCATCGTCTTCGTAATCATACTCATCATCGTCGCACTCTTCCACATCCACTGGTTTGTATGGTTCGGGGCTTAGACCCTGCGACTCACGATAAGTTGGTGAGCGCTCCAATAGATCTTCGGATGTTAATGGCTCTGGTGGAAACCAATCGGGGTCCAAGTGGTTCTCGATGGAAGAGAGTTTGAGTTCAAGCTGGCTCCAACGGGCGGCTTGGACCTCATCTTGTGGAGGGTTAGTGTATAGTAGCTCGTATTTTTCTTTGAGTGTATGTAGTGCGCCTTCGGTCTCAACGAGAGTGCGAAGCAAACTCTCTACTCTTTCGCATACATCTGGCTGTGGCGTTTCTGTCTTGAACAGTCCCTCAATCTCTGATTGAAGTTTGGATTCTTTGCTTCGGAGGCTAAAAAATACTGCCTCATATACTTTTCGATTCATTGCTCTATTCTCCTTCGATAAATTTATGTATGTCGCTTCTGCGGTAAAAGGTTGTTTTTGTCGGTTTTTGTGGGTTGTCTATAACTGTTGTGTTGGCGTTGGGGGGTTGCGTCTCGATCTTGACAATCGTTGGCACACCCTCAAAACCTAATGTGGCGGCTATAGATGGGTTGTCTTGGATGTTGAAGGCATAAAAGTCTATCCCTTGCTGTGAATAAAAATCAGCGGATTCCTCGTAGATGTCCTTAAGGTTGTGACACATGTGGCAGTCGTTCGAGTAGAACTTAACTATACATGTCGCGGAACGGCTAGTGGCGCCATTGAGCAGGCTATCGAGTGCTTTCGTCGATATTCGTTTGATTGACACTTAGTGTCTCCTTTGTTTTGTTGATGCAATCCGGGCAGAATAGCCTGACCTTCTGTTCTTCTTGGTGTACAACGACGCTCCAAGAGAACACCATTTCACGATTTTGCTTGTCAAATGGTGCTGCGCATGTGTTGCATGCGTCCGGCAGGTGTCCAAAAAGGGAAATTTTCTGGGCGAGGGCTTTATCCTCTGGAGATTGACTCTTTTCCTTCTTCTCGGCTGCGCGGCGCTGCTTGCGATTCATCGATTCATCGTCCCAAACGTCTGTGGTCCGGCGTTGCCGCGGAATACCGCAATCATGGAAGGGAAAGGAGCTGAATTTTTACTGTCGCCAAATTTCAAGCGACCCTTGATGAAATAAATCTCATTCGCCTTAAAGATGAAGTCATGTGCGTAGCGTGTATCCGTCCTTGCCGGACATAGCAATACAACCGTTGTATTCGCCTTCTGAGCCTCTTCATAACACTTCTTCGCCCAATCCTTCATGTTGTCATAAGGAGGGTTGCAGAAGACGGTGTGACCGCCCCAGTCCTCTCCAAGTCCACTAACGGTTTCGGTGAAATACTTCTCACACTTGTTGTTAGTCTCGGATGCACACGGATCAAGGCTAAAGGGACCAAATCTCCAATTTAGCTTGTCGAAAAATTCTTGGGGTGTAGCCCAATTACCTGTTTTACTTGAAAACATGGTAGCTTGAGTTGTTTTATCCATTATTCTCCCCCGCTGAGTAGTTCGAAATTCTCTACAACCTCATCGATGTTGAACTTCCCCTTAAACAGGCGATAAGCCTTTACTGCTGCTCGAATCTCATCTGTGTCGAGCCAGCTGTTTTCGCGATACTCAGATCGCAGTTCACGGCGCTGTTCCTTGTATGGTTCCATAGCCTCTTCAATCGCTGCTAGCGACCTAATGTATTCCTTAACGTATCTTTGCTTTTCAGTGTGTGAGCTTGCCAATTGTACCTCCTGTGGTTTACTTACTCTTTTAATATAACAGAGGCTGGCACCCCTGTCAAGGACTTTTTTATAACGGAATGTTATATTTCTGTAAGATGAAGCGTTTTATGAGTTCTTCTCTTTGCTCATCTGTTTTACAGTTGGAGAACAGAAAGCTATAACTGCTCTGTAGATTTTGGATCTTTTCCCTAATCTCTCTTATCTCTCTTTCGATCCATTCGGATTGTTCTCCCGACATCTCAGGAATTTCAATGTCGTATTGTTCTGCTAAAATGATTAGATTATAATAGTGCTTGTTTTCTAGTGATGATTTGGCGGTTTTGAACTTTCTAAGGTGCAGCTCTTTTTGCTCTTCGCTCATGCTCGGAGAAAGTCGATCCGGATGTAGGTGCATCGCTAAGGCTCTATAAACTTTTCTAAAGATTTCGTGAACCTCATCGATTTCGGCTGGCTCTGAGGGGGTGGTCTCTATCCAATTTCCCACCTCATCATTAATAAACTCGCGGCCAGATCCGCCGGAAGGGTTGTCAGGCTTATGGGGGATGACAGATGTGCTCTCGTCCTTATGTGAATTGTCAAGGAACTGCAGTTCTCGTACTTTGGCGAACTCTGCCAGATACTCCGAGAATTCAACGTGCGCTTCTTCTAAGATCTCTTCTATTATCTCCTTCTCTTCATGAAGATACTTTAGATTATTAACCTGTCGACGATACCTAAGCCTTTTCCCTTTTGACACTCATAGATCCTCCTACCTATAAGTAGTCGAAGGCATCACTTGAACTCAAACTTTACTGTGGTGGAAATCTTGAAGGTAGGCACCCGTATGTGGTTGGCTAGCCCATGTTTTTTAGACTCTTTCGCATCCAAGAACCAATCGGCATGTCCTTTCTCGTGCACGATGTCGAGGAAATAGTCTGCATCTTGTCCGCAGTTGGTCGCCATCATGTGGTAGATCTTCTGGTTTAGTCTCTCGGTCTCTTCGGCGGAAGCCTTGATCTCTTCTGCCTTTCCAAAGCTCATGCTGCTAACATCGTGAATCATCACTGTGGCGTCTGGGTCCATGAACCGCTTACCTTGAGCGCCAAAGCTGAACAAGATTGCCCCACAGGACATAGCTTTGCCCTCGACGATGGTCGCTACTGGAATCTTTGAGTGCTTGATTGCTGAGATCATTGTCATGAGGGCATACACTGAGCCACCGTAGCTATCGATAACCAC
>Ga0080013_1003891_pt1 | contig 15151 bp, 18 predicted proteins | sample ETNvirenome_6_85_FD_69236 | JGI IMG/M metagenome (GOLD analysis project Ga0080013, IMG submission 69236) | Marine viral communities from the Pacific Ocean - ETNP_6_85 (SPADES assembly) (version 2) | ecosystem: Environmental > Aquatic > Marine > Oceanic | place: Pacific Ocean | collected 2013-06-19
CACATCTAGCGCGCAACATAATCTTGCAGGATCAGCGACTTTTGCTGCTACGGCGGGATATACCTCTTCTTCAATCTATGCTGGTGGAGTAAGTGCAGAATTTGATCTATCTCTTAGCAGTGGTTGTGAACTTTTTACCAACTATGTGGATTCTATTAGTTTTGCCGTTACTGCCAGTCAGTCAGTCTCTTCTGGCTTTCTATGGAATGAAGTAGACGATGTAACAACAACTTGGACAAAGGTGGATTACCCGAATTGATAAATTTTATACCAACCCTAAAGGCCCACGGAGGCTTACAAATGAAAGAGAACAACGAGTTTAATCTCGGCCTCAAAAACATTTGGGAAGTAGTTTGCTATGACTCGAATGGGGCCGAAAAATGGCGAGAGAAGAACAAGAACCTCGTAACCACAGAAGGACTGAACCATGCATTAAGCATTGTGCTTGATGGTGGAACCCAGATCACCACATGGTATGTAGGACTTGCAGGCGCAGGTACGAAAGCCGCTGGAGATACAATGTCATCCCATGCCGGATGGGCGGTGATTGCAGATTATAGTGAGTCAGTGCGTCAAACCCTGACGCTGGGTACTGCTTCTTCTGGAAGCATAGATAACTCTTCTAATAAGGCTGTGTTTTCCATCAACGGAACTGCTACTGTAGCGGGTGCCTTTATAACATCCGTTAGTACTAAGTCAGGCACAACTGGAACACTATATGGCGTTGTGGACTTTAGTTCTTCAAGATCAGTTATTGATGGAGATACTCTAACAGTTACAGTTACGCTAACTGCCGCATCTGCTTAATAGGAGGTTGCTATGGGACTAGAAAGCGCCTCATATATCAGTGAATTAGTTGATACCAATCCCGTAGTAGGCGACCCAGTTGGTGAGGGAGATGACCATCTTCGTTTAATAAAGACTGTGTTACAGACGCAGTTTAGTGGTTTATCTGGCACTACAGCAGTCACCACTTCTGAGGCGGAGTTAAACCTGTTGGATGGTGTCGCCGCACTTGTCACGCTTGCGACAGATCAGTCTTGGTCTGGTTCACAGCGTGGTACTCCTTCTGTTGTTACGGATGGCACTCTTGATTTAGATACTGCCAACAACTTTAAGTACACTCCCGCCGCTAATGATGACCTTGAATTCTCCAACGAAACCGCTGGACAGGCAGGGTTCATTACCCTGATAAACCCCTCCGCTTACACAATATCCCTTGGGAGTGAAGTTAAGAAAGGCGCATCTTGGGATGTATCCACTGCGGGAACATATTTAGTTTCCTACTACAGCGATGGAACCTCAGTATATGTTTCAGCAAGTGAAGCCCTAAGTTAATGCCCGTACTTCAAACAGGACTAGCCAAGTCTGCGGCGGCAGACTACACGATTGATCAGTCGTTGCGGTTTGATGATGGTGATAATGCTTATCTAAATAAAACTAATGCCAGTGCCGGTAATAGGAAAACTTGGACTTTAAGTTGTTGGACAAAGAGAGGTGCTATGGGAAGCACGGATTACCAACATTTATTGACTGGCAAGGTAAGCGGTTCCTCAAGGGATGCAATTAGATGGGGTCAAGATTATCTAAATTTCTTTTTAAATGAAAACAGTGGGGCAGCAATAAATACAACCGCTGTGTATAGAGATCCGAGTGCTTGGTATCATATAGTTGTTGCTGTTGATACCACTCAATCGACTGATACTGACAGAGTTAAGTTTTATGTAAATGGAGAATTAGCAACCTTAAATTCACCAACATATCCAGTCGAAGATTATGAATGTTTGGGTATAAATTACAATGTGGAACAGCGCATTGGAGAATCTACCGATGACACATACGAACTTGATGGGTATCTTGCTGAATACTACTTCATAGATGGCACAGCCCTAGACGCATCATCCTTTGGTGAAACAGATACCGCTACTAACCAATGGAAACCCATAGACGCAAAAGATGATCTGACATTCGGCACTAACGGGTTCTACCAGAAATACTCATCCACGGAACTAGCGGCTAGTTTTGAGGATAGTGCTAATTACCATTCTACTTACACAATAACTAGAAACGGTAGCCCAGTCACTAAAACTGGAGAGAAGAAATTTGGTACAGCCTCTTGTTTGCTTGCTAATACTGGTGGCACTACTGACCAGTGGTTAAAAACCACGCCATCTACTGATTGGAATTTTTCCGGTGATGTTACGGTAGAGTGTTGGGTTAAATTTATTACTGGAGCCGCCTACCAAGGGATTATTGCATCTAAAGTAGACGGATATGATGGGTGGAGCCTCCGTACTGATGCAAGTGGAGGCGATCAAATAGCGTCTTTTAATTTTTATAATGATTCGGGTAGCGCCACTTTTGCCTGTATGGGTACGTCAGATATAGGTGATGGAAGTTGGCATCATTTAGCCGGAGTACGAAACGGAACTACGGTTCGTATATTTGTAGATGGTACTCAGGAGAATAGCCTAACATATTCTGGCACTATTCACGGTGCGTCTTCAGGTGGTTATGGATTACAGGTAGGGATGGATTATCTTGACGCTACAGGTAGTGGCCCCATACACGCTTATGTGGATGAAGTTCGTATTTCCAAAGGAATGGCACGATATACAGCCGACTTTTCCGTAGCAACGTCTGCGTTTACAGCAGATGCGTACACATCGTTGCTTCTCCACATGGATGGTTCTGATGACGGAACTACTTTTACAGATAGTAGTTGGGTGGGAACTGGTGGAGCAGGAAGACATGGTATAACCGCTAACGGTGATGTAACCAACACAAGAGCGCAATACAAGATTGGCGATTCATCCATCAAGTTCGATGGTACTAGCGCGGATTATTTATCCATACCAAATTCTTCTGATTGGGATATTGAGAACAAGACTGACTATACAATAGAGGCTTGGGTTAAACATACCGATCATTCAGGCTCTGAAGTTTATGTTGGTCACCGTGAAGATGGGGATAATCTTTGGTTTTTTGGCAGCACTGATGGTGCAGGCGTTAGGTACAGATCGGTATCCGGTGGCTCATCATTGATAGATATTTCTGGTGGGGAGATAACCGACACCAACTGGCATCATGTTGCGGTTGTGAAAGATGGCAGTGATTATGAAATATTCAAGGATGGTGTGTCAGTAGCCACTGGAACAAACTCTACAACGGATACTTTTAGCGGATCATTAACGATTGGAGATTTCGGTTCCGTAGCAGTTCCTTTGGATGGCTACATGGACGAGATAAGACTCTCCGACTCAGCGCGGTATACCACAACCTTCACTCCATCAACTACAGAATTCACCGCAGACTCAAACACCCTACTCCTGATCCACTCTGACTGGGATGGTGGTCTTGGCGCAGACTCAAGCGGAAACTACAACACCTTTACCGCTACCAACCTTGTCGCTACTGACCAGATGAAGGACAGTCCTACTAATAACTTCTGTACGATGAATCCTTTAGCCGCAAATGCAACGGGGACTTCATCAGAATTCAATGAAGGAAATTTGAGGTATCAGGTTGATGGTGGATTATCTGGAAATTGGGATGGCGCGATAGCTTCAACATTTGGGATGACTAGTGGTAAATGGTATTGGGAGAGTTATTCCTATGCGACAGCCCTACAACATTTTAAAGTGGGAGTTACAGACGAATTAAACAACAGAACGGCATATAATACCGCAGCCGGAGTTGATGCTTATGGAATTGGGTATCACGGTGGAACAAGTGGTCAAGGTGCTTTTACAATAACTCCATCAACAACTGGTAGTTATATAAGTGGGTCTGCTACAGGACAACAGTTGACCAGTGTAGTTATAGGATACGCCTATGATGCGGATAATGGAGATTTCTATGTTAGAAAAGGTGGTGGTTGGGTAGACTCAAGTTGGACTGAGACTGCTGCTCCTGATGTTGCTTTTGTTGGTTCAATTCCAACAACTGATACAATGTATATTGCTTATGCAGGATATGATGACAGCACTAATATTTCGCATGATATTTTCAATTTCGGCCAAGACTCCTCATTCGCAGGTAACAAAACAGCACAAGGCAATCAGGACGATAACGAGATAGGAGACTTCTATTACGATGTTCCTGCGGGGTATCTTGCTCTTTGTACGAGTAATCTCTCAGACCCATCAATAGCTGATCCTACAGCGCATTTTAATACCAAGCTCTACACTGGTGATGGTGCCACTACCCTAGCAGTAACTGGGGTTGGGTTCGCGCCCGATTTCACTTGGATCAAGAACAGAGATACGACAGATAATCACATATTAGTAGACGAGGTTCGCGGAGCAACTAACTATCTTAGTTCCAACGATACAGCGGCAGAAGTAGATGACAATACCTTTGTTGCATCTTTGGATTCTGACGGATTTACTGTGGGTGATGACGTTGAAGTTAATACCAGTACAGAAAATTATGTCTCATGGAACTGGAAAGGCGATGGTGTAGCAGGCGGCACTCTTAACCAAGATGGTGATACAGATTCATATGTGAATGTAAATACGACAGCGGGTTTTAGCATTGTAAAGTGGACTGGCGATGGCGGTGGTACTGGAACAGTCGGGCATGGGTTGAGCCAAACACCAGAGTTTTATACATTTAAGGATCGAGATATAATTGAGAATTGGCACACATATACAACCGCTGTAGATGGGACTCTTGATTATGCTAATTTAAATCTTAACAGTGCCTTTTCTAGTTCTGGGTATTCCTTACCAACTGCTTCAGTATTTTACCATGACAATACTGCGGATGATTGGGTGGGATATTTTTTCCATTCAGTAGAAGGATATTCAAAGATAGGCAGCTACGACGGAAACAATGATCAGAATGGTGATGGACCATTTATCTACTGCGGTTTTAAACCTTGCTATATACTTTTAAAAGGTACAACACATGTTTCAGGATGGCATCAGCTTGGTAATAAACGCGATCCTTACAATAGAGTCCAATGGTGGCTGAGATTAGGTGAAAACGGTGCGGATTATGACGATACTAGAGCAGCAGGTAGTAGCGCATTAGCGCTTGATTTCGTTTCCAATGGATTCAAGCTGCGAGGAGACAATTCAGGCTGCAATACTGTAAATACGTACCTGTACATGGCCTTTGCCGAATCCCCATTCAAAACATCTAACGCGAGGTAATATTATGTGGTACTCAGAAACATTTGGTGTAATCAAGACACCTAGAGCGCTTACAATTAACGAGATGCAGCATCCACAGAATATATTTCGACTTTGGAGCAAACCCCAACTCGCGGCATTAGGCATTCGCCCGGCTCGTATGGAAACTCCAGATAGTCGATACTATAATACTGGCGCAGAAAATTATGAGTTAGTTGGAGATGAATGGGTAATAAGTTATGTCTCTACAGAAAAGGATGTAGATCAATTAAAGGAACAGCTTGTCCGAAAGATAAATTCTCATGTTGGCTCATTGCTCTCTCCTTCAGATTGGCGCGTAATCCGCGAGATGGATGGTGGCACCGCTATGACCGACGAGTGGAAGACCTACAGGAATGAGGTAAGACAGCATGGCAATGCCCTTGAGGCCGGTGTAGAGGCGTTTGCAAGTGTTGACGCTGTAAGAAACTTCCAGAACCATCCTGTTACTGAAGTGCGTTATACGAGTACTTATGACGAAGAGGGGAATGAGACGATTGGTCCTGAGACGAAAGAACTTGATCGCACAGTTGACAAGACAAACTGGGGATGGCCTGTTGCTCCAGATGCGGAGGCTGATCCGTACCACGTCGAGTATTTGTAAGAGAATAGCTTATGTCTATAAGCACATGGGCTGCTACAACAGGGAATTGGGACGACGCTAAATTCAGTAGGGCATGGAATGGCCCCTACATTAGTCCTGCTGTAGCTTCACTAGCTTTCTCTACCAGTGTCCCGGTTTCAACATCGGGGATTATGAGGACAGTAGGGAATGCCTCATTAACTTTTACAGGCCAAGTGCCTGTATCAACAACTGGGTATTACATATCCGTTGATAATGGTACGTTAACCCTTACTGCTGAGAAGCCGGTTAATCCTGCGTTATATGTAGACACCGCGAGTTTAACCCTCACTGGTTCGGCTCCTGTATCCACAAGTGGGATAATGATTTCTCCCGCAAAGGCAGATTTAACTGGACTTTCTTTGGGAGACACTTGGAACTCAAGTTCCAGTACTTGGGCTACCGTTTCTGGAAACTGGGATACCGGAACCCTAACCCCGCTAGTTGGGCATACATACAAGTTTGAAATAGTCAATGGGGAATTAGTGATGAGTACGTCTGAGCCGGAGTGGCCTTTTGTAACTAACCCGAAATATATTGCGAGCATTCTTATATCATGAAAAAAGAAAAGGTAATATCATGGGTTGAATTCGTTGAGAAGAAAGACCCTACTAGAAGAACACGCCCTGTTGCTTCCTATGTCTTTAACGATGGCAAAAGAACATTCTATACACCTAAAAGGAAAAAGTAACATGTTTGCAGATAAGGCCGCTGTTCATACAACCACATTTGAGACAGAGAAGACTGAAGATTTCAATGTGCATGATTATACTGTGGCTAAAAATGTTGCAGAGCATCTTGAGAAAAAGTATCCCGGTTGGCTATGGGCAGTTCATGTTATGGATGGTGTAGTGGGGGTTAAGTCTATGAGGTTATCGGGTAATTGGGGATTCATTCTTCATGAAGATAAAATAGATAACGACTACAAGGCTGTAACCAGTGCGGGTGGGGAAATACTAGAGAGATTCAGGCAACAGAGAGGAGGGTTTAACAACACCTTGTACAACGATTTAAAAATGGACTCTAAGGGGAAACTTAACGGAGACTATACTCAATGAGTTTAATAAATCCACAACCGCCGTTACCATCGAATGAGGATGCTCCTGCAGGTAGTTCTGTAATAGGCTCAAAGGATGAGCAATGGTTGAATCTTGCTAGGAATGCATATGACTCCTCTACTGATTGGGTAGATACCAATTTAAGGTATCAGTGGGAAAAGAATCTTTCAAATTTTAATAGCGTCCATCCTCCCGGTTCAAAGTATCTTACGTCATCTTACGATAAAAGATCAAAGCTATTCAGGCCAAAAACTAGAACTGTTGTAAGGAAACTAGAGGCGGCAATGGCGACTGCATTCTTTACAAATGAAGATATGATGACAGTTAGCCCGGCTAACCCGAATGATCCAATGCAAATGGCGGGTGCCGCTGTTGCCCAATCCATAATGCAGTATAGGCTAACAAATACTATCCCATGGTTTAGCACCATGGTTACGGCCCTTCAGGACGCAGCTATTTATGGCACTGTAGTGTCCCATCAATATTGGGAATTTGAAGAAAAGGATGAGACGTTTGCCTCTGTAGATGATGAAGGGGCTGAAATTGTAGATATGCAGGGTCAGCAAGTAAGGGAGAATGTAACTTCTACCATAAAAGATTACCCCGTTATTGAGGTGGTAGAGCCAGAGAATTTTAGAATAGACCCCGCATCTGATTGGTATGATCCAATATCGTCTTCTCCTTATATCATACATCTTATTCCTATGTTCGTTCAGGATGTTATGGAGAGAATGGATAATAAAGAATGGGAAAAATTAAGCATGGGGCAGTTACTTTCCACGCAAACGCAAGACGATGACACATTGCGCCTTACTAGAGAAGAGCCTAGGGAAGACCCGTTAGAAGATCAGTTTGAAACGGTAGACGAATTCAAGATTGTATGGGTGCATAAGAACATAATCAAAAAGGATGGGGAGGATTGGTGTTTCTTTACTGCGGGAACTCAGTACCTTCTTACTAAGCCAAAACTTCTGGAGGAGATGTATCCGTGGTTAAAGGATGGAGAGCGCCCCTACGTTATGGGGAAACTCAATATTGAAGCCCACCGTGTATATCCATCAGCAACTGTAGAACTCACCGAAGAGTTGCAGGCTGCGTCGAATGATATATGGAACCAGAGATTTGACAATATTAGATTGGCAATGAACAAGCGTTACCATATACGCCGAGATAGAAATATAGATTTGGATGCCCTATTCAGGTCTGTTCCCGGCGGTGCGGTTGAGATGGATGATCCAGACCAAGATGTTAGGGTTGTTGAGACTCGTGACGTTACAGGGTCTGCGTATCAGGAGCAGGATCGAATTAACATGGATTTCGATGAACTGCAAGGGAACTTCTCTGCCTCAACCGTAGGTGGCGCTCGTAATCTTAATGAAACAGTAGGCGGTATGGAACTTATCGCGGGAAATACAAATACTATTTCTGAGTTTGTCTTGAGGACTTTCGCGGAGACTTGGGTAGAGCCGGTACTAAAACAGTTGTTGAAACTTGAGCAATACTATGAGACTGATGAGCATGTCACCGCCTTATCGGGTGAGCAAGGTGGTGCAGAGGGAGAAGAAGGGGTTATCCGATTCGGCCAAGATGAGATACTGGATGAACTGCTGAAGCAGGATGTTCTTCTTAAGGTTAATGTAGGGATGAATGCAACTGATCCCGTAGGCAGGGTTCAGAATCTTCTGTACGGGGTTGGGAGTCTTGCCCAATTCCCGAGTATGGAAGGAAGATTTAATATTGATGAAATAGCCAAAGAGGTTTTTGCTCAACTTGGATATAAGGACGGTTCAAGATTCCTCATGCCTAGTGATGGTGAAGACCCGCAGATGGCAGAACTGCAGTCTCAGATTGAGCAGATGTCTAAGATGATAGAAACAGATCAGGTCAAGATGCAGGGTCGTTTGACTATTGAACAATTGAAACAGGAGGCTGCATTGAGAGCCGCTCAGTTGAAAGCACAGACAGAACTACAGAAGCAGGTCATGTCCTCTCAGAAAGACGTTGGTGGTCTTGACATCAAAACTAGGGAGGCCTACATCAAGCAGCAGGATGCGGATACTAGAAGGGCTGAACTTATGCTCCAGAGAGATGCATTACTTAATCAGATAGTTGATCAGGAGGTCCAAAGAAGGATGGTAGAGGGCAAAAACGATGTAAGCAAAACAGGCACGATGGCAAGAGATAAGTATAACAAAGTCCCGTATGGAATAGGATGAGCAGCTTTGACAATCCCACCGATCCTAGGGTGGAAGACTTAATAACTAGGACTCAGGTTGGTCGTACAACACAAGAATTTATTAAAACTCCAACTGGAAAAGCAATAATTGAAAGAGCCGTTGCTAATTACAGGAAGGCGATTATAGATTTACAAGAGATGTCTTTTCAGGAGTGGACTGGTTCTTCAGAAGAAGAACTTAAACAATACCGTAAAATATCTAGCGAACTCGCTACCCCACTTAAGTTACTAAATTGGTTGGATGCGATTATTTCAGATGGAGAGAATGCGGAGCAGTTAGCAAAGTATAGAGAAGCGGGATAATTTTAGGAGAGTACAATGGTAGACGCTACCCCACAGGATGCGGAAGAAGTAGCAGAGCAGGAACCCCAAGAAGAACATATAGACCGTTTTGTACAACGTCCTCGTGAAGCAATGATGGAAAAGATTGTGGAAACAAGGGAACAGGATGTTCTTGAAGATATGGGGGAAGAGATTGTAGAAGAGACGGAAGAAGCTGAAGAGGAGGTCGCGGAAGAAATACAACAAGAAGACCCGAGTCCTCCAGTTTGGGTTCAAGACGGTAATTGGGTAACTACAATAAAGGTCAATGGGGAAGAGCAGGTTATCCCTTTTGATAACATCAAAGCATCTCATCAAAAAGATGCCGCTTCCCAACAAAGATTTGAGCAGGCCGCTGCTAAAGAGCGGTGGTTAGCCCAAAAAGAAAAGGAGTTGCATGACTATGCGACCTCTTTGCAGGAAAGTCCTCCACCCGAAGAGCCGGGCGAGGAACCAGATACTGACTACAAGAGTACTGTATCGCAGTATCACCAAGCGTTGTATGAAGACGATGCGGATAAAGCCGCAGAATTGTTGCAGACTTTGACAACGGGGCGCACACAAGCTACCCCAAATGTAGAGGAAGCAGTTAATAAAGCCTTGAATGAGGCTTTTACTCGCCAACAGGTAGAATATGCAAAACAGCAACAGATGGCATATCAAGGGGCAGTTAAAGAAGCTGTCTCGTGGTTTGAATCAGAGTATCCTGACATTGCTAAAAATGCAGATTTAAGGGCTATAGCGGATAATAAAACGGTTACCATTATGAAGGAAAATCCTTCAATGCCACCGGCAAATATTATCCATGCCGCTGCTGAATACGCGAGAGAATGGGCGCATCTTAATCTTTCTAATGGTAAAGCGAGTGAGCGATCCGATAGAAAGAAGAAGATCGTTTCTGAACCAAAACCGGCCAGAAAGACAGCCAAGATCGGAGAGGATGAACCTAGGGAAAAAAGCCCTAGCGAAATTATTGAAGATATGAGGAAGTCCAGAGGCCAACCCACAACAACAATTTAGGAGATAGTTATGGCAGGACAAGTATGGTCTGTCAACACCTCCGGTGGGTATATGTATGCGCTAAATCTCAGCCGTGAGTTGAGAATGGCGGTTCAGCCCGTTGTCAAATTTCGACAGTTTTGCGACATCAAAGATGCCGCACATCAAGGGCTACACCGTGGCGATACATTCCATTGGAACGTGTTTAGTGACGTTGCTACTCAGGGGTCAACTCTAGTAGAAACGAATACTATCCCAGAGACATCGTTTACGATTTCTCAGGGTACGATGACGATCACTGAAGCCGGTAACTCAGTCCCTTGGACTGGTAAACTGGATGATTTAAGCGAACAGCCAGTTCGTGAGATCGTTAGAAAAGTTCTTAAGAACGATGCCAAGAAGGCGTTCGACACACTAGCCGCCGCTCAGTTTAACTCAGCCGCGCTACGTGTAGTTCCCACTGCGGGTACTAGTGTGACTGCGTTAACGCTGACTACTAACGGTACTGCGACTTTAACCAATACTATTGCATTGGGAAGCGCGCATGTGAAGTTAATTGTCGATACCATGAAAGAACGTAATATTCCCGCCTACACAGGCGATGACTATTACGCACTTGCATGGCCTTCAACTTATCGAACTCTCAAAAATGATCTGGAAGACATCAAGCAGTATGTTGATCAAGGCTTCCAAATGATCATGAATGGTGAGATTGGTAGGTACGAAGGTGTTCGTTTCGTAGAGCAAACACATGTTGCTAAAGGCACCGGCATGGGTACGGCAGGTCAGGCTTGGACTAGTGGTCTAAGCGATTGGGCTGTATTCTTCGGCGAAGATACTGTTGCAGAGGCTATTGCAGTTCCAGAAGAAATCAGAGGGAAAATCCCCGGCGATTTCGGAAGGGATCGTGGCATTGCATGGTATTATCTTGGTGGTTTTGGTATCACTCACACGCAAGCAGCCCAGTCACGTATTGTGATCTGGGACAGCGCAGCTTAAAGGAGGATTATTATGAGTTATAGTGATCCAAGAACCTATATCTACCAAGATACAGTGGAAACTGATTTTGCTGCCGGTACTGGTACTGCTTGGAGTTTTAAAGGTCCAAGTGGTAAACAGGGTAGTTTGAAAAACATTGGAGTGCATGTAACTGAAACTTTTGAAGATGATACGATTACTGGAAAAGTTTTGATTGGCACGACTGGTGACCCAAACTATTATGGTCAGCTAGAAATCGCTGATGGTACTGCAGCTACCGATACTTTTAATGACCAGAACGACTCGAATTGCGTCCTTGTAGAAGCTCTTGCTGCCGATACTCAGATTGAAGTTACCTATGTTCAGGCAACTGATTCTGGTACTGCAGCAGGCAAGGGTTATGCATACGCTGAAGTCGAATGGTATTAAGGAGGTTAATTATGGCTAGTAAAAAACATTCAGCCGATGGGAAAATCCCTGAGAATGGTCTTTCTAGTTTGGAGCATGTGGCTTCTGAAACCCCCGCTTCATTGGGGATGGATAGTCATGGGCCAAACCAGATGCCAATGGGAATAAAGAAACAGAAGGTTTCAGCACCTGAAGGTTCTTTTAATTTCCGATAACATCATTGTGGTAATGGATTGGGGGGCGAAAGCCCCCCTTTTCTTTCAGGAGATAGAGATGGATATAATCGTCACGAGTTCAAAATTTCAGAGAGATACTTTCAAGTCAAAGCCGGAGAATAACCCACGAGAGAGTGGATATACTTTGGTAACTGGACCAGACGAGTATTTTAATGAGGATAACCAAAAACAAAATAACGCTAACATTGGCAATAGGCCAGAGTGGGTTGGTTGGTCCGTAGACTAATAAGGAGACTAAGTGGATATTGATTGGGATAAGCCATATGGCGTTGTATATGGCGTACATGCAGGTAGATACGAGCAAGATGGTTTGTATTTCGATATACATGGAAAGCAGGTTAAGGAGGAGTCCTCGGGTAAGGACGTTGAATGGGCTAAAAAGCAGAAAGGATTAGGGGGAAGGAATCTTCTGATTGATTACGCCAAAAATGTTGGTATACAGTATAACCCAAAAGACAAGATAGAATCCCTTAGAAATAAGGTAATTGCCCATATGTCATGAAAGTAGTCCATGTCCCTTTTAAAAGGGTTAGTGATTATACTCTCGAAGACTTTGGGGGTAAGAGGGGTGATAACACTGTATGTATCGTTAGGTACGGAGCATTCGGAGATATCATACAAGCGTCTTCTTTATTCCCAAAGTTTAAAGAGCAGGGCTATAAGGTATGTGTGAATGTGTCTGAATCAGGGCATTCTCTTCTAAAGAATAATCCTTACGTAGACCAACTTATAGTTCAAAAGACTGACCAAATAAGCAACTTTGAACTTGGGGATTACTGGGAGACAATGTCTCAGTGCTTCCATAAGTTCGTTCAGTTGTCTGAATCTATTGAAGGAAATCTCCTGCTTACTCCCAAAAGAGTTGTGCAGATTGATGGGAAGCCGTATACCGCCGAAGGGTGTGAAGAGTACAACTGGTCTAAGGAGAAGATACACGAGAAGTGTAACAAAAATTATCTAGAAGCGACACACGAATTGGCAGGAGTAGAGTTTGGCCATTGGCCAAAATACTATCCTTCTCCGGTAGAAGTTAAGTGGGCAAAGAAGGCACGTAAAAAGATAAAGAGTAGGTTCGTTGTTTTATGGGCGTTGTCTGGTTCCTCGGTGCATAAGGTATACCCATGGACAGATAATGTTATAGCTGCAATTCTTTTGAAAAGAAGTAACACATCAATCATTACTGTAGGGGATGACTTATGTCAGTTACTCGAAGTTGGTTGGGAAGATGAGAAAAGAGTTATAACCAAGTCGGGTAAATGGTCTATAAAGAAGACCTTATCTTTTCTGCCACACTGCGATGTTATTGTGGGGCCAGAAACTGGGGTTCTAAATGCCGCTAGTACAATGACCAATCATAAATGTGTTCTCTTGTCCCATTCTTCTAAGGAAAATCTAACCAAGCATTGGAAAAATACTACGTCTATGGAGCCTGAGAAGTGTCCTTGCTTCCCTTGTCATAAGATGCACTTCAGTTTTTCTACTTGTAACAGGGACATCCAAACTGGCGGCGCTCTTTGCGCTGCAAATATAGGACACGATAGGGTAGTAGAGGACATAATTAGGAATCTTAAATGAGCACATATCTAGAACTTTGTCAGGACATGGCGCGGGATATTGGAATACCGGGAACAGGGCCATCTAGTATTACGCCTACGGCGGAAGAAGAGAAGGACGTTGTGCGGTATATAAAAGACGCTGACAGGGATATCCAGAACACGTGGTTTAACTGGGACTTTTTATGGGCTGAGTATTCCACAACTACATCATCTGGTACTTCCACTATTACCTCTCCAAGTGATCTCGCTCAATGGAACATTGATTCCGTTGTTTATGATCCCACTGCAGAGAATTGGCAACCCTTAGAGTTTGTTCCTTGGAAGAACTATAGGGAGGACTACAAGTATGGGACAGTAGACAGTGCTGTACCTGAGGTTTTCTCAATAAAGCCAAGCAACGTAATGGACCTTTACCCAACACCTGATGCTAGTACTACACTAACTGCTGAGTATTGGCAGACTCCTACTGATCTATCTGCTGATGACAGTGTGTCGGTTATTCCAGTGCGATACCATAGGATAATTATATGTAGGGCAAAGATGTTCTATGCAGAACAGAACGATGCTGCTGAAGTAATGGCAGGCTCTGCCTCTGAGTTTAATGATTTACTCTTGAAGTTGGAAGCCGATCAGCTTCCGGGTCAGAGGAACAGAAGGTTCTCGTTAGTTCAGAACCTTAAGGACTATACGGTAGTTCCTGAATGACATATCGCCCGAAGATACAGGAAGGAAATACACAGACCCAGTACTTTCCTTTTTCCGGTGGTTTGAATATTGTTGATCCGGTTCTTTCTATTGAACCGGGAGAATGCATTGCTGCAAAAAACTTTGAAGTAGACATTCGTGGAAGGTATCATAGGCTAGACGGGTATGAAAGGAGTGATGGGCAAGTATTGCCCTCTGCAATAACTCTGTATAGGATTCCTTTTACCACTGGGTATGCTAGAGATTTAGTGTTTGGCACGTCCTTTAGTACTGCATTCGATATGCAAATCCCATCCGTAGGGGATTTAGTAAAGGGAGAAACAAGTGGCGCTATAGGCTCTATATTGAGTGTCAGTGTAGAGGATGTAACCGGGGATTCATCTGCCGGTTCGTTTTTTCCTTTAACTGCATTCTCAAATTCTTTCAGTACAGCAGAATTCCGCGCTTCAGGTAGAGACGGGAATGCAGAGGGATACGTGTATTTTGTGGTAAGAACCGGAACTCTTGAGGACGGGGAAACACTATTTTTTTTAAACAAGAACAGCGCATTCGGAAGCGCCTTTAATGTGGAGTATAAATAATGGGAACACCAACAGCATTAAGAAAGACTAGGGCAGTCCTGACTGGCACTAGCTTTGCTGATAATACGACTGGCGCTATCACTGCCCAGATGGTCAGACAATTTACAGAGTCTGGAATGGGCGGGTATGCAACTATATGCGCTAAGGCCGGAACACCGGCAAGTCAAGCCGTAGCATCAGGAGCAACAGCAACAATAGATTGGAATGCGGGTAGTACGGGAGCCGATGCGGTCGATGATACAGGAACAGTCTCTTCAACAACTGTAGGCACCGA
>Ga0080013_1003892_pt1 | contig 15150 bp, 42 predicted proteins | sample ETNvirenome_6_85_FD_69236 | JGI IMG/M metagenome (GOLD analysis project Ga0080013, IMG submission 69236) | Marine viral communities from the Pacific Ocean - ETNP_6_85 (SPADES assembly) (version 2) | ecosystem: Environmental > Aquatic > Marine > Oceanic | place: Pacific Ocean | collected 2013-06-19
ACATCACCGTCTGTTTTGGGCAAACCAATCAAATCGCCCTCTGTCATCTGGCTGGCTCGACGCTCGATTACTCGATACGCGGGTAGATCTGCCTTGTCGTCGCGCACTACAATGCGTTCGCCATCGTAGGCAAGTTTCTCGGCAGTCTGATACACTACCTGTGACTTGCCAATGCCGTGTCGTCCGCGCAGCATAATGGGATAGATTTTACTGTCTTGCTCCCCCGTGATAACATAGGGTGCGATGGTTGAAAATGTTTTGAAATCAATCGCCATTTATTTTTCCTCTTTTTCGATTGTTATGTTCCAAGTATAGCAAATGTTTTTGTATTTGTCAACTATTTTCTTTCTCAATGATTTCAACGACTTGCGTTTCCCTATATTATAAGTAGTTGTTTTCATTGGATAAAAAAATTTTCGATTGCTGAAATATTATTATTCTGGAGTGGCGGCGCGGGCTTCCTCGCGTCTTTCCTGCCTGTGCTTGACATAATAATGTCCCTCATCCTTTAGCATCTCTCTGATTTTGTTTCTAAGCTCTTTAGGCTTATCTTCCATATCAAACCAGCCAAGGGGCGGATCAACCTTTTCTGAAGAAACAACTATCTCGTATTTGTCACCATGATCATCGTTATCACTCTGACAAAGATCAGGATGGAAAGGGATAGCTATTAGATCCTTAGTTCTTCCGTAGTAGTCCTCTTTTTGCATACTGACTACAATAGCCTGCGGCATCCTCCACCCATACCTGCCGGGATCACTTATTTTGCCCCAATCAATACTTTCGACAAAGCCTAGCGCCTCTATCGTATCATATCCTGAAACAGTGTAGTTGTTGACTTTTATAAGAGCACCGACGCCGAAGCCAGTTCCCTTCAAGTGTTCGTATGCGACTGCTCTATATATTTTGTTATTATCAATCTCAACTTCAATATGCTCTTTCATTTCTGGGCATGAGCGTACATTATGGCTTTTGCTGTTTTTATTTCCGCTACCACAATAGCCACAAGAGCGTGACTTCTTATTCTTTTGCTCTCGGTCATATCTCTCTACATGAGGATGGATGGGATCTTCTTTGCGAAGTTCCTCTATCTTTTGTTCTCGGGCTGGACACTTAGATCTGTTGTGTCCTTGTTCCCAACAATGGCTGCAAGTAACTGTTCCATTCCACGACATTTAGTTTTCCTCTCTCATTATTTGAACGTGCTCCCATTATAACACGGTCGGTTGCTGTTGTCAAGTAAAAAATTTCTTCAATGATTTCCAGTGCTTATCACTGTTATGGTTGGCGGCATCTGTTCATCGCTTGGGAATGTTTTATATTCTCCGTCAGTCGTCCACATCATAACATACTCATGTTCGTTGTATCCTCCAGTGTATTTGCTGACGACTATTCCGTATATCATCACATCTCGGAGATATTGTGCTTCCTCTGTCACCTTCCATCCTTCATAATCAACCCTGACAAGATCCCCAACCTCCATCAATGATCCTGGGCACTTATCACAGTTATGTTTGGTACAGTATTCGGATTACATGGGAATGTTTTATGATCTCCACAAGTTGTTGCCATAGTGATGTACTTCGCCCTGTCATGCTTTCTTGTAAACTTGGCTATTACTATCCCATAAAATTCTTGTTCAAGGAGATCTAGAAACTCAACGGGAAGTTTATGTCCTCTATAATCAACCCTTATCAAATCACCAACTCTCATAAAACCTTCAAACTCCAAGCACCCCACCAACTTTCGCCGTCAAGTTCAGGGTATCCCGTATTGAACCACCTGACTTGACACTCATATCTCAACTCTGGATCGCAGTGTAAACCAGTGCGGGTAGATTCTTTTACCTGCAACACAATGCCGCGAAATCGCAGAGGACATGCCTGAACTAAACTACCGACTTTCACTTACTAACTCCAAATGCTTTTTGTCTGCTATAAATGTGCCCGGAATATTCGCCCACTTGACGAATGCGTACATCGGATTTGTTTTTACAACGAACCCGAGCCCGCCCCAGTGCTCATACTCCTCTCGGTAGATTACCAAATCACCGACTTTCATCAACCAACCTCAGATTTGCATATACTATACGCTCTATCTTGCCGCCAGTATAGACCATCATAGCTCCCGCTAAATACGCAGCGTCGGTATCATGTGAAAACCACATTGTGTGATCCTCGACGATGATGCCGTGTCGTTTACCAAATGTAACCAAGTCACCGACTTTCATTTAGAACCTCCAATAGACCACAAGACGAATTCCCGGTGTCTCCGTCACTCCAAGCAACTTCAACCTCTTGGCTATCGCCTATTTGTTCGGGGTCGATACAAATAACAACGCCAACAGAACCACGAAATCTCACCAAATCACCGACTTTCATTTAGAACCTCAATGTCCTCAGTTAGATATGCGTGTTTTTCATTTCTTCCGAAAAAGAAAACAACAGGATCACCTTGATAATCAAACCCCGTTACTATACCATTTGTTAGAGCATAGGGCTCGTCGATTGGATACTCCTGATGATCGACGTACTTTACTAAATCACCGACTTTCATTACAATACCTCGAATGCTGTTTTGTTCATCCATGATGTTTGGCGTGTTTTCTGGTTCAGGACTAAAATCGTATCATAAATAATACCTAATGTTAGCCAAACAGTGCCCGAACTCTTCATCATAACTAAATCACCGATTTTCACTTACAACCTCCAGTGACCCGCAGTCTTCCCAGATAGGTTTGCTTTTACCATTCCACAGCACTAAAGTATCGCCCCACTCTACAAAATAGTCAACAGTATCAATAGTAGCAATAACTAAACCACTTAGAGAACTGTCGGGTTGATCATTGAGAGCATCTTTTACTAAGTCGCCAACTTGAACTTTATCATAGTAAGACATCTTAGACCAGTTCTGTTCTTTGCGCTTCTTCAGCCACGCATTATACCTTTTACGCGAGCGTTTTGTTTCGTTACTGGGCATTTTCTCTCTCTTTCTCGATTACTATATTACAAGTATATCAAATAACAGCCCACTTGTCAAGTTCTTTTTCGCGCGCGATAAGTTCCCGTATTTGTTGAATATTTTCGATTGTTGCATGAATCAACTGATCTTTTGATATTGCGAGCATCGAAGAGCCGGCCACATTTGACCAGTTCACAAAATAGTAATAGGGATTCTCATCTAACACTATGCCCACACCATAATCTTCAGAATTCATACCTTGCCACTTGCCTCCAGACATCCTACGCATAGTTTTAGGATTATAAACAACTAAATCACCGACTTTCACTTATCAACTCCAACTGACTACACTGTAGAGAAGTAGGTTCCCCTTCCCAGAAAACGTCTGCGCGCCTCAGATCAGCGTGAACACTATTGTCTGTAATCCTCAAGAATATTCCAATGTCATCAGACACATCGGGCTCTGACCATATTATCTTTACAAGATCTCCGCGCTTCATTATTTTCCTTTCTTGTCTGCACACTCTGTTAGAACAACTGCTCCGCTCGTAGGAACATATACCGAACATTCTGAAACTTTAGTTTGACTTTGTTTCTTGGATGCGCTAACGTATGTAAAGACAATGGCGCATAATGCGACTACCCATACAAATCCCATAACGTATTTTTCATTTTTAGTTGGTGTCATTTATAACCTCCACATGATGACGATAAAAAGGTTCAGTAATAGGCGTTTCATTGTAATAACAAACAACAGGATCTTCATCTTTATCAAATCTTACGATGACGCCGACTCTCCACGGACCAGGATCAGTATCACACCTCACTAGATCACCTACTTTCATTTACTCACCTCATTTTTGAATATGCGCCCATTATAGCACGGTGGATGCCGGTTGTCAAGTAAAAAATTTCATCAATAAATTCAATCACTTAGCGCGCTTGATTTCTCGCATGTGATTGTAAACAGATCTGGTATCGCCAGTCCAGAACACTTCATAGTGTTGGGGAAGGCCAGGGGGCGCTTCATCAATGATCACACCAACTCTATTTATATATCGCGACAGGCATTTGATCATTACTCCATATTTCGATAATCGCACTAATCTACCTTTCACTTACGACCTCCCAATAATCAACCAAGCCACACTTTTTCTCACCAGAGTTTAGCATAACTTTTATAGCGTTATAATCTATACTCAATACTATTCCTGTCTCGAAGGTATAATCTTTGCGAGACTGGAGTGTCCACCACATAATATCTTTCATCTTTACTAAATCACCTGCCTTCACTTATAACCTCCAACTCCTGCCAAGCAAAGCAAGTCATATACGTTGTATTTGGAAACTTTACAACCACTGTCAATGTTGACTGCCCGGTGCGGGTCATCTTTGTTACGACACCAACTGTACCTTTTGGCACAGTCCAGTCATCCACGTAAGTGTCGTCTAGATGAATGCAAGCCCTGACTAGATCACCCACCTTCACTTACAACCCTCATCACATCATCATAGTCGGTACTGATCAAACCGTGTGGATAAAGAACGTCAAGCAAATAATAATGCTCGTGAGGATAAGCTTCTCCTCCTGGCAAACAATCCGCTGATAGTTCAGGCTCAGTCATCACCAGTCCGACGCCTTCAAACAATACATCAACCAAATCACCGACTTTCATCTATTAGCCTCACATGTTCTTTGTTTGTGATGAGTGGGGCATTTGGACCTTTCGCCCACTTGACAAAGAAATACATTGGTATTTCGCGAAGAACGATGCCAACACCATATACCTCGTGCAAGTTCTCGTAATTCCCAGACATCACAACCAGTTTACCAATGTTTATTTTCTCTCTCATTTTGAACACACCCTCAGTATAACACGTTCATCGGCGGTTGTCAAGCATCTTTTCTGAACTTATAATCTATCCAGCATTTACCATAATACATGCCGCCGATCCAGATGGAGAACAAAATCCCATCGAGCCAAGTTAAGTTGTTCCAAGCTGATAATACATCCATTTATACAACCTCCAGTTGATGCCCCATAAAAGGGAAGGTTATCTTTTTGCCGCATATTAATACCCAATATCTTTGTTGATACCCGAACGCAGGTTTAGTTCTGTCAATCTTCATAATCAACCCATACGCGGGCACCGTTTTACATTTTACTAAATCACCGACTTTCATTTCTTCTTTGGAACCTTATACATCTTCAAATCATTCCTTTTGAAATGTCCTGGCTTCATCCAGTTGGTTCGTCTCATTCCCTTATATTTAGGACCAACCCACTGAACAACGTAATAGGTTCCCTTCGTCCAATAAACTTCTTTCTCGATAATCTCAGTGAGAAGTCCGACGAGCTTACCTTCTCTAGCATCCTTACGATACATCCAAGTACATTCAAGATTCATTCCATATTGCGATAGTGTTACTAAGTCACCTACTTTCATTTTACCTCCGATACTATTATTAAGTTTTCTGGTAGTTCGTCACATATACTTGTCATATCTCCCCACTTTACAGGGTAGACTTCACACGCCGACCCTCGTTCTCTATAAAAATCCATAAGTGTTTCGTCTACATCAGTCAGAGGTTTAATATCGCCAACAACAACGCCCAAACTAGGCTCCTCGTCATTTTTATATAATACCAGTGTTCCGATTTTCAACATGTTCCCATTATAGCAAAGAGTTTTATGGTTGTCAAGTAAAAAAACAAAATTTATTCATCAAGAATCGAGTTATCTTTTGCAACATTCTCCTCCATCCACATCGGTTGCAAGTTTTTCAAAGACCAGCATTTTTTAAAATCGGGATGGCATGGGTTTCGGGGGTGGTCCAGCCGGGATATGGGATAGATATGATCTATGTTCCAACATCCACGGCTTGAGCCATAATTCTTCCAGGTCATACCTTCCCGAAATTGTTTTTCTAAATGTTTTGCGAGTTGAGTAGGAGTATAGGGTAAGTGACGCCACATGCTTCGTTTAAATCTATTTCGGATAGCCCGACGTATGCGATGAGCTATTCCGGGCGGAAGGGTGCTCTTAATTGTCATTTTTTAACAATCTCCGGAGCTTATCAACTCAAGCTCGTCCATATCGACCCATTCTTGCCAACCAGAAGATAAACTGGCTATAAGGAATGCAAAGCTCAAATCGGCTTCCTTAATAATAACCATCGGGTTTGTGTCTGGAACCCCATACATCAAATCCGATCTCCAAGTGACCAAATCACCGACTTTCATCTTCTTCCTCGTCGTTCGCCATGCCTAACATCGCGTAACCACAAATATCTTTCCATGGGCTTTCACCGAAAGCATCTTTCTTATTTGCTAGTCTAAACAATTTGTCAATGACTCTCGTTATTGCCAGGGCATCACGATACTGTTCTGGCTTAATGCCCTCTGGGTATAGGACTTCAAGAATGTCGCATGCTCTCCCAAATGAATCTCCGTATGCTTTGTTCTTATCCTGTACCAACTTCCCAACGCTCATCCCAATACTTTTATAATCTTTCATCTTTATATATTTTCCTTTATTCCTTCAAAATATTTTCTCATTTCGGCGTGACAAATTTTACAATCTCTATTCGGAGGCTCGCGTCCTAGCTTGATAATCATCTCTTCAAAGGTTTCGCACCCGTTAAGGACTGCGTTCATAACATCGTTTTCAGATATAGTCTTGCATATACAGATAATCATGCTTCCGATTTGTTACTTATTACCACCACTTCGTCATGAAAAAGAGTCGATTTAGTGCCGTCAAGAAAGACAACTCTAACCCAATAATCCTCCGCATGTGGTTCTTTCTGATCCTCATGTGTGGTATCTACGACGACGCCAGTTATTGTACTCTTGCTGACTTCCATATCAGATAAATAACCAGTCTGTTTCATAACAACCAAATCTCCGATCTTAATCATTGTATAATCATATCAGAAATCGAGGCAGCTGTCAAGTATTTTTTTCTTCGTGCTCTTCGAGGCGAAGGCGAAGGCGAAGCTTCTCACGTTTTCTTTCTTCTGTCTGCTTTTCCTCTTTTTTCTCGTCCTTCAACCATACACCTTCTATCATATCGTAAATTTTCATAATCTGGTTCTCCATGTTTACTAATAACTATACACCTTCTCTTAAAAACCCAACAACTTCCATCTATTAAAGTTTCCAGTGGTATAGGTGTCTTACCTATCCAATAAATCTTAATCATTTTGCCTATGTCCTCAAGAACTATCGCGTAGCCTGCCAGATAATATTTATGTTTATCCTTTCTGGACCATCTTATCAAATCACCGGTGGTTGCTTCTTGTATCACATAATAAGTATTATGCTAACTTATCTTTTTCTACACATCCACGCCATTATACATAATGCAATAGTAACAGCCCAACAAACAGACAACAGCACTATACTAGGACTCACCTACTGCACCAATGATCCCTGCACCTTGCCTGATAATGTTCTCCAGCTCCGACCAAGACTTGTTCCTTTTCCTCATTTGTTCTCCTAAATGTGTGTGTCGCTGGCTCTCCGCACACTTCGCAAACAGCGGTAAGTTTAAGAACTTCCTCTGCCGATGACATGAGTGCGGGCATCGGACCAAAAGGCTTTCCACCAGAGTCCATATCGAGCCCAGCTATTATGACTCTTCTGCCCATATTCGCCAAGCTAGTCGCGACATCCCATATGGTAGAGTCAAAAAACTGCGCTTCGTCGAAAGCAACTATCTCCGTGTTATCTTCTAGCGCGGCGGAAACCTCATATGCTTTCGTCTTATGTAATAACTGACACTGTAGTCTCTCACCAGAATGAGAGACAACTTCTGTTTCTGAATAGCGTTTGTCAATGGATGGCTTAAATAGCTGATATTTTTTCTTTGCTATTCTAGCTCTTTTTAACCTACGCAACAGTTCCTCTGATTTACCAGAGAACATCGGACCACATATAACTTCAACCCTTCCGGTTAATCTCACTCTTTATCTCCGTCAATAACTTTGAATTTAGTTCTTCTTTCTTCAGCATCCACGCCTCTAATTTTTTTATCAATAGAATCTATGAAGTCGCTGAATTGTTCAACCCATGCGTCTTGTTCAACAGCATATAGGATAAACGCTAACGTAAAACGAACGTTGTCACACGCTTCTCCAGGATCAATTGGAGCATAAATCTCCGGTTCACCATTTTCCCGTATGACTATCGAACCTTCTTTTGGGGTCAGTTCAATTATTTCTTTGTCTTTCTCCAAAAGTTTTGTCTACTTGTTATTTTGTTTTTCAACGAACTCATACAGACTTTTCACTGCCTGTTTCAGACCGTGCATATCATCCAGAAGCCTCTGAGTTCTGTCGTGTAAAATACCAACCTTCTTGGAAGTGTCATTGATCTTTACCTCTAAATCTTTTAGTCCATCATTTTGTGTTGTCATAATAAATCTCCTTTCTAACAACTAGTACAGTTGTGAATAACTGTCAACTATACCATCATAGCATTTAATTACAGTTTTGTCAAGTGTTTTTGTTAAAATTAAATACTATTATTTTTATTTTTTCTCGAAACGATCTCCAAATTGCCGACACTGCGGAGGAGGCCGGCAGCAATCCAACCTCCCTTCCTAATAGGAGGGTACGACAACGGAGATATGTCTACCATCTCATTGTCAATACACCAATAAACTTTAACCATTTCTCCTTGATCAGAAGACTTTGGTATCTCGTTTATCTTTGTTATAATCCCGCATATCTTCCTATTGCTGGAACCTTTATAACAAACCAGGTCGCCAACACTAAATTGTTTTTTATGCTCTTGAGACAACTTCAAGCTCGTCTAATGTAGCAATCCATCTTTCCTGTCCTTCGACATAGACTTTGTAACAAATGTCTTTTCTACTATAACCATTGGAATAAACTTTAATCTCATGCTCTCCTAAAAATATTGCTTGTTTGGGTAGATCTTGTGCCCATTTAAAATACGATGTTGCCTCCGATATATCAATGATTTGCACAAGATCGCCAACTCGTGGCTTCTGCAAAACATATGATCCCCCTCATAAGTAACTAGAAAAGGAAAGTTTTTTTGTAAATTATTTAAAAACTGGCAGTCGCGCGGTGTCGAAAAGTTCCTTCATGAATGATTTTTTTAACTTCAACAATCTTTTAAATTCGGCAGCCTGCCTGACATCTGTATATAGAGCCTGCGGCTTTCTTACTTGGCCATCAATAAGGTGTTCAGAGAAATCATAAAATTTGGCCTTCACACTTGGTCTAGCCGCAGCACACCTGGCAGACATCACTCCTATAAAAAATAAAAGCAAAAGGATAATCAATTTAACTAAAAATCTATCTTGAAAGTTTTTCAATCATGAGCACTCCTGTTTACTATAATTAGTTAGGAGCCGGCGCTACTTCCATTCTTATGCTTCAGTTTCCTCGTAGGTAACAAACTCTCCTTTTCGGTTGTATGTCCCGTATTTTTTATGATACGCTTTCCTGACTATTTTGTCAAGTTTTTCTACATCCAAATCGTTCTTTTTTTCTTCCTTCTCTTCCTCGATTCCTGCCCACTTATAGTGCGAGCGAGGAATATTTGGAGGTGGAATTTTATTAATCTTCACTTAGCCACCATAACCGGGAAGTTTTGAAACCGCCTGCTCAAATTCGGGCGTGACCTCCTCGGGGGCAGCAGCTGCATCTTCGCCGCCTTCTGGTGCCGCGTCTTTCCCGATTCTACCAAGTTTAGTTTTGAGATGTGCTACTACATCCAATAGCTCTTCTTTGGGGACAGCCTGTAACAGTAAGCTCACCAAAGCATCTGCCTTCTTTGTGCCTTGAAGCGTACTCAACTTTTTCTTGAAGGCATCAAATACCGATAGAGTGCCAAGTTTCGCCCCCATGCGCTTTCCAACTGAACCAGCAGTTTTAGCCAGATCAAATTCAGAAAGCATATGCGATTCATCGAACTCAATTTTTTCTATTTCCTCAACGATAATTTCCTTCAATTCAGATCTTGTAATTTTCATATTTTATATCTCCTCTGGCGAATGTTATATATTTAATTAGTATCCTTTAACTTATAAATCACATTTTCGTATGAAACATTTTTAACAATCTCAGCCAACTGCTGAGTATAAGTATTTACTATGTCTCCCCGATTTCTCTTTTTTGCATATTGTATATCTTTGTACAATTTTACAACACATTTTTCAGCGTTAATAAAGTGTTCTATTGCAGACAGTACAACCTGTGCTGCAACAACACTAATCGAACTAGATTTTTTTCTAAATAACAAATTACTACAGTCATTATCGATTTCCAAAGTTGCTTCCACTATGGCATCTGTCTTTGAAGACACCAGATGTTTTTCTACATCTGCCTCTATTGAAAACCTGGCAAATCGTAAATTCTTAAGGGAACAGTATTCCCCTGAAAAATTACCGATCAGTGCTCCGAAAAGAGCATCGACAGGACCTTTACCGGTGCCCTCTATTGTAAGTTTCTTGTTTCCGAACAACAACTTGCAGAGAATCTCGGTATTATTTGCGACAATATTTTCTTTTATTAGCAGTTCGTTGAGTTTCAAAATTTTATAATCTTTTAATAATACTTCTTTAATAACCAAGCTAACCCTGTCCTTTTGATCCTCAGTGTAAGTTTTTCGCTTCGTAATGGGTGGCGTCATAAAGTAAATAGCTCCCAAACAGGTTCATTATCTCTTGCTTCGATTTGTTTTTTCATTAATTCATCTTTTTTTATGCCAATTTCACATACGCACCATTTCCTCACAACGTGAGGGGCTTCGTATGCGGTCACATGACCAGCACCATTGCATTTTTTACATAACTTCTTTTTCGCTTCTTCGGTCGGCATGGTCATTCCACTGGTTTAATTTATCGCGAGTGTTTGCGAGGTTCAATTTCTTCGGCACTTCACAAGCAGGGAACAAACCATGCAATACAAATATACCACCTCTGAGCAATAATGTCAAGCCAATTGTTGCTGCAAATTTGAGATGGCTAAAATATGTTTCATTATTTTTTTCAAGATGCTCCACTTCTTCTGATCCTAATGTTGATTCTTTTCTTTCTAGTGTGCGCTGGTCCGCACATCTCAGCAACTTGTCCTGGGCCTAGAGGCGCAGTAAACGAGCCGCCCTGTGTTGCATCTTGATCTTCGTCATCGCCAGTATCCAGTTCTACAGGAGGCTTAAGCTTAGCCATCTCCTTATCGAACTCCGCTGTCTTCTCTACCTGCGCCATATGAACTTTAAGTCCTTCAAGAATTGCGTTGGTCAAGGCTTCTTCAAGTTTGAATTGCATGTCTTCCTGATCTATAAACTTCAAGAACTTGATAATTGGGTGGGTTGCTACTGGATCGTGAAGATCCATATCCTCCCAGCCCTCCTCATTATTCATAGTAATGTAGAAGCGGTATGGAAGTTGTAATACTTTTTCTTTTGGATCTGTCGGATCATATTTTTCCAGTGTTCCGCCGCCGTAGTTGGAGGGCAGGTCGGGTCCACTGAACCTTCCCTTTTCTCTATGAAGATCCGCGAAGACGGCTTGAAGTCCCAAGTTCCAACTCGGGAAGATTGGCTCGCGATCATCTTCATCGCCAAAGTCCAACACTTCTTGACCATAATAATAGTTTAAAGCAGTTTGTATCATTTTCTCTACCTTCGCGAAGAAAGTATCTTCCATTTTATTGAAGACATCTGAAGTTTTATATGTTAGTGCCTCCAGCATATATTTAACCATCTTTGGATTATTGGCAATACCTTTTGGCTTAACAACCTTTGTTTGAATGGTTGTTTCAATATGTAGTTCGCCACCTTCCATCTCAAAATCAAAGTTCTTTAACTCTGTATCTTCTAATGACTTCTTTATATCAACGAGTGCTCCTGCTGTAAGCCCTGCATCCATAAGATCGCTGGCGACAGAATCCATCATGTCTGGCCATGCTTCATCGTATCCGCTCATTCGTTCAAGGAAAGTTTCAAACTGATCAAGGCCTTGTTGTTCATCGTAGTCGGGATTGAAAGATACATATACCTCGCCGGCGTCCGCATCTTGCACTTCTATTTCATCTGCATATATATGATTATTACCTAATGTGTCTTCAATCACTGAGCGAACTTTTTCGTCGATGTCGTCATCTTCAATCAGATCAAGATCTTCAATATTAATTCTCGCACCAGCGTTCCAGAAGATTTGTTCATAATCGTCTACTGATACACTTACATATTGTAAATCGGCTGCTTCGACCAACTCATCAAACTTTTCAATTGAAGGGCCTCCTGGATTTTGTTCGGCGTGATATGACGCTCCGCCTTCAATTTCGCTTACTTGCTCTGAGATCATTTCTTCAATGGACTGGCGCATCTCTTCTTCGCTTTCATCTCCAATTGGAGTTCCAACAACACCCAGTGCTTGTGCAAGCATACGCAGCTTCTCTGGGCCATCATCTTCATCTTCATTATAATCAAGAACATCAACAAATGGTTTAGTGCTTGGTTCGCCACCGAACTTCTTTACATAGTCTTCGTAGTCAGACATACTTTTTAATGCCTTCGCAACCAGATTGTGCATGACTGCATCTCTAAGCCCGCCGGTTCCGATTTCATCATCCATAAAATCAAATACTTCTTCTGGCTCAAATTCACCATACTGTCCAGGATCTTTGCTGTATACAAGAGCTATTCTCTTAAGAGCGCCGACTTCGGCTTCTTTTTCGTTATCTGAATATGGATTAAGTTTGGTTAGGTGGTTAAAGTTAACAAAGTAAAATACTTTGCCTTGTCCAGTGTATTGATCAAACCAATTTTTTGCCTGCGTTGCTGAAATACACCATCTCGTTCCTCTTCCGTAATAACAGGAAGCCTCTTCCGAATTAGGACGAACCATCATATAATCTTCTTCGTCAGCAAGTATGTCGCTGGTTTCCTTAGCCGTCTTCTCATAACGCTTCATCATCTCGGCTTCTTTAACTTTTCTTTCAACAGCGTTAACCAGTGTCTCAAAAGCCTCAACGCCATCTGAGTCCTCTGGTTTATATTGATCAATACCGCCCTTCACCATTCCCATCTCTGCGCCCTTATCAAAGAGTATAAGCCTGTCTCCCAGCTTTTCTGCGCGTTGTTGTATTAACTTGACAGCGTTCTCAAGAATTTGTGCTCGTTGTTCGTCAGGATCAGCATCGCGGGTGGCGGCTTCAAGTTTATCATATCTTGGAACTCTGGTATAACGCATCTCTTTGGAATCGTAGTGGCTAGCCAGCAAATATTCTCCAAGCTGACTGACCAAATATCTCGCAGACCACAGAAGGTATTTATTCTTGCCGGAAGGATCTCTGCTCGACATATATTTGAGAGATAACGCTAATTGATTTTTCATTTGATTGGCGTGATCTTCTGGAATTGAATTAACAACATTCTTCGGCATTCTTTTTTTAAAGTTGGTCGCGACAGTAATCGCATCAGTCATACGACTCTCAATTAATAGTTGCTCTGTTATGTATGCTTTCCAATTTTCAAATATATTATTCATTGTGTGACACTCCCTTAATCTTCTTCATAATCGCCCATGGCGACATCTGCACCACCACCACCGTACTTTTTCCAAATCTTAGTTTTAAATATGCTGTCTGCTTTCGTATCTGCGGGTACCCACATGTCCACAATACTCAGACAGAGAGACGTAAGTTTTTTTTCTCTGGCGCGACTGAGCCTTCTTCCTTGCATCTTGGTTGCGTCTTTGATCACTTTGGCGACTTCAGAATTTGCTGCCTTTGCTATCTTACGCAGAACATCGCACTGTTTAGTTTTTTCGCCAGAGCCACAGCCCATGTATTGGTTCGGGACTGTGGACGTCCAATGACTCTTAACCGCTGACAGCACTTCAACAAAGGCGACTAAAGGTTCATCGTTTATATTTTCTGGCTTCCAGTGCTTGGGGTTAAGCCAGTTATCATGTCTTGTCTTTCCTATAAAAGATATAAGCTTCCTCGCTAGATCAGGCAACCCGGCAGATCCTTTGGCTGCTGCCGGTTGGATACCTGCTGCGTATGCAGCACCCGCTCCGGCGCCGAGGCCTAAAAGTTTAAGGAACGTGCGGCGAGTAGCCTCGTCAAGTTCATCAAGCGTCGCTTCAATCCCTTCTTTAATAACCTGTTTTAATTGTGATTTTGTAATTTTCACTGTGTCACCAACTCCTCTATTCTCGACAGCGCATCTCTGATATGTTCTATATCTTTCTCAACTCCGATAAGTGTGCGAGTGTTCTTTTCGTATTCTTCAACATCCTTCTCGAGTTTATCAACTTGATATTCAACGTCATTTAAAGTATGTGTTAGTTCGGCAACATCCAAATTCGTTTGCCAGACCCAACCAGACAAAGGCATTATAAGTATACCGACAACAAGAGTAAAGATTTTCCATAGATCTATATTGACTTTCATTTAGCTTTGTTTTCCCCCAGTGCTGCCTCTTCCGGCGAGCGACGGGGATCGACGGTTAACACACCGGGCATTTCGCGATCTACGTGATCTAGCACGTTGCCCAAAACCATCGCCACAGCAACGGCTGGCCATACTGCAAAAACTGCGCCGCCGACACCCATTAAGGAGATCGCGTAGGGGAAGAGCGCTGCATAAGATGCGAGGCCGCTAACCCCAAGTAACCCTCCAGCCAACTTTCCAGCCTGAGTGACCTTGGCTTCACTTCCTTTATCGTAAACCCCGTGGAACTCCTCGCGGCCATATGGATTTTGGCGCTCATACTCATCTCTCCACTTCTCCAAATCCTGATCCTCGTTGATCCTGCTCATGTTCTGGAATGCCTTTGTAGTAGCGGACACAACATTATCATCCTTTGTTATGCCTAATTTTTTAGCAACATTTAAAACATTATTCAATATCTTCGGATCCGCTACGACGTCGGCTACAAGTTTGTCTAACGCGGATTGCACTTTAGGCTCCTTAGCAAGTTTCCCAGCAGCCTGCTCAGCTTGCTCTAGTTCACCAACTTCCTTGTCCATCTTTGCAGCAGACGATCCCGGAAGGGATAGTTCATCCAGTTCCGTGGTTTCATCTTCAAACTTTCTCCAAGTTTCCATTATTAGTTTCATATTTTTATTCATTCTTTACAATCCTTTGGTAAGTATGATTTTGGTTCTTTCTTATAAGTAGTTAGTGGTGGTTGCTTCC
>Ga0080013_1003893_pt1 | contig 15150 bp, 13 predicted proteins | sample ETNvirenome_6_85_FD_69236 | JGI IMG/M metagenome (GOLD analysis project Ga0080013, IMG submission 69236) | Marine viral communities from the Pacific Ocean - ETNP_6_85 (SPADES assembly) (version 2) | ecosystem: Environmental > Aquatic > Marine > Oceanic | place: Pacific Ocean | collected 2013-06-19
TCATCTTTGGCAACTGGGCCGATCTTTTTATTTGTGCATAAGTTGGTGGTATGTTTACATTTAAGTATGCCATAATTTATCCTCATTTTATTTCGCCCCAATTAGGACCAGACTCATAATCAACTTTATTTGGAACTTCTAAACTAACAGCATGTTCCATTATTTCTTTTATCTTATCAGCATGGTCTGGAGATTCAATAGACAAATCTAACTCATCGTGTACTTGTATGTGTGGCACAATTCCTTCTTTATATAATTCTAACATAGCTTTCTTAGTCATGTCAGCGGCTGATCCTTGTATCAATCTATTCAAAGCTTTGTATGTATATGCTCTTCTGATCCCTGGTCCGTGTTCCAAGAGCGCTTGATCGTGAGGTAATGCTTTGTGCATACCAAACATATTTGGTTCCCACAAATGAAACCTACATAATCTTCCAAGTAAAGTTCTTATTTGACCACGTTGCTGTGCTCTTTGCATAACGTTATCCATAAGTTGTTTTACAAATGGCACTCGATCATGATACTGTCTAAACAATCCATCAGACGTTTCTTTATCTACACCTAGTTCAGCTTGTAGTTTATTTTTACCCATACCATAAAATAATCCTAGATTAATTGTTTTAGCTTGTGATCTTGGTATGTTAGCCATATCAGCAACGATTGTATGAAAGTCTGCATCACCTTCATTGTATGCATCTAATACATCATTAACACCATATAAGTTTTGTAGTGAAGCATAGTGTACAACTAAACGTGGTTCTTGTTGTGAGTAATCAAATACTCCCCACTTACATTTCTCTTCTGGTATAAATAAAGATCTGATCCGTGGTCCAAGTTCCTTGTTTCTTGCAGGGATCTGTTGGAGGTTCGGGTTAGAATATGAAAATCTTCCAGTGACCGTACCTCCATTATCAGATCGCAACTGATTTATCTCAGCATGAATTCTACCTTTATGTTCGTGTTTCAATATGGTATCAATAAATGTTGTATGAGCTTTGTTTATTTCTCTAGCTCTAGCAATGTGTTGAACCATTGGATGTGGATGGTTTTGTAAAAAATTTTTAGTAAAGGATGGTGCTTGTGTTTTCTCAGTTCTATCAAATGGTAAAGAAAGCTTTTCAAAGACTTGAGCGATGGATCGTGCGGCCCATATTTGCGTGTCTATTCCTGTTTCTGTCTTCACTTTTTGCAGGCATAGCTTTTCTTCTTGAACTAATTCTTGTTTCAATGCATGAGCTGCTTCAATATCTACTCGAACTCCTAAGAACCGCATATCAACGAGGCAAGGGAATAGTTCGGTTTCTAAATCGAAAATAGATTCTATATCTTGATTTGATATTTCTCTTTTTAAATACTGCCATAGTTGTAAAGTTATAGATGCATCTTTCTCTGCGTATTGACCTACATACATTGCAGGTAATTTATACATCTCACCTTTTGCATCTACACCCCATTCTTTTGCAGCAGCATACAAAGCTGTTTCATCTTTACTTAATCCTGTGTATCTTTTAGAACAAGTATTTAAATCAAAACGAAACTGATTCTCATCACATAGTGCAGCGGCTATCATTGTATCTACTATTCTACCATTGATAGTAAAACCCATAGATCGTAGCCAACATACGTCATACATTGCATTGTGAAATATTTTTGTGGCTGTTGTATTCAATACATCTTTCAACCATTGCAACACCATGTTTCTATCCATGTTACCACCGCCTTCATGGGCTATTGGAAAGTATCCAGCCCATCCTTCTACAGCGACAGCTATACCAACAACTTCACCATTCTTTGTTACAGACCCTGACCCAGTTTTAGTTAGGCCAGGATCTTTGGTTTCAAGGTCTATGGATATCTCATCGTGTTGACTGAGATTCGGAAATTCTTCTGGTGGTAACCATTCTGTCTGTGGTTTAAATATTAGCTTTTGGCTCATAGAGATATTTTTTCCTTATTAGTTTGTTTAATTTTTCTTTGTTAGAAAATGCATATAATGCTGAATGATAGTCTTCAGGAAATATTTCCCAACTAATATCTTCATGTCCTTCTAGTGATAGATAAATTTCTAGAAAAAATTTATATTTTTTATTCACTACAACTTTTTTATTTACTCTTGCTGGTGCTGGCATCTTTCATCTTTAACATTTCTAATTGACAATAATGTACAATTTTTTTAAGATCTTCTATCCCTCCTTTTCTTTGGTAACGGCAAACGTATTTAATAACGTTTCCTTGAAAGAACGAAAGATCATTCTTTGAAATAAATTCATAGGGTTGTATGGGAAACTTAGTATAATGATTCCCGCCTACCTGGGTGTATTGAGGAAAGGCTTCCTCAAATATATCTTTATGTGTCATATAACCTCCTGCATTGGGTAACACTTGTTATCATCTTTTGGTCTTATAATGTGTAAGTGCTCTCTTGTTCTTGTTGCACCTACATAAAATAATCTTGTTTCATCATCTTGATTTTTGTCGTAAGATTTTTTAGTGTTGTATGTAAGGTCAGTTAATAAAACTACATTGTCTTCTTCTCCACCTTTTGCACTATGTATCGTAGATAATTTGATCCGTGGTTCTTTGTTCAGTATCTCTCCATTACGTTTCATACGTCTTATATAATTAATTCTTTTTTGTCCTGCTTGATCAAAAGCATCAAACCAAGTTTCTTTTGTTTTTAGTCCATGATCTTTTTGTAATTGTTCTAAACTATACACACCATTCTTAACCATAGATTTTAATTTATCTTTGTCCCATTTATTTTTGCTAATGTATTTAGATATTTTTTCTATGTCTTTGTATCCTAGCATTTGTCCACCTACTAGATGCTCCCAGTTCAAAGCTGCTTCTTGTATATCTTTCTCATAAAGTTTTTTAAATCTATTTTCATAGTAAAAACCTTTATCTCTTATAGTATCTTCTAGTGGATCTAACATAGATCTTGTTCTAGTTAATACTAACCATTTACCTGAAGACATATCTACATCTTCAAAGTTATCATAAGGTGTTAGTCTACCTTCATGTTTCTTTGGATTCCAACTCTTATCTATTCTATTATTAACTCTACCTATAATATCATTTGCTAGTTCATGTATTTTTCTAGGAACTCTTTTTGATTCTTTTAAGTGTAGAGGTTTTCCTTCTTGTGCTATGAATGAATCCACATCCGCTCCTGCCCATCTAAATATTGCTTGATCATCATCACCTGCAATATAAGAATCTACTGTCTTCTCCCATATGTTCTTAACCATACTCCACTGCATCAAAGATAAATCTTGTGCTTCATCTATAAATACAACATCAAAGTTTGGTGACATATCTTTCTGTATAAATTTTAATATCATGTCGTTGTAATCAATAAGATTATATTCTTTTTTGTATCTCTCTAACTCGTTAGCTAAATGAATTAGTGTTCCATATTCAACATCTTGATTATGTTCTTTCATATTATATTGTCTATCAATACTTATGTTTCTTAGTTTAGCTAAATTAATTATTCTAAGATAATCAGATTTTGTAGTAAACAATCCAGTCTCTTCTTCATCATAATCATTGTAGTCTAAAAATAAATTTTCTTTTCTACCAAGATCTTCGTAGTGTCGTTTCTGCATGACCTGATCTTTTTTGATTCCTAGAGTTCTAAACGCTAAAGAATGTAGTGTTCTAAAGTGTGGTAGATCATCCTCTGAAAAATTAAATTTTTTCATAGCTCTTTCTTTTGCTTCGTTAGCTGCCTTTCTTGTAAAAGCAAAGTAGCCAATCCTATCTGGGTTAGTAGTTTTTAAATAGTCATCTACCTTCTCTAAAAGAGTATGTGTCTTACCTGTTCCTGGTGGTCCTAATACTATTGTTCTCATTAATATGGATCCTTCTCTTTTAGTTTTCTTTGTGTATGTGTATTATCTGGTTTTTCAAAAGCATCTACTACCATAATAGTAGGTCTTTTCTTACCTATAACAATTCTATCATCAGTACAGTTGCAATATTCTTTTAACATCTGCTGAGTTACTTGTGGTTTTTCTGGCCATTTTTTTCTTTGTAAATGTCCATGATAAAACTTATGAAATATAAATTTATGTTTACCTTCTTCTGTGTATACATTTCCATTTAGTATATCTTTCTTAGTAGTCTCTGCTGCAGTTCTGTTTGTACAAAACTCTTCTAAGTGTTCTTTCAATTGATCTACAATAGAAGATCCTTCTGGTGCTTTTATTATTTCTACACCTTGTAATAATTGATCTGTATATTTTTCAAACTCCTTGACCGTGATTCGTGGTGGTTTTTTATTTATTTGTTTTGCAACAGTTCTTCTAAATAATCTTTGTTCCATTAGATAGTCTATGTTATCTAATTTAACTCTTTCACCATCTACGTTGACCCAATAATATGGTTCATCTAATTCTACTTTCTGTAAATCAGATAGTGTTGGAAATACTGCATCACCACCTATACCAAACTTTCTAGTTCTACATAAATTTTTATCACAGTGATTACACATAGGATCTTCATTACATTTAAATCCTAAATCTTTACCATCGTTAAATTTAATTTTACCTTGAACTATCTTGTCATCAAGTGGTCCTTCAGGATGCTTTTCAAAATACTTATAGTTAAATGCATTTATCTTTCCTTGCCAACTTTCTGGAAACTTTCTCTTTGCATATTGTATGTATTGATAAAGTATTCTATCTCTACCATCTTTAATATCTGATTGTGTTAATGATTCTAAACAAGGTGGGCCATCACTAAATTCTGACTCTGGTCTTTTTACTTTTAATTGTTCTAATTGATCTGGTGTAATTTTATATAAATTATATAATAAATAAAAACGTTCCAGATTAACAGCTTCACCATTTTCGTTAAAGCAATATCTTGTTGTTTTATTACCATTAAAGTATGGTAAATTTAAAAAATTTCCTGTATCATCTTTGGATTTTAATTCTACTTGTTTTGGAAAAACTTCTGATCCACCGTATCCTAACACTGCACTAACAGATATTAATTTATCTCGCATTAGTTTTGCTTCAACAGGAACTGTTGTAAAACAAAATACGTGTGCACCACCAGACTTAGATCTAAATACTAATAGTGGTAATTGTAAATTTTTTATTTTGTCTATTAATTTTTTGTGATCAAAACCTGCATAAGAATCTATATCTATACATCCCCATTTACATGTATTATCATCTGTGATTGGTATGATACCAAGACTAGGTTCTATACCTTTTAAGTGGTTCTCCCACATTTCATTTGTAACAAACTCTCTTTGTACAAAAGATTTACCTTTTATCTTTTGACCGTCAGCACCTTTTCTATCTACGTAAGTGACACCATGAGCACGGTCTAATCCTGCAAATATTTTTATAAAATCATCCATATCTTTTTACCTTTATAATTATTAATGGGCGGCTCCAGTCTCCCTTTACCGCCCACTACCTAGGATACTTTAGTATGGTGACTTCTCTGTAGTCTCTGTATCTGTTTCGTGTTTTATCTCTACCTCACCCTTACCTACTTTTTCAGCAAAGTCTTTTGCTAGTTTATAAACACCTTGATCGGATACAGGTCCAACTTTACTTACATCCCAACCAAACCAAGTTCCTTTGTCATTAGTCATTTGAACTGACTTTAACTTATAGATGTGGCTAAATGTTGGTGGTGTAAACAGACCATTCTTACCTTGTAGTTTAATCGACATCATCATTGAGTTCCAAGTTCTGCTAACTTTTAACTGCGTTCTTGTCATCGATATAAGAGCACTAGTAGGTATTTGTCCCAACTGTACAACAAAATGATTTGCTGTATTTTCAAGATAGTTACCATTAGATAATCTATCTCTGTTGAACTGATCTCTTTTAGTTGTCTTAACAATAGGATCATCTATTGCAAAGATATTAACTGGAGCACCTACTCCTTCGCCTCTATCTTGCCATTCTAGATATTTTCTATTGTAGAAAACTGGAATAACTTCTATTCCTTTATCTCCATCAAACAACTCTTTGGTCACACTATTTAATATCATTCCAGGTTCTGCACCTTCGACATATTTAGCGTGCTTCTTGTTTATTTCTGGAGACAGTTGCCCCAAGACTTTCAGAAATGGTAAGGCAACATCGTCTTGCCCAATATTCTGAGAGCCAGCATTTGCATCAGCTTCAAACATGTTGACAGCTAGTGCACCTGCTTCTTCCTTCTTCGCTATATTTGTTTCATTTTTCATGATTATTTTTTCCTCTTTATTGTTGTTTTATTTCCAACGAATACGCTGAAAATTTCCGCTGGCATTTCTTTACCTGCCTCTATACGTTCACGGACTAACGCTTTCAGAGTCATGGGTTCAACCTTCAACTTCTGTGTTGGTTGAAGCCCTTGACCCCTCGCAAGTTCAGCATAATCTGCTGCCTTGTTATCTTCTCCACGTCCAAAAGATACTACCACCTCGTTCTTGATAATATCTCCTAGGTCATTGTTTCGAAGCCAGTTAAAAGCCGCCTCTTTATTTGCCTGTGTAATCGTAGCATTGTAGAACGGCTTGACGTCTATGGTAGAACCATCCATAAGTTTGAGTTGAGATAAACCCATCTCAGACATCATAGTTGGAATTACCTCACCAGAGATAACGTCTAAATCTTTTTTTCTGCTTTTCAATGTGTCTTCTATATTTTCTATTTCTTTTGCTAAAGACTCCATCTTCTGCACCTCATCAGATAAAATTTTAAGATTATCACTTTTATCCAATACATCTGTTTTGTCTTGTTCAAAGTTAATGTTACTCATCTATTTCTCCTTTCTCGTATAGATTAATTTCAATAGGATAATATTTTCTTTCTTGTTTATCCCACTTGAGTAAATTATATTTTCCATTTGTAATATCAGATACAATAGAACATGCAACACCTATGATTGCAGGATCGCCTGTAAGTAGTAAATAATCTCCGTGTTTAAAATTTTTTAAACCTTGTCTTAACTTATATATAAGTGGACCAGGAGAAAAAATCATTTGAGAAAATTCTGGTAATAAAAATTTAAAAGTGCCGTATTGAGAAGCACCCATAATATTTATTTTAGGGTTGCCTGCTTGCGTCCCTGGAATTTCCTGTATTACATAAACTATTCTTTCTGACATTATGTCTTGACATATAGTTTATCATTGATTATATGTCAAGTCAGAAAGAAGAAAATTATGAAATATAAATTTAAAACCAAGCCATATGCACATCAATTAATTGCATTGGAAAAATCTTGGAACAAAGAAACCTTTGCCTATTTTATGGAAATGGGTACTGGTAAAACAAAAGTATTAATCGACAATATGTCGATGTTGTATGATAAAGGTAAAATAGATGGTGCCTTAATTATTGCACCTAAAGGTGTAATAGGAACTTGGTACAATCAAGAAATACCTACACATACTCCATCACATATTGAAACTGTGTCAGTAATGTGGCAGTCATTGATTAATAAAAAACAACAAGAAAAATTAGAAACATTATTTAAGACTGATGCAAAGCTACATATTCTTATAATGAATGTAGAAGCTTTGAGCACATCTAAAGGTAAAGACTTTGCTATGTCTTTTTTAAGAAGTCATTCTGCTATGATGGGTGTAGATGAGTCTACTACTATTAAAAACTCTTCTGCTAAAAGAACTAAAAATATTTTAGAACTAGCTAAAGTTGCAAAGTATAGAAGAATAATGACGGGTTCTCCTGTCACTAAAAACCCACTAGATCTGTATTCACAATGTGAATTTTTAAGTCCATGGTTATTGAACTTTCAATCATTCTACGCTTTTAGAAATAGATATGCAGAGATGAAAACTATTAATGCTAGAGGTAGATCAATACAGGTTGTAAACTATTTTAAAAATATAGGTGAGTTATCAGATAAATTAAAAGGCTTTTCTTATCGTGTATTAAAAGAAGATTGCTTAGATTTACCAGATAAGATCTATATAAAAAGGAATGTAAGTCTTACAGCAGAACAATCTAAATTATATGAACAGATGAAAACCACTGCGCTTGCTATATTAAATGGCAAACAAGTAACTAGTATGACAGTGTTAACACAACTAATGCGACTACACCAAATAACTTGTGGTCACTTTACAGCTGACGATGGTAGTACACAACAAATTAAAAACAATAGAATAACAGAACTAATGGATGTATTAGAAGAGATAGAAGGTAAAGCTATTATATGGGCCAACTATCAACACGATATATCTGAAATTAAAAAGAACATATCTAAAGAATATGGTGAAGAATCCGTGGTCGATTATTATGGATTAACACCACAAGAAGATAGACAAAATAATATTCAAAGATTTCAAAATGATCCTGAGTGTAGGTTTATATTAGGCACACCACAAACTGGTGGTTATGGTATTACACTCACTGCAGCTAATACTGTTATCTATTATTCTAATGGTTATGATCTAGAGAAAAGATTACAATCAGAAGATAGAGCACATCGTATTGGTCAAAAGAAAGCTGTCACTTATGTAGATTTGATGGCTGAAAAAACTGTAGATGAAAAGATAGTTAAAGCTTTAAGGAAGAAAATAAATATAGCTTCAGAAGTTTTAGGAGAGGAATTAAGAGATTGGATATAGGTTTTTCCGAACGGGATAGAGATTGTACTCCAGGGGCAAGTGGTAGTGTCCCGCTCTCACGGGCGACGTTGGTTCGATATTCTCGAGTCCCAGGTTTGAACATTGTCGTTAAACCAACAACTACCACTTTAAACTAAATCTACTGCTTTACCGATTATAGGTTTATATTTTGTTTTTCCTTCTGATTTGTATGCGTGTAAAAATTGTTTTCTTGGTTGATCAGGTGTGTAGCTGCAATGTATCCAGCCACTGTTAGGTTCACCTGGTGTGTAGAATTCTAAAATTAATTGATCATATTCTAGGTTCTTGTTGATCCAGTCAGCTAATTCAGCGTTGTCGGTGCCCATACATTCGAAATCGGCCGCCTCGGCTTTGGCATGTTGGCTGTTAACTGAGCTACCTATTTTTAGACACAGCTGCTCGCTACGGAAACCGCTCGTCACCTTAACTCTGCCAAAATGATCACGCACTGGTTGTAAAATATTTTCACAAAGTGCTTTTAGTTTTTCTATTTGACCTGAGTTAGGATTGTTATTGATGTCCAACCTGACAGCAGTGTCTGATTTAATTAATTCTTGAAGTGTAAAATTACGTGATAGGTTCATTTTTATTTCATCATATTCATGACAAGAGCTAATACTATAGCACCTCCGCCACCAATAATCATCCTCTCAATTCTAGTTATTCGTTCCTTTACTTCTTTTATTTGTTCGAACGTTTGCTTCTGCATTATTCTACAAAGCTTTTCATGGTCCTCTATTTTTTGTAGTGCAGATTTCTTAGCCATTATATTGTAACCCCCGCTACAATAGAAACCCGATAGGACACGCCTATCAAACCGCCCAAACTGTTAATACTATTAATCATCCTCTAAAAAACTCCTCTATAATTTTTGATCGTTCAGCGGTGGGTAGACTAGCAAAATTAGCAGGCAATGTCGAGCTAACATTTTGACTTTCATTAGTTACTATTGTGCCTGATGGTACATTTAAATTAGGGGTTGTTATTTGTGTTTGTTGTCCTGTTACTTGTGGTTCTGGTATTTCAAAACTAGGAAACACAGGATTATCTTCTAATAAATTTGTTCTTCTATTTTCAACAATTATTTTTCTAATAAAAGGTCTAGCTATAGTAAAAGGATTTGGTGTGTCTAATCCTTCTTTTTCATTTAAGTCTCTATTAATTTTTCTCATTCTATCTATAAAAAAATCACTAGGTTCTTTTGGTGTATAAACACCTTTTAATAAATCATTTACTACTGTTTTTTTAATACCTTTTCTTTTTTGTATCTCTCTTCTAATTTTAGAATTAGACATACCTAAAGTTCTAGCAGCCTCAATGTCTTGATACATTTCTTTTAATGTAGCAAATCTTCTAGATTCAGAATATTTATAAGCATTTAAAATATCTTGTGGTGATACTCGGCCACCTCTAAGTAATGGTGCAATAAATAAGTTATCATCTTTTTTAAGTTTAGATCCAAACCTAGTTGTCATGTATTTTAATGATCTTTCAGGATCAGATTGAATACTTCTAAAACCAAATAATCCTGGTAACTCATCTTGTAGTTCAAATGTTTGTCCATATTTTTTATCAGCTAAACCTCTGGTTGCTCTTTCTAATCTTTTAAATTGTGAAATAGATCCAGGCATTAATGAATTTGCAACATGAGTAATACCTTTAAATGCTTTTACTCCGAAATCATCTTCTTCTGACCAAACTCTTCTACCACCTCTACCGATACCTCTTCTAACAGTAGAATCTAATAAAGCCTCTGTGTAAATAGACTCTGATGCAAACGGTTCTAATATTTCATATAAACTATCTGTCATACCTGTTCCTAATGATTTCATTAAAGAGTCTTTTGTAGCTTCACCTTGTGCTAGTGAGTTAACAACTGATCTAAATGGTCTTGATAAAACATCATAAGCATTTGAATAACTAAAATCTACATATTTTATATAGCCATTTTTATCCCTACCTGTTGGTAATAATGTAGAATTTTTAGACCACTCTGGAACTATTCTTCTTAGAGCTTGCATCTCTTCATCAGATACATCGTTCTTAGCTTTAAATGTTTCTGCTAATGCATATGGCACACCACCAACAGTCATACCAAAACTAGTTAATCTTCTTAATCCTAACTGAAGTAATTCTGGTATTTCTGGACTAGCAAATGTTCCCTTACCAATACCTGCTGTGATATCATCAATTGATCCTGTTAGTATATTATTACCTGTTCTTAATATTTCTAGTGGGAAAGCTATGAAGTTTCCAAATGGAGATTGTCTTAAAGCTTTTGCAGTTCTACCAACATATCCATAATTAGGAACTCTATTTCTAGTTAAATTACCAGCTATTTCATCTAAAAAATTATCAAAACTTTCTGCTGCATATTCATCTCTTTGAACAAGTTTTCTAAAATATTTACCTTTTGTAGATTCTTCAGCTAACACTTGTTTATAATTATCTTTTGTAACACCTAAATTATCAGCTAATTTAGAATACCTGTTTCTTTCTAAATTCCAATTAATTATTTTCCAAAAATCATCTTCCGCAACATAGGCATCTTGTGTTTTACCATACACTTTTAATAATTTATTTTTTAAATTGTTTGTTAAATCAGTATAAACTCTTGAGTCTGCAGCACCTGGATTATTTAATATATCTTTTAAAAGTCTTTTTGCTTCTCCAACTTGAACCTGACTATCAACAACACCAACTTTTAATAATCTTTCATACAAAGCATCATCTGCTTTTGTCATTGTTCCTAGTATTCTTTTACCTGTAAGATCATAAGCTTGTTTAAATACTCCTTGTCCACCTAAAGTTTTTGGTAATAAAGTTTGTATATCACCGTAGTTAGGAAAAAATGCACCATTAGCAGATACAAAAGCACCAGCACTAATAAAGTTTCTAACGTGTGTTAATGGAGATAAAATTGTTTTTGCAATCTGTGATGCAGCTTTAGGTGCTAACACTGCATATTTATAAAATGTTCCAACACCACTTCTATTTAACCAATTACTAGTAGTATCAAATACAGCATCATAAAGAGGTGTTCTAATATACTTACCTTCTAGTGGTGATAGTCCTTTTGCTGATGAACCTGGTTCTACTAATTTAAACTTTAACGGATCAGCTTTTTGAGCTGCAGATAATTCATCTGCACCAAATATAAATTTATTAGGCCCTTCTGAACCTGCTTTAGCAATGTCATCTAAATATTTTAAAGTATAGTTTAAATGTCCTTGCTTACTAACTGTTGAATAAAAACTATAAGATGGATCTTTTATTAAACCTGCTAATTCTTCTTGCCATGGTAATAATATTTTATTTTTTAAAACAGAGTCTTTAATTACTACTGAATCAACTTCTGCTTTAGTAGGATTATTAATTACATCACCAGCTTGGTTTTTTAAATTTAATAATTCTACCTCATCTACAGACTTAGCTTTTAAAAATTGATTAACTTCGTCTGTTGCATCTTTACTAAATTTTTCAATTAATTCTTTTGAAGGTGCAGTTTTATTTAATTCTTGATAACCTTTTATTTTATTTGCTTTTAGTAATTCAGTTGCGTTATTAATTTGTTGTTCAGTTGGTTTATACTTCATTAAAGGTCCTGAAGTTTCAAATTGTTTATATTGAGAATTTAAATAGCTACCTAAATTATTTTTTATTTCATCAGCAACCTCTCCAGGCATTCTTCTTTGAAGAAGTCTAACTGACATATTATCAACAGACATTCTAAAATTAATAATAGCATTTTCTAATTTTTCTGTATTGCCTCCAGCTCTTCTAACTTTTTCTAATAGACTATTAAATTCTTTTGTATTGCTATAGTTTTTTCTTTTAAAAAAACCTTTTTCTGTTTTCTTAATTAGCTGTTCAATGTTAGGTCTTCTTTTAGTGATATCATCAAGTTGTTTATTTAACACATCAGATTGTTTTAAAAGAGATTGACTCTGTTCTCTAAACTGTTGTTCTGTTATTAAGTTTTTAGTTCTATCATCACCAAGTTTAATAGTTTGTTCTGTAATTTCTTTTATACCATCATTTACATTTTTAAATGCAACCACATCATCTATTTGTTTAGATATAATATCTCTACCACCTTTTCTTCTAGTAGCTGTTAGTAAGGATTCTGATCCGTTGTCCATGGGTCGTAATACATCATACAAGTCTGTTAAAAATTTTTCTTGTGAACCTACAGTTTCTTTTAATCCTTTTGGAGCTGTGTAGTATTGTGTTTTAACAACGTCTCCTAATTCTTTTATAGCTGTATCTAATTCTTGAACTGATTTACTAGCAGCAAATTCAGTTGCTCTAATATTATCTAAACCAAAACGTCTAGCTTCAAATGTATATTTAGTTCCAGTGCCTTCTGGTTTTAAACCAAATAAACCATATTTTTGTATTTTTCTTTTTAATGGACTATCTGCATATTCTAACAAGCCTGTTTCTGATGGTTTTCTTAATTGTTGTATACCTTTACCTGCTCCTACTAATGCAAGATTAAATAATGCTCCTTCAGTTCCAAACTTTAATCTATTTTTTAATCTTCTAAATGCTTCTGATCTACCTTCCTTAGTATCTCTATCCATCATGGTAATTGCAAATGGCTCTAAAGATGTACCCTTTGCTATATCTGCAAATGTTCCAATATCTTCGTCAGCAACAATTGCTTCACCAACACCTGAACCAACTATAGCTCCTGTGGTTGGCCCCATAATTTTAGATCCAACTTTTGCTAAACTTAAATATTTACCTTGTTGTTTTGCTTGTAATGCTCTTCTTGCTAATAAGGCTGCTCTTGTTCCTACTTGTGCACCTTTTAATGCAAGTGGTCCAATGGATGTTAACGCTGTTGTGATCTTACCAATGGTTCGTGCTTCAGCCTCATCGTCGAATGGATTGACTTCATCAAACCATTCTTCAACACCTTTTGCTGTATTAGTATCTGCAACTAAATCAAATAGTTCTGCACCTAATGATACAAAACCTTTTGGTATATTCCATAAACCAGTTGCAACACCAGCTAATGCAGACTCAAAAAATCCTACGTCTTGCTCTTTTTTCTTTTCTGTTTTTTTATCTTTAGGAGATATTTGAAATCCCATGACACCTCCTTAAAAATCATCGTCGCCAGGTGCAGCAAAATCGTCTTCACCTTTTTTATTCTTACCTTTGTATTTACCTATTCTACCATCTTTAAGGATATAGTATTCTCCTTCTTTTCTATCTCCCGCACCAGGATCTTTTTTAAATGTACCTAAACCTTTACCTGATTCTTCAATCGCTTCAGCTGCAATTCTAGCCGCTGTTTTGCTTCCTACAATATCATCCTCTAATAATCCTTCAGCATATGTTCCTATTCTATCCTCTGATGTTCTTTCTTTTGTAGCAGAACCAGTTGACAACACTTTAGCTAATGCTTCTTTTTGAGTTAAACTTGGATCTAATGCCATGATATCTCTAACTTGTTTTCTAATTTGACCAGGATCAGCTTGTTTTAATGCGGCCTCTAGTGCTAAAGTTTTAGCTGCTTCATTAGCTCTTCGTCTAGTTTCAGCAACTCTTGTTAATCCTTCAATACTTGGAGCTGCTGATCTACCTACAGCACCAACTAAATCTCCACCAGGTTGTGCTAAAAGATTTGCACCAAATTTAGCCAGCTCTAAAAATTTTTGTCTTTTTAATTCATCATCATCTGCTGATAATTCTGACTTAAATAATGGCAATAGATCTTCGTACATAGTTTTAAGATCATTGTCAGAAAGTTTTTGTGTAGCTCCATCTTGAGCTGTTACCGTTGTTTTTTTATCAGTTTTTTTATCTGTGTCTGTGCCTGCATCTGTTTCTGATGCTTCAGCAGTTCCCATTCCACCAAACATTTCACTAGTTTTTGCTTTTGTAGGAACACCTAAAAAATAAGATATATCTGGATCTACTCCTTCTTCTTCACCTAAACCAAAAAATTTTGCACCTGAAAAACCAGGGTTTTCTCCTAGAAAAAATCTAGAGGCTAGATTTATTGGAGCCGCTCCTAAATCATATATACCCGCACCAGCTTTTCTAGCTTCATCTCCAATACCTTTTAATAAAATACCTAAACCAGATTTATCAAAATAGCTTGGTTCTTTAACCTGATCGCCTTCTTGATATCCAGGTCTTAATGACATAATACCATCATCGCTTCGACCTCCCATTCTAAACATAGGTCTTTTTAAAATACGATCCATCATCTTATCTCAATGCTCCGAATATTCCTGCTATTCCTGTTCCTAATCCTAATGCAGTTTGTAAAGGATCTGCTGCAGGTGTTTGACCGAATTGGAATTGTCCTGGGTATCCACCCATTAATCCTGTTACACCTGAACCAAAGAATCCTAATCTCTCAAGAGGTTCGTAGGCTGCTGTTTTTGCTGCTTGTCTTTGTGCATCTAGTACAGCCTGTCTTTGAGCTTGTTGTGCTGCACCTACTTGACCAAGTGTAGATATATCAGCTCTTTGTAATGTTGGAACTTGACCTG